>Ga0209482_1000749_pt1 | contig 26337 bp, 19 predicted proteins | sample CoawatmetaG10DNA_FD_187512 | JGI IMG/M metagenome (GOLD analysis project Ga0209482, IMG submission 187512) | Marine microbial communities from the West Antarctic Peninsula - Coastal water metaG104-DNA (SPAdes) (version 2) | ecosystem: Environmental > Aquatic > Marine > Coastal ...
TTTCACATCTATCTGTTGTTTTTTGCGTTAACCGAACATCCTTAAAAAGGGGTTTTCATTTCTATTCTTCATTGGGCTGCTTATCTTTACAAGCAGAGATCAGTTTTTCATGTCGCTTTGGTCTTTCTCTTGTTTAAATGACATCGATTAATTTTTTATATGCATTTTTTACGTAGTATCCTCACCCTGAGTTGTTGGTTAGTGAACAGCTTGCTAGCTGCACAATCCGTTCAAAGAATCCCTTCAGGGGAAGTCAAACAACTATTAAAAAAATTGAATGTATTGGGTTCGGTATTGTATGTAGCGGCACATCCAGATGACGAAAACACAAGACTGATAGCCTATTATGCCAATGAAAAGTTATTCAATACCGCTTATTTATCAGCGACTCGTGGGGATGGGGGACAGAATCTGATTGGTCCTGAAATACGTGAAAACTTGGGCTTGATTAGGACACAAGAATTACTAGAAGCAAGGCGAATAGACGGAGGCGCCCAATTTTTTTCCAGAGCCAATGATTTTGGTTATTCCAAAAATCCAATCGAGACCTTGTCCATTTGGGATAAGGAAAAGGTATTAGAAGATTTTGTTCGGGTGATCAGGACGGTTAAACCAGATGTAGTCATCACAAGATTCAATACCCTATCAGGGACTACGCATGGTCATCATACTACTTCCGCCTTGTTGGCCTTAGAAGCATTTGACTTAGCGGGTGATTCCAGCGTTTATCCGGATCAGCTGAAAACACTTGAGGTATGGCAACCTAAAAAGCTTTTTTGGAATACCAGCTCCTGGTTCTACGCAAGGAACAGGGTTAAGTTTAACCCAGAAGGGTTATATTCAATCAATGTAGGTACTTACAATCCTAATTTAGGTATTTCATATACCGAGATGGCTGCTCAAAGCCGCAGCATGCATAAAAGCCAAGGATTTGGATCGACAGGTTCAAGAGGTGATGAGCTTGAGTATTTAGAATTATGGCGAGGAGACAGTTCTGGGACTGATGTTTTTGGGGGTATTGATACTTCTTGGAAAAGGGTTGAAAAAAGTCAAAAAATAGCGCAATTCTTATTAGAAGCTCAAGAAGTTTATAAAGTGGAGAATCCAAAACCAACTTTGGGCTATTTATTGAAAGCAAGACAAGAGTTGCTTAAAATGTCTGATCAATATTGGAAGGAAATCAAGTTGAAGGAAATCAATCAGACCATTATGGCGATTACGGGTACTTATTTAGAAGTTATTGCAGATGATTATAGCTATGCAAGAGGTGCGACGGTAAAGCTGAGCGTAGAAGCCATTAACAGGATAGACTTTCCTATAAAATTAATAGAATTGACCATCGAACCATGGGGTTATAATGTTGAGTTGGATCAAGTGATGCTTTACAATCAGAAAATAGTCAATGACTATTCATTAAACATTCCTGATTCTATTGCCATGACCACACCTTATTGGTTAAACGAAAAGAGTACGTTGGGGATGTACCATGTAGCCAATAAAGATCAAATCGGTGGGGCGATCAATGAGCCGATATTAAAGGCAAGATTTACTTTAGCGATAGGGGACCAATATTTGGAATTAACACAACCTATTCATCACAAATTTACAGATCCCGTAGATGGTGAAGTTTATCGACCTATCGCGATCGTAACTGATGTAGCCATTAATTTATCGGTTGACAATGTGGTATTTTCTAATGATAATGATAAACGGGTAGATCTACGATTGATAGCAGGGAAGAATAATGTTTCAGGTAGGCTTAAAATAATTGTTCCAAAGGGTTGGATGACTGACATCAATGATTCAGCCCTATCTATTTCATTGAAGAATGAAGAACGCTTGATAAGCATCAAGGTTAGGCCTGAATCCAAGGCAAAATCAGGCCTTTTAAAGATGTATTTTGTTTCTGATGATGGGAATATTTCCGACCAGCAAGTTCAAATTATTGCTTACGACCACATTCCCGTTCAAACCGTACTTAAACCTGCTGAAATTGATTTATTCAAGCTAAATATGATTAGGGTAAGTAAATCTATTGGTTACATTGAAGGTGCAGGGGATGTGATTCCAGATTTGTTGAGACAAATTGGCTATGAGGTGAGCCTCTTGGATAAAGACGATGTGACCGTTGATAATTTAATGCAATTTGATGCCGTTATATTGGGTATACGTGCCTTTAACACCGTTGATTGGCTGGCCTATAAAAATCAAGAACTTTTTGATTACAGTTTTAAAGGTGGAACGGTAATCGTTCAGTACAATACCAATAGAAACTTAGTAACCCAGGAGATTGCTCCTTATCCGTTGTTATTGTCAAGGGATCGTGTTTCAGTAGAAACAGCTCCTGTAATGATCCTTGAGCCTAAACATAGGTCTATGAATTTTCCCAATAAAATCACGATGCGTGATTTTGATGGATGGGTACAAGAAAGAGGTTTGTATTTTTGTTCAGAATGGGATGAGAAATTCACGCCCATTTTAAGTTCAAATGACCCCGATGAATCTCCTAAGAAGGGCGGACTGCTTGTGGCTAGTCACGGAGAAGGTTATTATATTTACAGTGGTTATTCTTGGTTTAGAGAATTACCTGCAGGTGTAGAGGGAGCTTATCGAATGTTCACTAACTTAATTTCCATGGGCAAGGACCACTAGATATGATTCATAAAATAAATGTATAATAATGAACGGATACAGGAAGATATAGATGTTTTATAATGTTGTAATATTTTTAATGGTAAACCCTAACTATTAAATGAATCAAATCGATTTCTTAGTACTTACGATCACCCTTCTTTCTATTGTGACCTATGGGGTTTGGAAAACAAGAGGGCAACAGAATATAGAGAGTTATCTACTGGGAGATCACAAGATGAAATGGGGCACGATTGGACTATCGGTCATGGCTACCCAGGCCAGTGCTATTACCTTTATTTCAACGCCAGGACAGGCCTATGCCAGTGGCATGGGCTTTGTTCAAAATTATTTTGGATTGCCGTTAGCCCTTATCATTGTATCTGTATTTTTCCTTCCCATTTATTATAAGCTCAAAGTTTATACTGCCTATGAATATCTTGAACGTCGTTTTGATCTTAAAACCAGATTATTAGGTGCCTTCTTGTTTCTTATTCAACGTGGTTTGGCTGCGGGTATTACTATTTATGCCCCTTCCATTATTTTGTCTACCATACTGGGATGGGATCTTTCCTTCACTATTTTAGGTACTGGTATTTTAGTAATCATCTATACGGTTTCTGGAGGGACTAAAGCTGTGAGTATTACTCAAAAGCAGCAGATGGGTGTGATCATGGGAGGGATGTTTATCGCTTTTGGTTATATCCTTTATTACATAACTGATTTTATCAGCTTGGGGGATGCCATAGACGTTGCTGGAATCCTTGATAAAACAGATGCCATTGACTTTGATTTTAGTTTTCAAAAAAGGTATACCATTTGGTCTGGATTAATGGCAGGTCTGGTTTTACAGCTGTCTTATTTTGGCACGGATCAAAGTCAGGTTCAGAGATATTTAGGTGGAAAGAATGTTAAGGAAAGTCGGATGGGTCTGATGTTCAACGCCATATTGAAGATCCCTATGCAGTTCTTTATTCTTTTTGTAGGTGTGATGGTTTATATTTTTTATATTTTCTATACCCCACCCATACATTTTAATGATCAATCGTTGGAGCTCATCCGAGAAAGTAGCGCACATGACCAACTGATTACTATTGAAAATTCTTATAATGATTTGATTTTGGAGCGTAAGCACCTCACCCTATCGTATACTCAAGAAGTCAATGAGAAAGAAAAACTTAAACTCAAGGATGACTTGATAAGCATAGATGCACAGCAAGAAGTCATGCGGAATGAGGTGAAAGATCTGATTACTGAGGTAGACCCTGAATTAGCGACTAAAGATTCAGATTATGTCTTTTTAACCTTTATTCTTAATTATTTACCGCATGGCTTTATCGGATTATTGATTGCAGTTATTCTCTCTGCTTCCATGTCCTCGACCTCTTCTGAACTCAATTCTCTGGCCAGTACGAGTACGGTCGATCTTTATCAAAGGATCATAAAAAGGGAAGATACGGATAAAAACTATTTGAGGGCATCTAAATGGATCACTTTTATATGGGGTGTTTTGGCCATTATATTTGCCTTTGTTGCGAGTGATTCTGAAAACCTTATAGAGACCGTAAACATTATTGGCTCCGTTTTTTATGGGACTATTTTAGGTATTTTTCTGGTAGCATTTTTCATTAAGCGTGTCCGAGGAAATGCAGTCTTTATCGCCGCAATTATTGCAGAATGTGTGGTGATTGCTTGTCATTTCCTAAATGTGAACGGTTATTTTCTAATTGGTTATTTATGGTATAACGCCATCGGAGTTCTCGTTACGGTTGTATTGGCTTGGCTGTTCAGCTTCACGCAAGCAGCCCCAGAAGTAGAAGAAACCGAATCTTAAATTCAAAAAAAAAGGCAGGTTCAAAGGACTTAACCCTTGAATCTGCCTTCTCAGAAAAAGCTAGACATTACTTAGTTTTCAATTCTTTAATGAATGCTCCAGTGCTTTTGATATAAGCGCTGTCACTCGCAGTTTTTGCCTTTTCAAGAGATTCTTCTGAAGTCCTGATGGCTTCTTTTTTCATTCCTAAACCTGCTTGAATTTTGGCCAACGTATTGAGGTAGAAGTATCTGCGATTACTTTCAACGGCAAGAAAACGCTGTGCCCATGACAAGGCCTGATTAAGATCTTTTCCTGTTTCAAGATAATAACCGGCAGCAGCCATATAGCTTGATAAATTGACCTGTGTTTTGGCTGCAATTTCTTTCATAACTATTTCATCAAATTTGACTTCCATAGGCACTTTCCAAGAAGCGTCGGCCCATTGAAAATGAATATTAGCCTGGGTATTATCCTCAGAGAGATCAGAGATTTGAAAAGTTAGTGTTTCAATCATGCTAGCTGATTTGATATTATCAATCTTCATATTGACCAAAATTTGATCTGCTTTGATTTTAGAGAAGTTTGATCCAATGCTAGGATCTCCATAAAGCATGAAATCAAACTGGTCATCTCCTGGAGTCGTTATAATGAGGTATGTGCCTGCAGGGACCTCAGCGCCGCCAATTTTGGCTGGAGTACTTAAGGTAAGGGTGGTTCCAGAATTGGCACCTGTTCGCCACATACTTCCGTATTCAAGTAAGGCACTTCCATCTGAACCAAATATTTTTCTACCCTTCATCTTGGGTCTGAAATATTTTATGGAGACTTCAGTGAGACCCACCGTTGTCGTAACCGATGCCGCAGAACTTCCAGCAGGCAAATTGATTTGGGCTTGTACACTGAACATGAAGAGTGTCATCAAGCTATAGGTTATGAATTTATACATAGTATTTGTAATTTGTTGAATATTTTATAAAACGATTTATTAACTAGCCTAAAATTAGCGGAATTTATTAAAGGTTAATGCTTAAAATCTTATTTAAGCTAGATTTATTTGAGTGAGCTGTAGTTTCTTATCTAACTTAAAACAAACCTCCAATAATAAATTATAAATATAAATAGCCTATCGCCCCACATACCCTAGATTCATGAATTATATTTGAACCTGTTGAGATATCTAAATATATATAATGGCGATTTTAATTGATTCGGTCTCAAAAAATTTAAATCCTTGGTTAAAGGCATTCAAATCTTATGATGCTCAAGTAGAGGTCTATTGTTATGATGATGCGGTGGCGCTTGAGAAAATCACTACGGCGGTGGTATGGAATCATAGACCGGGACTTTTCAAGCAACTCCCTAATTTAAAATTGATTGCTTCTTTAGGTGCGGGGGTCGATCACATCATGAATGATCCGGACATTCCTCCAAAGGTATCGATTACAAGAATTGTGGGTGAAGGCTTGAGGGGTCCGATGTCTAATTTTTGTATTGGAGCTATTTTACATCACCAACGGCAATTTGATAAGTATTTGATAGACCAATCAAACAAGACTTGGGATCAAGAGCCTAATCCTGAGAAGGGGATGAAGATAGGTATCATGGGTATGGGTGCCTTGGGGGGTGACCTAGCCAAAAAACTGAATAATCTGGGATTCAAAGTATTTGGCTTAAGTCAATCGAGAAAAAGCATCCCTCATGTGGTGAGTTATCTCAGTGCTGAACTTGATATATTTCTTAGTAAAATCAATATTTTAGTCGTCATGCTGCCAGCAACGGAATCAACTCGAGGCATTTTATCTAAAAAATTATTTGATAAGCTCAATAAAGGAACTTATTTGATTAACGTGGCCAGAGGGCAACATCAAGTTGATGAAGACATTATAGATGCCATTGAAAATGAGCAATTGTCGGGGGCATTTTTAGATGTATTTCCTGAGGAGCCCCTTTCCAAACAAAGTCCTTTTTGGAACCATCCGAAAATAATGATAACCCCTCATATTGCTGTAGTTACAAAGATTAATGAGGCCGTGCCTCAAATCATAGCTTCACACAAGCGGATGATAGCAGGGAAATTACCTGAAATTTTGGTAGATAGAATGAAGGGTTATTGATAGTTATGAAAGGGTTTTTAGATATGCATTTGATTCAGCTGCTTTTCTTATTTGTTTTATTGAACCCATCATTTTTGATGGCGCAAGACGAACCCATCATTTTTTACGGTGATTCAGAGCAGGTTCCTCAGGTCAATTCTCCAGCAGATGAAAGTGGCCTTTTACTATCTAAAAACCCACAATTACTTATTTATTCAAGAACCCACAATAGATATAAATCGAGCTCAGCATTTATGCCAACAGATATTTGGGTAGCTGAGGGGACATCAAATAGAATCTTGGATTTAGATTCAAAATCCATTCATACCGCGGTTGGATTCTTAAATCAAAATCAAACTTTTGTCTATGCTTCTTTGAGGGAACAGGGGGCTGGCTATCAAACCCAATTAATGATTGCTGATTGGCTTGATGGAAATCTGGCTAATTCCAGAAGTTTTGAGATGAAGTATTTCAAAAATAAATCACCATATTTTAGCGCAGCTTTCTCACCAGATGGCAAGCATATGGTAATGTCTATGGAGGCCAATGTGACTATGGGAGTTGAAGATTTGTACGTATCTCATGTACAGGAAAATGGCGATTGGAGCCCTCCAATGACTTTAGGATATGGCATAAATACGCGGGCACAAGAATTGACCCCTTTTATAGCCCATGACAACGAAACCTTATTTTTTGCGACCAATGGACGAGATGGATGGGGAAGTTTTGATATTTATTATGCCAAACGGTTGGATGATACCTGGCAAAAATGGTCTGCTCCAATCAATTTAGGATCTAAAATCAATACTTCGGGTGCTGAGATGTCTTTTGGTTTTTTGGATGAAACTGCGGTTGCTTATTATTCTTCCAATACCAAAAGTGATGGATATGGGGATATCAGGAGTATACGTATTGATTCAGACTTAAAATATGTGAAAGATACCTTGGTACGGCCTCAACTTCCCGAGACCCCATTAAACCAAAAGATCGTTTTGGTGCTTAACGCTGAAAATGAAAAAATGGTAGTAGGTGTATTTGATATTAAAACAGATTCATTGAGTTTAAGGGTCGAAAATCCATTCATTTGGAAAGCATTGAGATTTTCGGATTTGGATTTATCCATAAACATAGACGGTTTTATGAATGCCTCACAACTATTGCCTTTGTCTGAATGGAGTGAACAGGATACCATAAAAGTTTTTGTAGAACCACTCACTGTAGGGAACAACATCAAGCTTAAAGAAGTTTTGTTTTACAAAGGAACCGATAAGATGATTGAGGGAAGTACACGTTCTCTGGATCTTTTAGTCAATGTACTTAAATCAAATCCATTACTTAAAATTGAGTTAAGAGGCCATACAGATAATGTTGGCAATCCGGCACTCAATCAGATTTTATCAGAAGACAGAGTAGCCGCCGTTGAAAAATATCTCATCCAAGCTGGAATAGTAGCCAATCGTTTACGTGGTAAGGGATTGGGTGGCAGCGAACCCCTAACTAAAGAACCATCAGAAGCCTATAGAAGCCTTAACCGTAGAGTAGAATTCTTGGTAATAGAGAACTAAAATCCTTCGGCATAACTGTCACTTCTCAAGTAATCAGCACCTCCTTCCAGGCTACCATCGTCTAGGACTAGAATAGCATTAATTTTACTCAGGCTTTCTTTAAAAGTAATCGAATGCCCCCGTTTCTCTAAATCTAATTGAACTTCAGCGGAGATTCCCCCATTTTCAATGAAAAGGATGTCAGGCAGCCACTGACTGTGGGTTTTTTTAGCATTAATGGCTTCTTGAAGCCCCATATTAAAATCAATAACATTTATGATACTTTGAAAAACAGTAGTAATGATAGTAGCTCCGCCGGGCGTACCGGTAACTAAAAATAAGGCACCTTCCTTTTCCACGATGGTAGGCGTCATACTGCTGAGCATTCGTTTTCCGGGAGCAATGGCGTTCGCTTCAGAACCAATGAGACCATATATGTTGGGAACACCTGGCTTGGCACTAAAATCATCCATTTCGTTATTTAAGAAAAAACCCGCACCTTTCACCATAACTGATGAACCATAACCTCCATTAAGCGTGGTGGTTAAGGCAACGGCATTACCCGCAGGATCAACGACCGAGAAATGGGTTGTTTCTGGACTTTCATAAGGGGCAACATCGCCTTCCATCACCTCTGAACTGGCTGTTTTTTTATGCTTCTTGATGTTTGAAAACCTTTTTTTATTATAATTTTCGTCGATGAGCGCTTCAGTAGGTACCTCAAAGTAATCAGGATCACCCAAATGAATGGCCCGGTCGGCATAAACCCTACGTTCTACTTCTGTTTTATAATGCAACATTTCAGCACCGTTGAACTCCATTTTTTCAAAGTTCAAGTGCTCTGAGCCCTTGAGTAATTGGATCAGTGCGATCCCACCACTAGATGGGGGTGCCATTGAATAGATGGTGTGCCCTTTATAAGACCCCTTAATAGGGTCTCGCCAGACGGGTTGATAATTGATCAGATCTTCTGCAGAAATAATTCCTCCGCCAAGGATCATTTCTTTTACTAATTGGTCCGCTACAATGCCTTTATAAAAACCATCGCGACCCTGTTTTTGGATAAAAGAAAGGGTGGAAGCCAATTGCTTTTGAATAGCAGTATCTCCTTTATTCCAACCTTTTACATTGATAATCCATGGCTGGTATCGATTGGCTTCTTGAAAATTATTTTGTTTTTCATTAAGACTATTGGCTATTTTCTCTGTTAATAAATGGCCGCTATATGCTAAATTAATGGATGGATTGATCAATTCAGACCAAGAGAGGTGACCATGTTTTTGATGTAATTCCCACATGCCTGCTACCGATCCTGGAACGCCTGAGGCGAGATGACCTAATCTTATTTTTGTTTGAATCACTTCACCATCTGGGCCGAGATACATATCTTTTTTAGACAATTCAGGAGCCTTTTCTCGAAAATCTAAGGTAGATACTTCCCCATCTGCCAACCGGATTACCGCAAATCCACCCCCACCAATGTTTCCAGCTTGTGGATAGACTACCGCTAAGGCGAATTGAATGGCAATGGCTGCATCGATGGCATTGCCACCTTTCTTCATAATTTCTAATCCAACAGCAGTAGCCAGAGGATGGGTGGTAGCCACCATGGCATTTTCCCCAATAGCACCTTTAACTTCTTGAGGGGGTGCTACCTTCGGTTGATAGCAGCTAAAAAAACTAACAACTATTAATAGAAGTAGGCCAATTTTTCTCATGTGTTTTTATTTTTTAGGTAAATTATGCTTTAAAAATTCAATTTGATTGCCTCCCATTATTTTTTTAATTTCTTTGTCCGAAAAACGCTCTTGAATGAGAGCTTCAGTCAGTAAAATGATGTTAGAGGCATCAAAACTGGTGGTAATCGCACCGTCAAAATCAGAGCCCAACGCGACATGATTAATACCGATTAAATCACTTGTATACCTTATGGCTGCAGCGATGGAAGCGGGGCGGATAGAGCCTACGGCCTCTTCCCAGAATCCAATACCTACCAGACCCCCATTTTTGGCGATGGCCCGCAAAGCGGCATCGGAGAGATTCCGAGGACTATCAAAGGTGCCATTGACCCCGGTATGAGAGACAATCACGGGTCTTTTTACGATCTGAAGAACCTCCTCTATTAATTTGGGTGAGGCATGAGCGAGATCGATGATGATTTCTTTTTTTTCCATTTCATGAATGATGCGTTTTCCAAAATCTGTCAGCCCTTTTTTTGATTCACCGGCTGAAGAACCACCTATTTCATTGTCAAAAAAATGAACGAGTCCCATGATCCTAAAACCCGCATCATAAAGGCCATCTAAATTTTGAAAATCCTCTTCGAGAGCATGCAAGCCTTCTATTGACAGAATGGCTCCAATTTTATAACTATTATTTTTCCGAAGCCTTAAGAAATAGTTTAAATCATCTTGTGTCTGAATAAATTCTAGCTGCGATGAGTTTTGAACCGCTGTTTTAAGTAGTTCACTTTGATGCAAGGCACGAGCATAGAGACTGAACCAAGTTTTGAACGGCCATCTATTGGCCGCTGCTAATAAGGTAAGGTTATCAGTGTCGGCCGAATTAGAAAGATAATTAAGGTTTCTGGGAGATTTTATGACCGCATCGAATACTTGAAGGGTATAATTTCCTGAGATTAATTTAGGAAGGTCGACCATGCCGTGCGCAGTCACTGAGGTGAGGTCTCTGTCCCACAATAAATTGTCCGCATGGAGATCTGCAATGATTAAGTCTCTATGTAATTGTTTGGCATGCTGAGAAGGCTCATAATTATCCAAAACCTCAACCTTGTTCATAGATTTATCTGTGATTTTCCCCACTAAGAAGAAAAAAAGCAAGGCTGCTAATGTAAATAAAGTGAAGGTATACTTAAATAATTTTTTCATCTTAGTTTATGAGTTCAATGGTACCACAAGCTATTTTTTTGTTATTGTGTTCATGGTTGTGACCTTCAAAACATTCTTGTTTAAAATTTTCGGCGACTTCATGAATATAAATAATCTTTCCAACGATGTCTGCAGCGTCATTTGATCCTATGGTATACAAATCTGTCTGTAAACTAAAATCTCCCACTCCTGCATCATTTATAAAAATATTACCTAGGTCACCCGCCTTGGGTTTGGCCCATACTTCGTCCATGCTGAGCACGTTACAAAAGTTGTAATCGAAATCTTTACCTAGATTCCAATGTGATAAGGGTGATTCACAAGTTCCGTTGTGTATATGTATGGCATGATAATAAGACAATTGACCTTCGGGAAAATGAGTAACCTCTAGGTCTATGGAGACGATATCTTCCTTTTTAGTAAAACGGATGATGCCTATTTCTGTCCCATTAACTTCGTAAGATAAGTCTTCATTGAGCGTCACTATTTGCAAGGTAGCTGACGCTACTATCTCGATGTCATCCGTTTCATTTTTTTGGCAGCCAATTAAACTCAAAAGGTGAGTGCTCACAATAAAGAATGCATATTTTAATTTCAATGATTTTGATTTTTGAACTCAAAGAAAAGCTACTTTTTTTAAAATATGATGGAATTTGTCGCATAGCGTAAATAAAAAAAATAAAAGATATTTGGTATTCTCGCGTTGATAGTGACGCAACCTTTAATTATTTTCGAGTAAATGGGATAATATCCAATGAATTCCCTTTAATTCTCTACGCCGTATTGATCCATTAAATAAACGAGACTGGCCATGGAGGCTGCGCCTAATTCTAACTCTCGACGATCAACGGCTTCAAAGACATCCTTTTCAGTGTGATGATAACGAAAATAACGTTGCCCATCAGGGAGCAATCCGATTAAAAAAGTCCCTTGCTTTGACAAGGGTCTGATATCAGCGCCGCCGCCTGTCCTATCAAAATCATGTAATCCATAAGGCTCAAAATAGACCTTCCATTGTGAAAGTTGTTGTTTCTGCTTCGCACTGCCTGTACTGGTGAAACCTCTAGGGACAAACCCCCCTCGGTCAGATTCTATGGCTGCAATATGATGTTCCTTTCTACTTTCGCTCAAGTCGGCATAAGCTTTTCCTCCTTTGCTCCCATTTTCTTCATTCATCCACATAACTGCTCGTAAGGTTCTTTTGGGTTTGAGATTTAATGATTTGAAGACCCTGAGTACCTCGATGCCTTGCATGCATCCACTGCCATCGTCATGAGCTCCTTCACCTACATCCCATGAATCTAAATGTCCGCCAACGGCTATATACTCGTCGGGAAATAAAGTACCTGTTAGCTGACCAATAACGTTATAAGATTGAGTTTCAGGAAGCATTTCTGCATAATTTTCCATGTAAATGTGCAGGTCGGCTTGGTCTTTCAATAATTGACTCAATAAATCAGCATCTTTTGTACTTATGGCCATTGCTGGAATGGCTTTTATGTCTTTTTGATAACGCAATGAACCTGTGTGAGGTACGTCATCTAAACTTTGGGTCATTGATCGGACAATGATGGCTTTGGCCCCGTAAGGTGCAGTCTGAGCAGCACCTGAAGACCTTTGAGAGACAGCCGCTCCATAAGCGGAAAAGGTTTCTAAGAGGGTTGGATTCATGGGACCGTTAAAAAAAACAATTTTACCTGCTAGTTCATTTTTGCGTTCATGGATTTCCGAGAGACCCTTCAGTTCAATGATTTCTGCTAAAATTCCTTGAGGTCCAGTACCAATGGAATTGCCCAGGGCCAAGGCATTTAAATCTATAACACCTCTTTTTTTTGAATTCGTTATTTTTAGAATTTCTACAGGGCCTCGCTTCCAGTTAGGCACCATTACATGCTGCAGGTATACGGTGTCAAAGTCATACGCGATCATTAACTGACGGGTATATTCGACGGCTGCCGCGGCACCTGTTGATCCACTAAGTCGATGGCCAACATCTTTGCAAAGTACCCTCAAGTTTTCGTATATGGGGCTATTGGACAAGACTTCATCATAAATGGAGGCAATCATGACCTCATCTGATTTTTCTTGAGCTGAAACCAAGTAGGGGGCAATGAGTAGGAAAGCAATCATTATTTTTTTCATAATGTAATTTGAAACATTTAGACAAATTCGCCAATCTTAATTTTTTGAGCGGTCATTGTTTAAAATAACTAACCTTAGATCAATTCCTTTAATTCTAATGGTATGCGGTGTTTTTTTAAAAATTTGAATGCAGGCTCTGCATAAACGCCATTTTTTAAAAAAAAATTTATATTTTTTTATTATATAAAGTTAGGCAAATACCGCATTAATATTTTTATTTGATATTCAAGTACTGAAATTTTTTGAGTAATTATTTTTTGAATGGCATCAATAAACGATACTCGCATTTTTTATTATTTAAAACAAACTCCTTAATTATGACAAAATTTTGAAAAATTAGTCGAATAAACAGGGTTTACTACAAAAAAAAACAAACATGGGTAATAAGATAAAATTGGGCCTCATAGGAGGAGGCTTGAGTTCATTTATTGGGATTGTACACCGGGTGGCGGCTTACATGGGTGAGAATTATGTTCTGACCGGAGGTGTATTTGATATTGATTTTGATAAAGGAAATCAATTTACAGCACAACTAGAGTTGGACGCCGCGAGATCCTATCCGTCATTAGACATATTCATTGAGAAAGAGTTGGCCCTTGCCGAAGAGGAGCGCATTCAAGTAGTGTCGATTTTAACTCCTAATTTCCTGCATTTTGAGATGGCAAAGAAGCTGGTGAGTGCTGGTTTTAACGTGATCTGCGAAAAGCCCATTACGGTCACGGCAGATGAAGCACGGTTATTAGAAAAATTGGTGCAAGAAAAAGGGGTAGTTTTTGGACTGACCCATACGTATACGGGTTATCCTATGATACGTCAAATGAAGTCAATGATTGCTCAAGGCAAGATTGGAAGGATTCAAAAAGTAGATGCACAATATTATCAAGGTTGGATCAACCCTTCCATTCATCAAGAAGAGGAAAGAAAAAAGGTCTGGCGATTGAATCCAAAGATGTCTGGCTTGAGCTGTTGTATGGGTGATATTGGGGTTCATGCCTTTAATTTGATTGAGTATACAACGGGATTAGAGATCGATAAAGTATTGGCTGATTTGGATACTCTTTATCCCGAAAATGAATTAGATATAGATGGTACCACGCTCCTAAGAATGAATAATGGGTCACGAGGCGTCATCACAGCCAGTCAAATTGCCACTGGAGAAGAAAACAATCTTTCCATAGCGGTTTATGGAGATCAAGGCGGGCTAAAATGGGAGCAAGAACATCCCATGTATTTGAAGCATTTGATTGAAGGTGCTCCCACTCAAATTTATAAACCGGGCAATCCATACAATAGTGAGTTTGCCTTGGAGAGCACTAAAATTGCTCCAGGTCATCCTGAAGGCTTATTTGATGCGATGGGCAATATTTATAACGGCGTAGCTGCGGCCATTCACGGCAGACCCCATAGAGCGGGTGCTTTCCCTACGGTCCATGATGGGGTAAGGGGAATGTCGTTTATCGAAGCGGTATTGTCATCAAGTAGCCAAGGACAAGTATGGGTAAAGGTCAGCTAAAATAATCATTCATGAAAACAGATAGAAAGCTCAAAATGGGAATGGTAGGTGGTGGAAGTGGTGCTTTTATCGGAGGGATCCATCGAATGGCAGCGCAACTAGATGGTCAAATTGAACTGGTTTGTGGCGTTTTTAGTTCAGATGCGGATAAATCTATCGCCTTTGGCAAGGAAATTTATCTCAATGACGACAGATTGTACAGAACATTTGATGAAATGATGGCGTCCGAAGCACGTCGACCTGAGGAGGAGCGAATGGATTTTGTTTCCATTGTTACGCAAAACAACATGCATTTTGCTCCGGCGATGTCCGCTTTAGATCATGGTTTTCCTGTCATCATAGACAAGCCATTGTGCTTTACGATGGATGAAGCAAAGCAACTTAGAGCCAAAGTCAAAACGACTGGCTTGCCCTTTGGACTGACTTATACGTATGCCTACTACCCCATGTTGATTCAAGCAAAGGCTATGGTAAAGAATCACGAAATCGGTAAGGTTCGAAAGATAATGGTAGAATACCCGCAAGGATGGTTATCGGATAAGTTGGAAGACACAGGTCAAAAGCAAGCCGCATGGCGTTCAGATCCCCAAAAAGCAGGTATAAGCAATTGTTTTGGAGATATAGGGACCCATTGCGGGCATTTAGCTGAATATATTTCTGGATTAAAAATAACCGAAGTATTGGCAGAGCTCAATGCTTTTGTGCCTGAAAGAACCTTGGATGATGACGCCGACGTGTTTTTTAGAATGGAGCAACAGGCTCAAGGCGTGATTTCTGCCTCACAAGTTGCACATGGCGATGAGAACAATCTTAAATTTCGAATCTATGGGGAAGAGGGTGCACTAGAATGGAGCAATACTGATCACAATACACTTCTGGTAAAAAAACAGGGAGCGCCCACACAAATCTATAGGACTGGGGTTGACCATTCTTATTTGCACGAAGAAACGCATATGAATATGAGAACGCCTTCGGGGCATCCTGAAGGATACATCGAAGCTTTTGCCAACATCTATAGAAATTTCTCGGATCATGTACGACAATTCAAAGTCCATTCATCCCCTGATTCTGGAGGGACTTATCCCAATATTGATGATGGTTTCAAGGGAATGGCCCTGGTAGCTGCGGTGGTAGCCTCAACCGCGGATGGAAATATTTGGACTAAAATCAAAGATTAAACTTAATTTTACACTAAATCTTCACTTGAATATGAAAACGATAAAAGGCCCTGGTATTTTTTTAGCCCAGTTTTTGGATGATGTTGAACCTTATAACAATCTTAAGAGTATATGCGAATGGGTAGCTTCTTTGGGATACAAAGGCGTTCAAATTCCTGCTTGGGATCAGCGATTGATTGATATTACCTTAGCAGGAGAAAGTAAAACCTATTGTGATGAGATCAAAGGCGTGGTCAATGAGGCGGGTTTAGAGCTTACCGAGTTATCAACCCATCTTCAGGGTCAGTTGGTGGCGGTGCACCCTGCTTACGACACCATGTTTGATACGTTTGCTCCTGATCATTTAAAAGGAAATCCCAAAGCACGTACTGCCTGGGCGGTGGACCAAGTCAAGTCAGCAGCCTCGGCCAGCAACCATCTAGGAATTAATGTGATGGCTAGTTTTTCCGGTGCCTTGGTATGGCCTTTTATTTATCCATGGCCTCAACGGCCCACGGGTCTGGTTGAAGCAGGGTTCAGTGAGCTAGCCAAAAGATGGCTGCCCATTTTAGATTACTGCAAGGAGGTAGGTGTAGATATGTGTTATGAAGTTCATCCGGGTGAAGATTTACATGATGGCGTTTCTTTTGAAAGATTTTTAGAGGCAACGGATCATCACACTGCGGTAAATTTATTGTATGATCCGAGCCATTTCGTTTTACAAAACTTAGATTATCTCCAATATATTGATCATTACCATGAATATATAAAAATGTTTCACGTCAAGGATGCCGAGTTTAATCCGACGGGTAAATCAGGAGTTTACGGAGGATATCAAGATTGGGTGGATCGACCAGGAAGATTTAGATCTTTAGGTGATGGTACGGTTGATTTTGCAGGTATCTTCAGCAAGCTGAGTCAATACGGTTTCGAGGGATGGGCGGTACTTGAATGGGAATGTTGTATCAAGTCTCCAGAGCAAGGGGCGCAAGAAGGCGCCGATTTCATTGCGGATCATATCATCAGCGTCACGGAGAAGGCTTTTGATGATTTTGCAGGAGGAGAAGCAAATGATGTGATCAATAATAAGATTCTAGGTATAGATGAATGATTAATTTTTTAATTAAAAAAGCAATGCCATTTTGATGAATTTCATCTCTATAAAATAAATACCAGATTGATATGAAGCATATATTATCCGTTCTCACCATTTTATTTTTTATTTCCTGCAGCACGTCTAGTGAAAAAATGCACCCTAGAGATGTTTGGGTCTTTAGATCTGTGTTGGATGAAATGCCGAGGATGGTCACTGCAGCGCTCGATGACAAGTTATGGGTAGCTTATGATACCCAAACAGGTCTTTTGTACAGGGCATGGAGTGGGGATGTTTTGTTTGATGGAGCAGTTTATACTACCGTACATGGACCGCAACCTCAAAGTTTAGGAGCAACCTATTATCAGATGGATACATCCGAATGGATGCTGGCCCAAGCGGATGAAATGATTGATTTTGATTTTCAATACAAGGGCCATTTGATCAAAAATGAGCAGGTATTTTTTAACTATGAATTCATTACTCCAGAAGGCGACAAAATCAAGGTTTCAGAATCACCAAGGTATGTCAATCGTGGGACAAGACATGGTCTTGAGAGAATTTTTAACGTTCAAAATACGACGGATTATGAGGTGAAATTAAAAACTTCATTGGGATTATTGTCGAGTGGAGATGATTATGAAACGGATGGCTCCTTTACCGTGATTGATCAGAAGTCCTACAGTCAACAAGGCTTTCAATTCAGCAGGATAAACGGTATTTTAAGTCTTAATAAACAAGTACTCAACCTGACAACCTATTTTCATACTGAGGTTGAAAACCTTACGGAAAAGAGTGATACGGATGAGACTTCTGAGGTTGCAAGTGGCGCGCTATTGATTGAAAAGAGTGATTGCGCCGCCTGTCACAATGAAAAAATAAGAACCGTGGGACCCTCTTATTTAAGCATCGCGAAAAAATATAATGACGACCTAGCCACCATAGATGGATTGGCACAAAAAATCATTAAAGGTGGGTCTGGAGTTTGGGGTGTTGCCTTGATGACACCGCATCCTGACATCATGCCCGAGGATGCAAAAACTATGGTCAGCTACATATTGGGTCTCGATGATAAACTCAGTACACCTTTTGACAAATATTCGTTGGGTTTAAAATCAGTTCCAGTGAATTTATCTGAAAAATACGAAGGGGGTGACGATCAAGGTTTTTTAGCACATTTGTATTTAAAAACAGACCAAGTTTCTCCAATTGAGATCGTTAAATCAACGGCACCTGTACTACAGGGGAAAGTCAGTAAGATCCATACATTATCCGAAACGGATTTTTTAGATTACCAAGAGAATTTCATCATAGAATATAAAGGCACACTGAACATTGAAAAGGAGGGTAGTTATGACTTTAGACTGATCAGTGATGATGGTTCTTTGCTATACATAGACGATCAACTTACAATAGATAATGGTGGCGCCCATGGACCACAAATTCGGGATGGGGAAATGTTTCTTAGCGCGGGAAGGCATGCTATTAGGTTGTTATTCGATCAAGGGGGCGGAGGTGCTTTGGTATCACTACAGTGGTTTGATAGAATTGCGGAGAGTTTTGTACTACTTGATGATCAATTTGTATCTTTTGAATCCAGTGAGTTTCTGGAAACTAAGCCTTATATTGCTTCAGGTGGGTTAAAAAAAGAGATTCCTGGCGATGCGCTTCCTTTAGCTGGTGTACATCCTGCTTTTGATTTATCTCAAGCGAGACCCAATGATTTTATGCCTAAAGTAGGGGGGCTTGATTTTCTTTCAGATGGGCGTATGGTCATTTGTACTTGGGACTCTTTGGGTTCAGTATTCATATTAGAAAATTGGGATTCGGGTATGCCTGACCAAATCAAAGTAAAGCGAATTGCCGCAGGGCTTGCTGAACCCTTGGGATTGAAAGTGGTTGATGAGGAGATCTATGTATTACAAAAACAAGAATTGACCAAGTTGATAGATCATGATGGAGATGAATTAATTGATGAATACCAAACGGTTAGTAATGATTGGAAAGTATCGGCTAATTTTCATGAATTTGCTTTTGGATTGGTCTACCAGGAGGGCTTTTTCTATGGCACGTTGGCCACCGCCATCATGCCGGGAGGAGCCAGTGCAAATCCTCAAATCCCCGATCGGGGTAAAGTCTTGAAAATAGATAAAGCAACAGGTAAAGTGGAGTTGATTGCCTCAGGTTTAAGAACGCCCAATGGTATCGGTGTTGGGAAAGATAACGAAATATTCATCGCAGATAATCAAGGAGATTGGTTACCGGCTAGTAAAATTGTGCATGTGCAGCCAGGTGCTTTTTATGGATCAAGATCGGTTGACTTTAAGGGCACGGCCGAGTTGAAAGAAACTTTACCTGTTGTTTGGTTGCCCCAAAATGAAATTGGTAACTCTCCGAGTACCCCTATTGGCTTAGATGTTGGCCCCTATCAAGGGCAAATGATTCATGGTGAAGTGACTAATGGAGGGATTAAGCGCGTTTATGTAGAGAAGGTCAACGGCGCTTATCAGGGTGCTTTATTTAGGTTTACGCAAGGTTTGGAAGCAGGAGTGAACCGGATATTGTGGGCCCCCAATGGCGATCTAGTAGTAGGGGGCGTAGGCTCGTCTGGAAATTGGGGCCATATAGGCAAACTCAGTTATGGACTGCAAAGTCTCTCTTTCAATGGAAATTCTGTATTTGAAATGTTAAAAGTAAGTGCTCGAAGCGATGGTTTTGAAATTGAGTTTACAGAACCCATCAAGGAAGGGCAAAATATCAATGCTGAAGACTTTTTGATCCAGCAATGGCGTTATGAGCCTACCGAAGTATATGGGGGACCCAAGTTGGATTTAGAGAACTTGGAAGCGAAAGCGTTTCATCTATCGCAAGATCGGAAAAAAATCTTTGTTGAATTACCAGATATTAAAGAAAACCGGGTGGTTTATTTCAGAATCAATCGTCCTTTTATCAGTGATTTGGATCATTCACTTTGGACCACTGAATCTTGGTACACGCTCAACCAAATACCAAAGGATCAACCAGGTTTTAGTACGGACTATCAGGTGATGCACAACGCATTGACTGAGGCTGAACAGTCTGCAGGATGGAAATTACTTTTTAATGGGAACACCACCACGGGACTTCGAAATTACAATGCTGATGTTTTGGGAGAAAAATGGGACGTTCAAAACGGGGCGCTTCATTTATCCAGTACTGCACATAGAGACGATGGTGCCTATCCTGCAGGTGATAATTTAGTGGTTACCGATCGAGCCTATCAGAATTATGAATTTTATGTAGAATGGAAAGTAGCGTCATGTGGTAACAGCGGCATCATCTACAATGTAATCGAGAATGATCAATACGGAGAAGCTTATTTAACGGGACCTGAAATGCAAATTTTAGATAATTCCAGCCATACCGATGGTCAATATTTGGCTCATCGAGCGGGCGATTTGTATGATATGATTCCGGCAGCTTTTGTGACGGCCAATGGGCCAAATGATTGGAACAGAGTCAGGCTTATTGTTAAAGAGGGTCATGTGGAGCATTGGCTCAATGGTTACAAGCTTTTGGAATTTGATATGTGGGATGAGAAGTGGGATGAAAGAATTAAAAACAGTAAATTTAAAGAAATGCCCGCCTTTGGAACGGGAAGGTCAGGGCACATTGTACTCCAAGACCATAGAGATGAAGTTTGGTTCCGAAACATCAAAATAAGATCACTTTAATGGATAAAAGATCATTTTTAAAAACTTCGATAACGGCCGCAATGGGACTGGGTACCTTGCCGTTATTGAGCAGATGTGAATTTAAGGCGAAGCCAAACACGGGTTTGCAATTGTATACACTGCGAGATTTAATGTCGGTAAATCCAAGGAAAACACTTGAGTATGTCGCCAAGGTAGGCTATAAGGAAATCGAAACATCAGGCTACAGTGAGGGAAAAATGTATGGGTTGGATCCTTCTGAGTTTCATGGGATCGTCACCGATTTAGGGATGAAAATGGTAAGCGGTCATATTTCATTTAAAGATTTAAAGTCTGATTGGGGCCGAGTGCTTCAAATGCTGGAAGATACAGGTCAAAAATATGTAGTACTTCCTCATTTAGAGGAGAACGAAAGGAATCTTGAGGTATACTATGAGGTGATTGAACTGCTCAATGAGAAGGGTGCAGAGCTGCGTCAGTCAGATAAAGTGATGGCCTATCACAATCATGCTTTTGAATTCGAGAGTATTGGTGATATTGTGCCTATGGAGCTGTTGTTGAAGGAAACGGATGCTGAGGTAGTCGATTTTGAGTTGGACCTCTATTGGACTGTGAAAGCAGGAGCGTCTGCATTAAATCTTTTTAAGAAATACAAAAATCGTTTTTCTTTATGGCATGTCAAAGATATGAACCTGGCAGGAGATTTCACTGAGGTCGGCAATGGAGTGATTGATTTCCAAGAAATATTTGACCAGTCTCAGATGGCTGGGATGCAACATTTTTTCATTGAACAAGACCAATCGGTAGATCCTGAAAAGAGCATTGCGACTTCTTTTAAAAATCTACAGGATTTGTTATGAAGATTTGATTTTTTATGACATGAAAAATAAAATGTTAAGTATTGTTTTATCTGCGACCTTTCTCATTTTTGCCTACTTGAATTTAAATGATCCCGATCCTCTGTTATGGGTCAGTTTGTACGTATTCATTGGGGTGGTTCACTTATTAGGTTTATTCAAAACCCATTTTCCGTCACCTTTTAATCTTTCCTCGACTTGGCTTAAGTTTTATTTAGTCATATCCTTAAGTTTGCTGGCATATGGATGCTTTTATATTCCTGATTTAATTATTTGGTTATCGGCATCAGATAAAATGGATCTGGTGGGTAAAATGAAGGCTGAAAAATCTTATGTTGAAGGGACCCGAGAGCTTGGGGGTCTTCTTATCGCCAGTATGTCTATGGGCTACCAATATCTCAGTCAAAAATAATTTTTCTTCTTCCGTGGGTGATCTATATTTGCGTTATTATCAAGAAAGGTAGAGGGGTAAGGCCCATTGAAACCTTGGCAACCCCTGTAAAGAAAGGTGCCAATTCCTACTTCAGATAGTTGAAGAAAGATAATAAACGAGGTTTTAACATCCTTCTTGATGATTTAATAGATAGAAATGACCATTCAAGAAGTTATCAAAAAAAGAATATTGATCCTCGATGGTGCCATGGGCACCATGATTCAGCGGCATGACCTGCAGGAAGAAGATTTCAGAAACGAGGCACTTAAGGACCATACTATTTCTCTCAAAGGGAACAATGACTTGTTGTCTCTGACCCGTCCTGATATCATCAAATCAATTCATGAAGCCTATTTAGAGGCAGGTGCTGATATCATAGAAACCAATACCTTCTCAAGTACGACCATAGCACAAGCGGATTATGGTTTGCAAGAATGGGTATATAAAATCAATTATGAGTCTGCCCGCATTGCCCGCGCTGCGGCGGATCATTATACGGCACTAGACGGCAATCAACCCAGGTTTGTTGCAGGTTCTATTGGCCCTACCAATACGACGGCCTCGTTATCGCCCGATGTCAATGATCCAGGGTTTAGAGCGGTGACCTTCGACGCATTGAAATTAGCCTTTCGACATCAAGTAGAAGCCCTACTGGATGGGGGAGTGGATCTACTACTTTTTGAAACCATCATCGATACCCTAAATGCCAAGGCAGCGCTTTTTGCGGCAGAAGAAGTCAAAGCTGAGCGCAACATCCAGACACCTATCATGGTTTCGGGTACGATTACCGATGCCTCAGGACGGACACTTTCAGGTCAAACCACCGAAGCTTTTTTGATCTCTATTTCACATTGCGAGCTGTTTAGTGTGGGGTTAAATTGTGCTTTTGGTGCCGAAATGATGCGGCCTTTTTTAAAAATATTATCAGATAAATCTGACTTTATGGTCAGTGCTCATCCCAATGCAGGTCTGCCCAATGAGTTTGGTCAATACGACGAAACTCCTGAAGAAATGGTAGGCCAAATCACCGCCTATTTAGAAGACCATATGGTCAATATCATTGGTGGTTGTTGTGGAACGACCCCTGATCACATTAAAGCAATAGCCACATTGGCTAAAAATTATAAACCTAGACAAATAGCGTATGCCCATTAAATTACATCAAGCCATCGACAAAAGTATTTTGAAAGCCATTCCTAATCCGACAAAGGAGGCTTACGAAATTAAAATAAAAATCCCTGAATTTACCTTTTTGGGCGTTCAAGAACAGCCGGATTTCGCCAATGTATACCTTACTTTTTATCCAAAAGGTAAGGTCATTGAGTTAAAGTCTTTGAAGCAATATGCCTTTCATTTACGTGACATCGTAGTTTCCTATGAGCGGTTAATTAATGTTTTTTATGACCACCTGATGGAGGTCTATAATCCTGAACGGCTTCGCATTGTGATGAATTGCAATCCAAGAGGGGGCATTAGTTCGAGGTTAACCATAGATTCTGATTGGGCGACTCGTGGAGGTGAAGAAAAGTTTAAGGATTGGTTGCATGGTGGATCTGACGATTCATGGCAAGTTGTAATGTAATTTTCATAAATCCTTTTTCCAATAGATGAAACCCTTGATGTTATCGGGCCTTGAGCCGTTAATTGTTACTGCTGAGACCAACTTTGTCAATGTAGGTGAACGTACCAATGTGACTGGAAGTCTGCGTTTTGCTCGTTTGATTAAGGAGGGAAAATATGATGAGGCGCTAGAAGTAGCCTTGGATCAGGTACGTGGAGGCGCTCAAATTTTAGATGTCAACATGGATGACGGCATGTTGGATGGTAAAGCGGCGATGGTTAAGTTTTTACATCTGGTCGCTTCTGAACCTGAGATCGCCAGAATACCCATCATGATAGATTCATCCAAATGGGAAATCATCGAAGTAGGTCTGAAATGTGTTCAAGGAAAGGGAGTGGTCAATTCTATTTCACTCAAGGAGGGAGAAAAGATTTTTATTGATCAGGCCCGAAAGATCAAGCAATACGGTGCGGCGACGGTCGTGATGGCTTTTGACGAAGACGGTCAGGCCGATACGTACGATCGGCGGATTCAAATTTGTGAGCGGGCTTATCGGGTTTTGGTAGACCAGGTCAAATTTCCACCACAGGATATTATATTCGATCCCAACATTTTTCCTGTCGCTACCGGAATTTCTGAGCACAACAATTACGCCATTGATTTTTTTAAGGCCACAGAATGGATTAAAACTCATCTGCCGGGAGCCAAAGTAAGTGGAGGGGTAAGCAATGTTTCTTTTTCATTTCGAGGCAATAATGTCGTTCGAGAAGCGATGCATTCCTCGTTCTTATTTCATGCCATCAACCATGGAATGGATATGGGGATTTTAAATGCGGGCTTGGTGGAGATTTATGACTTGATCCCCAAAGAACTATTACTTCATGTAGAAGATGTGCTACTCAACAGGCGTGAGGATGCCACCGAGCGATTGGTGGATTTTGCCGAAAGCGTCACGGGTACCGGTAAAGTAAAAATCGTTGATGATGAGTGGCGGAAAGGAACGGTAGAAGAAAGATTGGCACATGCCTTGATCAAAGGCGTCATTGATCATGTATTGGAAGATACCGAAGAGGCGCGACTCAAATATCCAAAACCCCTTCACGTCATAGAGCAGCCCTTGATGGCAGGGATGAATACCGTTGGGGATTTGTTTGGCAGTGGTAAAATGTTCTTACCTCAAGTGGTGAAAAGTGCACGGGTCATGAAGAAAGCGGTCGCTTATTTATTACCTTATTTAGAGGCTGATAAGACTGAAAACAACAGCAGCAAGGGAAAAATATTAATGGCTACGGTCAAAGGAGATGTACATGACATTGGTAAAAACATTGTGGGCGTGGTGCTGGGATGCAATAATTATGACATCATAGATCTGGGTGTGATGGTTCCTGCTCAAAAAATATTGGAAGAAGCCGTAAATCATCAAGTAGACATCATTGGATTGAGTGGTTTAATCACTCCTTCTTTGGATGAGATGGTGACCGTGGCAGAAGAAATGGAGCGTAAGGGAATGAAAATTCCGTTGCTCATCGGAGGGGCTACGACTTCAAGAATCCACACTTCAGTAAAAATTGCACCTAAATACAGTGGTCCTACGATTCACGTACTTGATGCTTCAAAATCTGTAGCGGTAGCCTCCAAACTTTTGGGTGAAGACACAGCCGATTTCAGTGCGTCGATTCGGTCTGAATATGAGGGATTGGCCGTGGATCATCAAAGTAGACAAGAAGCAAAAACATTAATCACGATAGGTGCTGCCAGATCCAATCGAGTAGGGATTGATTGGCAAGAACATGAAGTACTCAAACCTTCTTTTTTGGGGACTAAAAAATTTGAGAGCTATTCATTGGAGGAAATCAGAAAATACATAGATTGGACGCCTTTTTTCTCGACATGGATGTTGAAGGGAAAATATCCTCAAATTTTTGAAAATGCGATCGTGGGAAGTGAGGCAAAGACACTTTTTAAAGAGGCCAATGCATTGCTCGATCAAATCATAGCGAAGGGCTCTCTTCAGGCCAATGCAGTCATTGGTTTTTTTGAAGCACAAGCAGTTCAAGATGATGTTGAGATCAAAAATAACGCCATAAATCGGCTTCATTTTCTTCGACAGCAAGGTAAGAAGGGATCTCAAATTCCTAATATTTCATTGGCAGATTATATTGCCCCTAAATCCTCCGAGAAGGGAGATTATATTGGAGGATTTGCAACGACCGCAGGGATAGGTATTGAAAAATTAATAACTGATTTTGAAGCAGATCATGATGACTATAATGTGATCATGGTAAAAGCGATTGCCGATCGACTGGCTGAAGCCTTTGCAGAATTAATGCACAAGAAGGTAAGAAAAGAATACTGGGGCTATGCACCAGAAGAAGATTTTGAAAATTCGGCTTTGATCAAGGAAAAGTATCAAGGGATCAGACCGGCGCCAGGCTATCCCGCGTGCCCTGATCATACCGAGAAAAAAGCACTTTTTGAATTACTACAAGTTGAAGAAAATACAGGGATTACCTTGACAGAATCCTATGCCATGTATCCAGCATCGTCGGTCAGTGGCTTTTATTTCTCGCATCCCAAGGCCCGATATTTTGGTTTGGGAAAAATCGGAGAGGACCAACTGGATGATTATGCAAATAGGAAGGCAATGGATAAGCAAGAAGCTGAACGTTGGTTGGCACCTGTATTAGGTTATAAATAGTCCCTGACTGGGCACTTATTCAAAGAAACCCAATTCCTTTTTTACTATTTAAATTTCCACTAAAAAAATTGAAGGGGACCTTGGAGTTAATTGAGATGTTAATCCAAGCTATTTTTAAATTTCAAGGGACTTTTATGGGTAACTTTTAGGAAAGTTTTAAAGAAAGTGGAATAGGAGGAAAAGCCAACAAGTGGTGCTAGGGAATCCATCGAATTCATT
>Ga0209482_1000750_pt1 | contig 26316 bp, 26 predicted proteins | sample CoawatmetaG10DNA_FD_187512 | JGI IMG/M metagenome (GOLD analysis project Ga0209482, IMG submission 187512) | Marine microbial communities from the West Antarctic Peninsula - Coastal water metaG104-DNA (SPAdes) (version 2) | ecosystem: Environmental > Aquatic > Marine > Coastal ...
GGACTTCAAACTTTGCATTGCATAAAAAGAGATTCTATTGGCGGTGAAAATCAATTAATTGATGGCCTTGCAATTGCAGAAAAGATGAGACATGAACATCCTGAGGCATTTAATATTCTGTGTAATGTTCATATTCCTGGGCGCTATATCAAGCCAGATACTTATTTAGAGGCGCATCGACCTTTATTCCGTATCAATGATAGTGGTGAAGTTATTCAAGTAAGTTTTAATAATCATGACCGTGCGCCTTTTAGGTTGGAAAGCGATCTAATGGTGAAGTTTTATGATGCTTATAAAATATTTCATAATCTAGCAAATGACCCAAGTCGCCAATTTGAGTTCATGTTGGATCCTGGAAAAGTATTAACGTTTGATAATTGGAGACTTCTTCATGCGCGTTCATCTTTGACAGGCTATCGCCAACTTTGTGGTGGCTATCATAACAGGGAAGATTTTGAAAGTAAATTGAGATCTATCTAACTATTTATTTAAGATTAATTTGAATTTTATTTTGATTCAAATTGCTTGTAGTGGTGTTAAAATTGAGTATTAATTGAGTTAATAACAAAAACAGTATTTTATGATTGAACAAGGATTACAGCAAGAGATTAATATGGTAATGACTGAGGCTAGAAATCGTCGCCTTGAGTTCGTAACAGTGGAGCATTTATTACTAGCCCTTCTTAATATGGATGAAGTTATTGCATTTCTTAGGGGTAAGCGAGTCAACATCGATGAACTTCGCGCTGAACTTGATCAATATATTGACTCACACACGCCTATTATCTCTGAAGATGCTGAAATAGATATCGTTCCAACAGTTGGGTTTCAAAGAGTTCTTCAAAGGAGTGTTTATCAGGCGCAGTCTGCTCAAAAAAATTCGGTTAACGCGATGAATGTCTTTGTTAGTATTTTTTCTGAAAAAGAATCGCACGCTGTTTACATGCTGAAATTAAATAACATTTCCAGGTTGGATGTTATGGAGGGGATTTCTTCTCATCTAGCTGATAATCCAGTTGAAGAAACAAAGAAAGTTGAAGGTGATAAGCAAGCTAAGCCTTCCTCTCTAGAGTCTTTTACAACTAATTTATGTGAAAAAGCAAGACTTGGTGAAATTGATCCTCTTCTTGGTAGGGAGGAAGAGGTGCTTAGAACGGTTCAAATTTTATCAAGACGGCGCAAAAATAATCCATTACTTGTAGGTCAAGCTGGAGTTGGAAAGACTGCTATTGCTCAAGGCCTTGCTAAGAGGATTGTAGATGGACAGGTCCCTGAAATTTTAAAAAATACAACTATATATTCTCTAGATGTTGGCGTACTAATTGCGGGCACAAAGTATAGGGGTGATTTTGAAAAGCGATTAAAGTCAGTGCTTACAGATTTAGAAAAAGATAAGAATTCAGTGCTTTTTATTGATGAAATTCACACTTTAATTGGTGCAGGAAGTGTTTCTGGTGGTTCTTTGGATGCATCTAACCTTCTTAAGCCAGCTCTAGCGGATGGCTCACTTAAGTGCATAGGATCTACAACGTATGAAGAATATCGTAAGATTTTTGAAAAAGATCATGCGCTCACAAGGCGTTTTCAAAAAGTGGATATTGAGGAGCCTTCAGTTGAAGATACAATCAAAATTTTGCATGGTTTAAAAAAATATTATCAAGCTCATCATAAAGTTAAATATTCATCTGCATCTTTAGTTTCTGCAGCGGAGTTAACGCATCGACATATTGGAGACAGGCGCCTTCCAGATAAGGCTATAGACGTTATTGATGAGGTTGGAGCTCTTCAACAGATACTTCCTAAATCTAAGCGTAAAGTCAATATTGGCGTTCCTGATATCGAAAATATTGTTGCTAAGTTAGCCCGCATTCCTTCTCGACAGGTTACTAGTGATGATAAGTCTTTACTTAAAAGCTTAGAGAGTGATCTTAAGCTTGGTGTATTTGGCCAAGATAATGCTGTTGAGTCTTTATCAACTGCTATAAAACTTTCTCGCTCTGGACTTTCACCAGTTGAACAGCCAATGGGTTCTTTTTTATTTGCTGGTCCTACAGGAGTTGGTAAAACTGAAATTTGTAAGCAGCTCTCAAGGATTATGGGCGTTAAATTATTGAGATTTGATATGTCTGAATATATGGAGAGGCATGCTATTTCTAAACTTATAGGCTCTCCTCCTGGCTATGTTGGATACGACGAAGGAGGTCTATTAACTGAGGCAGTAAATAGTAATCCTTATGCGGTTCTTTTATTGGATGAGATTGAGAAAGCGCATCCTGATATTTTCAATATCTTATTACAGGTCATGGATCATGGAAAGCTTACTGATGCTAATGGCCGTGAAGTTGACTTTAGTAATGTAATACTTGTTATGACTTCTAATGTTGGAGCTCAAAATGTTCAAAGAGCCTCCATAGGATTTAATGAGCAAGATCATTCCCTTGATTATGAAGGTGAGCTTAAAAAGATATTTACACCAGAATTCAGAAACCGCCTTTCAGAAATTATTTACTTTAATAAACTTAATGAAGAGGTTGTTGTCTATGTAGTCAATAAGTTTCTTTTTGAGCTTGAAGATGTTCTTGAAAAAAAGAATGTTTCATTGATTGTTTCTGACACAGCTCGAAAATGGTTTGCAGAAAATGGTTATGACTCAATGATGGGTGCCCGCCCAATGATGAGATTAATTGAAAGAGAGGTGCGTAAGCCTCTCGCTGATGAGCTTCTTTTTGGCAAGCTAAGTTCTGGTGGAACTGTTAAAGTAGGTGTTAGTAAAGATAAGATTGCCTTAACAATTAGTTAATGAGAATTCTTATAAGTAATGATGATGGCTACCAAGCCAAAGGCATTAAGCAGCTTACAAAATCTCTGAGTGAAATTGCAGAAGTAATTGTTGTCGCTCCAAGTGAGAATAAGTCTGCAGCAAGTAGCTCATTAACTCTTGGAAGACCATTAAAACCAATTCAAATTGAGAAAAATATTTATGCAATTGATGCAACGCCTACTGATTGTGTTCATTTGGCATTGTGTGGTTTTATAAAGGAGCCAATTGATTTAGTGGTAACTGGTATTAATTTTGGGGCAAATCTTGGGGACGATACCATCTATTCTGGAACCGTTGCCGGTGCTATAGAAGGGCGATTTTTAGGACTTCCATCAATTGCAATGTCTTTAGCTAGTTGGGAATGTAATCATTTCGAGACAGCGGGAGAAATTGCCAAGAGATTAGTTGCTCAAATTGATAAATCTGAACTATCTTACAACACCATTATCAATGTTAATGTTCCAGATATTCCTCTTAGCCAAATTAAAGGAATTAAGAGTACTCGCCTAGGAAGCAGGCATAAATCTGAATCAAGTTTTAAGGATAAAGAGGATATATCTCTTTTTTGGATTGGTGAGAATGGGAAGGAGGCTGACAATTCAGAGGGCACAGATTTTCATGCAATTTCCAATAACTTTGTTTCAGTAACCCCTCTTCAGATTGATACAACTAAGCACTCTGAAGTAAAGCGAGTGAATGACTGGCTTCAAAAAATGGATTATTGATTCCAGGTATCTCTCAGTCCAACAGTTTTATTAAATACTAGTGCTTCAGACTCACTATCTCTGCAAAAGTAACCTTCTCGTTCAAACTGGTATGCTGTTTCGGCTTTTGCATTTGATAAATTTGGCTCTACAAATCCATTTTTTATTTCAAGAGAGTTGGGGTTAATTGAAGATGATAAGTCGTCAAATTTAGCTGGATTTGGATCTAAAAAAAGGCGGTCGTATATTCTAAATTCAGCACTAATAGCTTTACTAGATTCAACATAATGAATAACACCTTTAACCTTTCTGCCATCAGATGGGTTTTTACCTAAAGTGTCAGGATCATAAATGCAGTAGACGGTTTTAATATTACCACCATTGTCACTATCAAAATGAGTTGCTTTAATCACATAGGCGTTTCTAAGACGCACCTCTTTATTGATTGCTAGTCGCTTATATTTATTATTTGGCGTTACTGCTATAAAGTCTTCTTTATCAATGTATATCTCACGACTAAAGAAAATTTGCCTAGCTCCCATTTCTTCATTTTGAGGATGAATTGGGGCTGTAAGGGATTCAATTTTTCCTTCAGGATAATTTTCAATTACCAGTTTTATTGGATTAATTACTGCCATTGTTCGAGGAGCAGTTGTATTTAAATTATCTCTAATTGAAGATTCTAAAATTGAAACATCCGTCAAGCTATTAACTTTTGAAATACCAACTCGCTCTGAAAAGTCCCTTATTGATTCGGGAGTATAGCCCCTTCTTCGCAGTCCTGAAATTGTTGGCATTCTTGGATCATTCCAGCCAGAAACATGATTATTATCAACCAAAAGTTTCAGTTTTCTTTTGGATGTTGTTGCGTACTCGAGATTTAGGCGGGAAAATTCATACTGATGAGGGCGATCGGTTTTATTGAATTCATCTAAGTGCTCCAATAGCCAATCATAAATTCGACGGTTATCTTGAAATTCCAAGGTGCACAGCGAGTGTGTAACCCCCTCAATAGCATCACCAAGACAGTGAGCAAAGTCATACATAGGATAGATACACCAGTCGTCATTTGTCTGGTGGTGTGTCTCAAAACGAATTCGATAAAGAGTAGGATCACGCATACACATAAAGCTAGAAGACATATCAATTTTGGCGCGCAATACGCACTCACCTTCCTTAAATTTACCTTCTTTCATCTTCTTAAAGAGGATTTTATTTTGCTCTATACTAGTATCACGATCAGGACTATTTTTACCAGGCTGTTTTAATGTTCCACGATATTCGCGAGTCTCGTCCACACTCAAAAAGCAGACATATGCTAGACCCTTAGAGATAAGTTCTTCTGCGCATTGATAAAATTTATCAAAGTAACTTGAACTGTACTTGACCTCACCATTCCAGTGAAAGCCTAGCCACTGGATATCTTCTTTTATTGAGTGAACATACTCAATATCCTCTTTGGCAGGGTTGGTGTCATCAAACCTTAGGTTGCACCAGCCATCATAATCTTTGGCTGTCCCAAAGTTCAGGCATATTGATTTTGCATGGCCAATATGAAGATAGCCATTTGGCTCTGGAGGGAAGCGCATGATTACAGAGCTGTGAAGCCTCGAATTTATATCAATATTAATTTGATTTCGAATAAAGTTGGTAGACTTAATTGGTGGAATAAGGTCGTTCATCGTTACATCTTTTGCCTGTAAAATAATCAAAATATTATATCAGTAAACAGAAGTAATCAGTGATAGAGCAATCATTAGGTAAAAATTATTCTCGATTTGTAAATGTTCTTATATTTATTTTTCCAATCCTTATTAACTCTGTAAAGGTAGGGGGTGATCTAGTTTTATTTATCCTGGCAGTTATGGGCATATTTATTGCCATTTCACAAAAATTATCACCATTTCACATTAAGGAAATTAAAGTGTTTTCTTATCTAAATGCAGGTTATTTTCTAGCTTTGTGTTTAGCAGTTTTTTTAGGTAGGGCGGATGAACAGGCTCACTTTCTATCCAGAGATTTATGTTTTTTATTTGCACCTTTTATCATACTTGCCTTTTATAAAGCAGAAATTAGTGTCAATTATCTATTGTCAGGTGTCAAGGTAGGACTGATAGTTCTTGGGCTGGTTAGTTTTGTTCAGTTAGAATTAGGGTATGAGAGACCTTCTGGTGTTATGAACGTTGATGTATTTGCTAATCTCGTAGTGTCAATGTTTTTTATTATTCTAGTTTTTTATCAACAAGAATCATTCAAATATAAGATATTCACCCTTGTATCGTTATTATCAGGTTTATTTGTAATAGTAGTATCAGGCACTCGTGGTGCCTGGTTATCATTTTTGTTATTATTAGGGTGTTATTTATACTTTTTGTATAAACAAAAAAACATGCCAAGTGCAAAATCAAAAATTATTGCAGTCCTTGTTATTGCTAGTGTACTTTCCGTTCTCAGTCTTATTCAACCATTGAAGGATAGATCACATCTTGCCTATTCAGAAACTTCTGCCTGGTTATCGGGAGATCAAACCCCAAACGCTGTTAGTCTTCGATTAGAAATGTACAAGACAGCAATTGATAATGTTAAAGATGTTCCTCTTTTTGGTTATGGATTGCGTTCTTCTAATATTGTTTTGCATAAAATTGCCCCTGCTGGATTTCGAGAATATATAATCCAATACAATCATCTTCATAATGCTTACTTAACGAATTATTTCAATGGTGGTATTGTTTTACTTGGAGCTCTTTTGTTATTGCTATTTGCACCTCTTATGCTATTTTTAAAAGCAAATAGTCAAAGTCATAATGATCCTGTATTTATTGCGGGTGCTTTGTTAACCTTAGGATTTGCGAGTTATGGTATGGTTAATATTTTATTTGGTGACGTATTCATGAATGCATTTTATGTATTCTTTTTAGCTATTTTTTTTGCGTTAACTGCTAGATCGAAAAAAATATCATAAATGTGGAAAGCTCCTCTTGTATGTCTTTTCAATCGCCTGGATGTTGTTAGTTGAATCTTGCTTATTTTTTCTCCAATTTGATACTTCACCAGCGACAAATAAGCCATTAATTTCCTGATCTATGTTAGTTAATTTGAATCCTGCATAATTAGCGACATTTGTCAGTGTACTACTGGTGAAATCACTCACATGAGCTATATGAAAGTATCTCCTTAGGTCATTTTTGTAATCCCCCTTAGCTACACCATTAATTCCTGGAACCGCAATAAACAGATAGTCACCAGTATTCATTAGTAATCTTATCTCCTTAAGAGTTTCAAGTGGATTAAACACATGCTCTAATACATGAGACAGGATAAATAGTCTAGGACCCTCAGGAAGAGATGAAGGGTACATGCCGACTTCAACATTTAGTTTAAATTTGTCTTGTGCAAATTTAATTGCCTCAACATCTAGATCACAACCCTGAACTGATTTTACAGCTGTTTTTAGAGCGTCAATAGTACCTCCAGAGCTACATCCTATCTCAATGATAGAAATGTCAGAAAGTTGATCTGAAAGGCCATTATTAAAAAAATACTCTAAGTATTTTTTTGCCTTATCATCCTGCTCTTTAATAACATCCTCATAGTTTACAGTTTCACTTTTAAGGTAGAGTGGACGGTAGTGATAACTATAGAACTCCTCATGAAACTCTCTTGAGACTGCAGGGTATGTCTGGATTAACCCGCATTGATTACAGAACTGTTTTTTTAGGTCAAACCCATAGCGATCGCCTTCACTAATAAGAGTGAAATTATTACTTTCACATAGGCTGCATCCCCCACTCACTAGACCAAATTTTTTATATAGAGCCATAATCTTATTGATTGCTTTACTTCTGCTACGCAAGGTGCGATTGACCCAAGCAAAGGTTGACCCAAACCTATAGTGTTCCAATATCCTCTTAGACATTGAAGTCACTATTTCTAATTGATATATAGCGCCTTTTTGATTTAGTTAATATGAATAGCTGCCTCAAGGCCAGCCTTAATTGATAGAGTAATCTCTTTAAAATAAAGTAGGTGTCTCCCCTATAATTGTCTCGGGTGCTTACAGTAGATTTTGAAACTGTGTGTGAAAAAGTATTGGAAATGCCATATTCCTTACATTGGTCTAGTTGAATTATAGGGGATGGCTCAACTTGGTATGCCTTAAGCGCATGACAGGCAGTTATATGAGCATCAGCCAGTGCAATGCCATTATTTTTTTCGAGTTGAATGAGTTTATTCGCCCCTAATGGCCATAATATATAGCCAGCTGCACCAGTTCTGTCTTGGTAGAGTCTCAGTAATTTTGAGTTGCATTTAATCTCAATATGTGACCTTGAGACGAATTTTTTTCTACTCCTGTTTTCTAGGTTAATTAAATCTGTACCTTTAATTTTACTAAGATTGTCTAATAGCTCTGGAAGAAATATCGATAAAATTGCGTCATCTTCTAATATAAGTGCAGGCTTTCCACTTTTAATTACCCTATCCCAGGCTGACCTATGGGAGAAGTAGCAAGCAACTTCAGTTTTTCTTAAGGGTCTTTGCCAGTCAAAATAATGTTTTTTATAGGTAGCCTCACTGATATCCTCAACGGATGTAGCATCCAGAATTTTGTATTCTAGACCTAGTTTAGTAAGTTGATCTTTTTGCAGCGCGCTGCGCTCAGTTGCACTTGGTAAATTAATAACGAATATTTGCACTTACCACCAACCTGTTTTACTTCTTTTGTGCCTATCTCTAAGCCTCTTAAATGCATTGTCATGCTCTTGTAAACGAAGGAATATTTCAAGTAGAATCTCACCAGCAATATTTATTTTTGCAGCTTTATCAATTCTCCATCTCATATTTCTAAGGGTATCGTCTGTTCCAACCTTAAAGACAGATACTCCATCAAAGAGGGGAACTCTTTCCTCATTATCCAGTCTAGTAATTTTTTTCCTATCATCTTCATAGCCGTCATAATTAGTAATAAAGTGCTCACTTTCTTGAATTTTTACAGTGTTCAAGAGGCATGAACAGGCTAAAGAAAGACTTTTAACAGCATCATCATCTGTAAAATCTGAAAAAGTGTCTGTGGCTGAAATAAGCCATCGCATATTTAAGTGTTTTAATAAATAATTTTTTTCCTCTTTCCAAAGACTCTCAAACAAAGCAAAGTGATTTTTTGCCTCAAAATCTCGCCTAATAAGCACAATAATTTTTGCATGCGTGTAACAGAGTTCACTCTGACTAACAAACTCATCCCTCAGTGCAGCAAAATGTTCATCTAAGTTATTAGAACTTCCGTGAGTGTAATGGATTTTATCTCCATCAATAACTATTTTCTTTTGTTGAAAAAAGTCAGTTGATATATGCTGTGAGAGTTTTTTTGCTCCAGAGCGTCTTTTATGCCTGCTAAATGAGAACCATTTTTCGAATCTAGTTTTATCTCTACGACTCATTTTTTTTTAACCTTTTACTTTTCCAAGAGACACTAATAAGTGCACTTAAATAATACTTAATAATTGCAAGAAGAGTTAGTAGGTTTGATTTAAATAGTACTTTATTAAATAAAGGTAATGTAATTATTGTTCGAAGCAACCAAGAAGATAAAGTATTAATCATAATTACCAGATGTAAGGCAAATCTATTTAGGCCTTTAGTATGTTCATGAATAAAAACATGACTGGATGTAACTACTTCTGATTTTGTAATAGCAGTAGTTTTTGGATTTCTTCTAGAAGATCCACCATGTAAATGTTCAAGTTCAATATTTCGGAGAAGGGCAATTTTCTTATTTTTTTTTGTTACCCTAAGACATAAATCAGGATCTTCTGAGTACATCCAAAATATATTTTCATTCCATTTGCCAATTTCCTCAAAAAAATCCTTTTGTATTAAAACTACTGAACCTGCAACCCATTCTGGATACCAAATATTTTTATTCTCTGGAAATTTTTTGGCTATTTTGCTTGAAAAGGTTAATTTATATATTGAACGAAGCCAACCTATTGTTAGCCATGGGCTAAGAAATGCAATTTCTCTTTCCCTTTTGCCATTTGAATAGAGTGTCCTGCAAGATGTGATTCCTACATCTGGATTAGCTACAGCAAAACTATACATATCATCTATAGAAGGGCTGCTGGTAAGAGTCACATCTGGGTTTAAGAATAGTAAAAATTCACCTGTAGCTATATCTGAACCAAGATTACATCCACTAGAAAAACCATAATTACCCTTATTTGCAATAAGCCTTATTTTATGAAATTGCTGTTTAAAGTCATTAAATTTACCATCTTGTGAGTCATTATCTACAACTATAATTTCATAACTTACATTTGGCTTGTATTTATTGAATGACTCGATACATTTAGCCAGAACCTCCCAACTTCTATAATTTACAATAATTATTGATAAATCTATTTTTCTCAATTTAGTTTTCCTTAATTTTTGTGCATGTTTGAACTTCAATGATTTCTAATATTGCATTTATTAAATTAAAAAAATAATAACTTTTATTTTGCCAGTTAATAATAATTTCTTTACTGGGACTTTATGCCTTGAAGTAAAGTTTTTGAAATTTTATCTACATCTTCAAAGCTTAATTCTAAGTGAAGTGGTAAGGACAGTATATGTTTAGAAAAATATTCAGATTTTGGTAACTTCGATTTAGTTTTAAAAACTTCATAGTCTGTATTCTGACGATAGTGGACTCCTACAAAAATCTTGTTAGCTGACAAATACTTTATCAATTTTTCTCGAGAATTTACTACCACTTGAAAGAGATGTCTTGATGTTTGGTCTGAGTCATGCATAACAAAATCAACTTTGCCATTTAAGTTATTAATATAACGACTTGCCAAGTCCCTTCTATATTGATTATCTTCATCTAAATATCTTAACCCAACTATTCCAAGAGCTGCCATTATCGAATTTCCATGGTATTTATAACCTACATGATTTACGTTATAGTCCCACTTATAAGAGCCTTTATTACTGCGAGAAAATGTGTCTTTGTTAATTCCTAGCCAAGACAATTCCCTCGCTTTTTTATCATCGCTTTCATCATTAAAACAAATCATTCCACTGTCTGCTGTAGGTAGGTTTTTTACTGCCTGAAAAGAAAAAATACTTACATCTAAATCAAACCCAACATGCCTACTATTAATATAACTTCCAGACATATGTGCAGCATCAAGAATAATTATTAAGTTATTTTCTCTAGCAATCTTAATAATCTCAATTAAGTTCTTCGTATTTCCACCCATTCCAACAAAAATAATAGCCCTGGTTTTATCATTTATTTTGCCCTTAACTGATTGAGGGTTTAAATTTAATGAATCATCGATATCTGCAAAACAAGGTGTAAGTCTTTCATAAATAATAGAGTGATTAGTAGAAATAAATGTAAATGAAGTCGTAATAATTTCGTCACCATCTTGCCAATCATATTTTTCTTTTAGTATCTTAACTGCAAGATGTAAGCCTGATGAAGCAGAGTTCAAAAAATGTGCATTATTTAAGCCAGTATAAGTTTTCCAATGATTTTCAAACTCAATAGTTTTAAATCCCATACCTGTCCATCCAAGATCAAGGCACTCTTTAATTTCAGAAAGGCATTCATCTATTCTAAATTTTGGTTTTAATACTTGAATATTTTTCATATAATATTTTTTTTAGTTAATTTTTATTATTTAATGAATGAAATTGGCGGTCTTTTCTAATAATCTTTAATCTATGAAGTGTAGCAGTAATATTTAAAGCTTGATTCTCATTCGCCCAGAGATTATTCAAGCTTACCAGCGATATTTATTTTTATAATTTTCCTCTAATCATGCGACTAAAATATTTAAGTGGGTATATTATTAATTGAATTTGACACTTTATTTTTTTTATGAATAGTTGTTTTTTATATGGGTTACTAAACAGTGGGTAGCTTTTCTTCGCACTTAAGTAAAAGCTATACGTAAGCTTGTATTTGCTTTTTGATGAGAAGTTCTTTCCATGTATTCGATAAGCAGCAACTTTGTTGTCATAATAGATAATTGATTTCTCAGCTGCTGCACGTAAGTAAAAATCCCAATCTTCTAAAAATAATGACTCATCATAACTACCAGATTCAATAAATAATTTCTTATTCATCATACTACATGGCCCATTCAATTTCCACCGATTTATTATTTCATAAGCTAGGCCTTCATCAGAAAAATAATTTTTTTTATTACTACGTTTATGCGGTAACCATTCATTTATACTGCTACTATGAATGATCTTACTATTACCATCAACGACAGTTGTATCAGCAATTAAAACCATTTTTTCTTGATTTTTTTCAAGAATGTTTACTCTGTCCTTAATTGTATTATTAATCAAATAATCGTCACTCGCACAAAAAACAATATACTTCCCTTTGCTGGTTGTTGCTAGCTCATTAAATGTCTTGGTGATGCCTTTATTTTCTCTAGAAATGAAGTTAATTGATAATGTGTGAGAGTTCCTTTCAATCCAGTTATTAATAACACTAATATCAGTATCCGTTGATCCATCATTGATAATAACAATTTCTTTGTTTGGATAAGTTTCATTTAGAATACTATCAAGTGTTTGGCCAACATATTGTTTGTGATTGTAATAAGGTATCAGAAAACTGACGAGTGGTTCTTTTGGCATAATTGACTTATTTTTTACTTGCTGTAAATTTCCATAGCAAGTGAGATTTCTTTTTATAGCGTATTGTGTAATATATGTTTTTTAAGAATTTAAAGATAAAATTTTTATGCGCAGTTTCTTGACTAGGTTTGATTCTTTTTACTCTATTTATTTCAAAGCTACCAGTAAAGCCATACATTCTTGCTTTATGTTTTGGACTTGTAAAATATGTGTGGGTTTTATTGGTTATGATATTAATATGAGTAGGGTCAACAAATGCTTCATCTCTAGGGTAATAAGGTGTGATGGCATAGAACGTACCTCCCGGCTTTAGGACTCTATAAATCTCATTCATTAAAAGAATAAATGGAAAGGTAGTTTGGTTATTAATTATAGCAAATCGAGGAATATGTTCTAGCAAATCATATGCTGATACAGAGTTAAAGGTGGATTCTTTAAAAGGAAGAGGCTCAAGCACCACATTACATTGTTCATAAATAAAATCGCTTACTTCTTGTTTAATAATGTCAACACCATATAATTCATCGCAAGCAAATGGATTTCTTGGATTAGAGCCACATCCAATATCTAGATGTTTTGTTGTCATTTCACTAATACTCCTAAACGATCTCTTTTATAACTCCCATCTTGCACATTTCCACACCAGATTTTGTTATCTAAATACCACTCTATAGTTTTCTTAATGCCTGTTGCAAAAGTTTCATCTGGCGTCCAGTTTAGTTCATCTGCTATCTTAGTTGCATCGATGGCGTATCTAACATCATGTCCTGCTCTATCACCTACGAAAGTAATAAGCTGTTCATACTTTTTAATACCATCAAGCTTACTTGGTGCTATATCATCCAAGATACTACATACAGTTTTAACAACATCAATATTCTGTAATTCGTTGTGTCCACCGATATTGTATGTTTCACAGATCTTACCGGTTAGTGCTACATGCACTAATGCTCTTGCATGATCATCAACATAGAGCCAATCTCGTATTTGCTTACCATTGCCGTAGATTGGCAAATCCTTACCTTCTAAAGCATTGAGAATAATCAATGGTATGAGTTTTTCAGGGAATTGATAGGGGCCATAATTATTAGAACAATTTGTAATTAGAGTAGGGAGTTTGAAGGTTCGTTGCCAAGCTCGAACTAAATGATCTGAACTTGCTTTTGCAGCAGAGTAAGGTGAGCTAGGTGCATAAGGTGAATCTTCAGTAAACAGATCATCGGTTCCCTCTAAATCACCATAGACCTCATCAGTAGATACATGGTGGAATCTAAAGTTAACTTTCTTATTACTTTCTAGATTAGACCAATAATCTCTGGCCTCTTCTAATAGAACGTAAGTACCAACAATATTGGTTTGAATAAATTCACCAGGACCATCGATTGATCTATCTACATGTGACTCAGCAGCCAGATGCATCACAATATCTGGTTGATATTCATTGAATACACGTTTGATCTCATTAGCATCACAAATGTCTATTTGTTCAAATGTGTATCTTGCATTGCTTTCAATTGAAGTTAAAGATTCTAAATTGCCTGCATAGGTAAGCTTGTCAACATTAATAACGCTATGATTGGTGTTGTTAATAATATGACGAATAACAGCAGAGCCGATGAACCCTGCACCGCCAGTGATGAGGAGTTTTTTTGAAGTCATTGTTGTTTCTTTAATATTTTCATACAAGTATTAAGAGAAGATTTCCAATTAGATATTTTTATATTAAATACTTCGACTATTTTATCCTTGTTCATTAAGGTATTTCTCGGCCTTTTGGCAGGCGTTGGATATTGCTGCGTTTTAATAGAGTTAACTTTACAGTCTAGCTTTTCTATTTTAAAGATTTCTTTAGCAAACTCATACCAACTTATCCCACCCTCATTTGAGTAATGATAAATCTGAGTCACTTGATTCTCTTCTCTAAACTCTTTATGCACTATAATTTCTAAAATTGCATCTGCTAAATCAGATGCATAAGTAGGTGAGCCTATTTGATCACTTACCACGTTTAACTCATCTCGTTCTTTGCCAAGTCTTAGCATGGTCTTAACAAAGTTATTACTATATTCAGAATAAAGCCAGCTGGTTCTAATAACAAGAGCATTCATTGGCATTACTGTTTGCAGTGCTTTTTCTCCAGAGAGTTTGGTTCTACTGTAGACATTGATTGGATTGGGTATATCTGTTTCTATGTAAGGCTTATCACTATCTCCATCAAAGACATAGTCAGTGGAGATATGTATTAGCCTTGCTTGCTGTTTATTGGCAATGCTTGCTAGTTGTTTTACTGCTAGATGATTAACCTGTGTTGCTAAGTCTGCTTCTTCATCTGCTTTATCTACTGCAGTATAAGCTGCACAGTTAATAATAATATCAAACTTATTATTTATAAAGTAGTGGCTAATATTAATCTCACTACTCAAGTCTAAATCCTCTCTACCAACAAAGATAAATTCATTAGAGTTTTGATTATTGTATATTTTGGTATCAGTATTAACTATCTTCTGAATAGATCTGCCTAATTGGCTATTCTTGCCGGTAACGAGTATTCTCATGACTACCAGCTATTCAAACAAATCTTTGGCATGGGCTAAAGATGGGTGTGCTCTATCTTTGTCTGAGAGTTGCAACACTTCTGCTGATAATTGCCAATCAATTTTAAGCTGTTCATCATCAAAAGCAATGCCTCGATCATGCTCAGGTGCATAGTAATTATCTACTTTGTAAGCAAAGGTAGCACTATCACTTAATACAACAAAGCCGTGTGCAAAACCATGAGGTACAAAGAGCTGATGTTTATTCTGCGCGGTTAGCTCTAAAGATACATGCTGGCCAAATGTGGAGCTAGACTTGCGTATATCAACTGCCACATCCATTACACTGCCCTCAATCACTCTGACGAGTTTAGCCTGAGTAAAAGGCGGCAGTTGATAGTGAAGACCCCTTAGCACACCTTTAAGTGATTTGGATTCATTACTCTGTAAAAAGTTAACTTTATATCCGATAGCCTCTTCAAACAGATCTTGTCTAAAGGTTTCTACAAAGTAACCTCTATCATCACCATGTGCAGTGGGCTCAATAAGTACTACATCTTTAATTGACTGAGGGGTGAACTTCAAATCACTTCCTCTGCACGTCTAAGTAAGTATTGTCCGTATTGATTCTTCGCTAAGGGTTGAGCTAGCTCTATGAGTTGCTCTTTATTAATATAATCTTTCTCAAAAGCAATCTCTTCGATACAGGCTACTTTTAAGCCCTGCCTTCTCTCAATAGTCTCTATGAATGTTGAAGCTTCTAGTAGGCTCTCGTGTGTTCCAGTATCGAGCCACGCATAGCCTCTCCCCATAAGCTCAACGGCTAGACGATCTTCGCTTAAATACATTTGATTAACGGTAGTAATCTCTAACTCACCTCTATCAGAGGGTATAACTTCACAAGCCTTCTTAACGACATCATTAGGATAAAAGTAAAGGCCGGTTACTGCGTAATTACTCTTAGGAGTAACTGGCTTCTCTTCAATACTAAGCGCTTTGCCGGTGGAATCAAAATCAACCACCCCATAGCGCTCAGGATCATTCACGTGATAACCGAACACGGTTGCCATGTTTTTATCTTTAGCATTTGATACAGCGTTAGCCAACATATCAGTTATGCCATGGCCGTAATAAATGTTGTCACCTAGAATCAAACAGGCATCGTCATTACCAATAAAATCTTTGCCCAAGATAAATGCTTGAGCCAAGCCATCAGGAGAAGGTTGCACTTCATAGCAAAATTTCATGCCAATATCAATACCACTTCCAAGAAGTTGTTTAAATTTTGGTAAGTCTTCAGGGGTGGAGATAATCAAAACTTCTTGAATTCCAGCTAGCATTAAAACCGACAATGGATAATAAATCATTGGTTTATCATAAATGGGCATTAATTGCTTAGATATGGTTTTGGTGATGGGATATAGCCTAGTGCCAGAACCACCAGCTAAGATAATTCCTTTCATTACAGGTGTGTGAGTTTTACTCATTAGTTTTCCAGTAGTCTTTAATCCATGGAGATGGTTGAATGTGCCGATACCATTTTCCGCTTCTTCCTATAATTGCCTCGGGCGGGTTGGGTAGGCCATGAAACAAAATAACTCGAGCCCCTTTGGGGATGGAAGGGGCAACGAACCAAGATTTAATCCAGGAAGGACAACATTTATACTTAAAGCTTGGGACCCACTCATCATTCCAAAACTCTAATTTACCGAGTTTATCAATTTCTCTTGATAAATACGCCTGCTCATGGCGTACCTCTTTTTTAACTTGTTTAGAGTTCTTCTCAAAGTAGTTTAAAATTTGTGGGTATTTTCCAGCCTCGAACCTAAATACTGAAGAGTTCCCCTCTCTTTTCTTTGCATTCTTTTTGTCGTGCGCAATTAAAAAATCACCTGGCTGACTAAAGAATACATTCAATTTCCCAACAATTACGACGTCTAAGTCAAGATAAAGTGTTGGCCCAGATAGTCCGCCAAAGTCTTTTTTAAATACAGTAAGCTTCCTCCAGCCGCGCTCGGGTGATCCATGAGGAAGCCCCAGCTCTGGAAGATCTTGTATCTCTACCTCAGGCAATATTCCTATACTATTTTCAGTGAAGCATACAAATCTAAACTTGGTATCCATGCTGCGTGATACCATTGTGTATAGACGGTTTACATAATCTACTGAGAACTTGTCCCCCCATTTCATGCAAATAATATTCATAGCCTGATTAATTCTGCTGATTGTTTAATCGAATCAGTAATAAATCTAGATTTTGAATTAAATTCATCGATTAGATGGCCACTTCTAACTAATATTGTATTAGTAATTCCCGCAAGATTTGCTGCTTTAATATCTGTATCTTTGTCACCTATCATCCATGAGTTGCTCATATCAATATTGTATTTATTTTTTGCTTCCAAAAACATGCCAGGTTTTGGTTTTCTGCATTCACAAAATAAATCTGGGCTATGAGGGCAATAAAATGTGTCAAGGATTTTTATACTATTTTTATTGAATTGACCTAACATCCATTTTGTAAGCTTATTGTAGTCGCTTTCATTGTAATACCCTCTGCCAATTCCTGATTGGTTTGAAATAATAATAATTTTGTAATCTAAATGATGAAAATAGAGACATGCATCAAAAACACCTTCAATAAATTCAAAGTCAGCTATCTTAAATAGATACCCTACTTCTTTGTTTATTACTCCGTCACGGTCTAAAAAAATTGTTTTTATACTCATATAATATGGCGATTATAATCATTTATAAGCACTTCATATTTTAGATGAGTAATTTACTTTAAGTGGCTTATTGCGAAAGTGAGAAAAATTAGGGTTATTTAAAATAGATCTAATCCAGAAAACTTAGATTATTCTAATTCTATTAAACTTTTTTCTAATAGAGCTTAATAAAGTTAAGGGCGAGCCTATTTTTTTGTTGGTAGTGACTTTAAGAAAAAAGGAGTTTTAGATTTTTTAAGGATATTAGCAAAATTAAGAGATATAAAATTTAACGTTAAGGATGTATTAGGTGTAATTGATTAGTTGTCAGTAAAATTCTGTTCAATGAGGTGACAAATAGTATGTCCAATTAAAATATGCATTTCTTGAATTCTAGGCGTGTCTTCTGAAGGTATAACTATGTTAATATCACAGAGCTTATTAAATTCACCACCACCTTTGCCACTAAGACCAATAGTTTTACAGTTCATTTCACTGGCAACTTTAAATGCATTTGTTACATTTATACTTGTGCCTCCAGTGCTTATTCCTATTGCAATATCTCCAGGTTTTATCAAAGCTTCAATTTGACGAGAAAAAATTCTATCAAATCCATAATCATTTCCAATGGCTGTAAGTATAGATGAGTCAGTAGTCAATGCAATAGCACTAATTCCTTTTCTTTCAGTTTTATATCTGCTTACTAACTCTGCTGCTATATGTTGGGCATCTGCAGCACTTCCACCATTACCAAATATTAGAATTTTTCCACCATTTTGAAGGCTATTGATGCAAAGCTTTGCAGCTTTTTCAATAGAATTAATAATTGTGTGCATTGACAATTCACTGACTTTTAAATGTTCTATAAATTCATTCTTAATTATTGACTTCATATTATTCTCCTTCCTGAATTTTTGAAATAGTTTGGGTGGCGCTTTTTCCCTCAACAAAATCTACTAGTTTTAATTCTTTAATAATATCTTGACTAGCAAACTTTTTATTCTTGTAATCAAATCTCTTAACCAAAGTATTAGGTTTGATAATACTTATTAAATTATGAGATATTTGAGTAATTTATGAATAGATAAAAAATTAAAAAAATAACCTAAAAATTATGAACAAAGTTAACATTTTAACTTAAAGTTTTCTTTAAGACTTCTAGTATAATCATAGCTTAAATCTTTCACATTTTAAATGTGAAAACCCTATTTTTTATAATTCATAAGGAGCCTTAATATTTAATTAGATATATGAAAAAATAAAAAAAATAGAGCTCAAAGAATACTGTTTTAAAGGATTTATACTATCAAATTCCTCCAGCAGCATAAGATAAGCTTGTGAGATTTAAGAAAAAACTCGCTAACGTTTGTAAAATGGACTTAAACAATGCTTCCTAGTAGTAATAAAAAAATAGATGTGGATTCCAAAGTGCTTGATCCATGGTTTTGTGTTCTATCAGAAACTGCTGAGGTAGTTTATAAAACAACAGATTATTCCGCACCTAAGGATGATCATTGTATTTTAATTAGTCATTAAATTTTTTTTGATTAAATACTAGTATTTAAATGAAATTACAAGAAAAAATAAAGGTTCTTTTTACTAAGACTGAATTATCAAAACTTACGCTAATTTTTATTGGGATACTATTAATGGGTTTTTTTGAAGTAATTGGAGTTAGTGCAGTTATTCCATTTGTAGCAGTAGTCATTTCTCCAGAGATCATTTATGAAAATATTTATTTATATGAGATTTATAATTATTTCAATTTTCAAAGTGAGCAAAGTTTTCTTGTTTTTTTAGGGTTTCTGGTAATTGGTGCTATGTTTATTACAAATCTTTATATAGCCTATATGGTTTCAGTTATAACTTATTTTTCAAATATGCAGTGTCACTTTATAGCGGTTCGATTACTTGAAAATTATCTAATGCGGCAATATGACTTTTTCTTAAATAAGAATACTTCTGAGTTGTCTAAAAACATTTTTGTTGAAGTTGGTCGAGCTACTAATGGCTTTATAATGCAGTCGCTCAATGTTTTATCGAAAATAATAATTACCTCTTTTTTGGTTTTTTTGCTTATTTTAGTGAACCCCTTGATGGCTTTTCTAGTAGTCACTATCTTGGGCAGCTCTTATTTTATTATTTATCAAATAGCTAAAAGAAGACTTCAAAAATTAGGAGAAGCCACAACTAAGGGTAACTATAGTTTTTATAAAGCTATCAACCAGGCATTCTCTGGAATTAAGGATATAAAGTTACATAGTCTTGAAAAAGAGTTTGTTAGACGCTTTGAAGTGCCATCAAAAAAACTTTCAGGCTATGCTGCTCAAAAGAAGATTATAACCTCAATACCTAGATATCTTCTTGAGGTGATTGCTTTTGGAGGAGTTATTGGAATAATTATTACAGTTGTTTTAACAACACCACCTGAAAAGACTAATACAATTATGCCAATTATTTCTCTTTATATTTTGGCTGGCTATCGTTTATTACCCGCCCTCCAAGGAATATATAGTGGTGTTGGTGCCATGAAATATGACTATCCAGCATTAGAATTGGTAATTAATGATTTTGAAAGTTCCAAACGTGTGGATATTAAAGAAAAAAATAATGAATCCATTTTATTTAAAGAAAAACTAGAAATTAGGGATTTAAGTTTTCAATATGAAAATTCTGAAAATCTAGTATTAGATAAATTAAATTTAGTAATTTATCCAAATACTACTGTTGGTATAGTTGGCTCTACAGGCTCTGGAAAAACTACTTTAGTCGATATTATTTTAGGTTTATTAAAACAAAAGTTAGGTTCAATTTTTATCGATGGCTTAGAGCTTGATACAAAAAATATCCATTGCTGGCAAGAGAATATAGGCTATGTTCCTCAGTCTATTTACTTAACAGACGATTCAATTGAAGCAAATATTGCATTTGCATCTCCCCCCAATAAAATCGATAAAGCTATGATTGTAAAGGTTGCAAAAATGGCAAACTTGCATGAATTTATTACAACATTGCCAGGCCAATATGATACGGTTGTAGGTGAGCGAGGCGCTCGACTTAGTGGCGGGCAAATTCAGAGAATTGGTATTGCAAGGGCATTGTACAATAATCCATCAGTCCTTATTTTAGATGAGGCAACAAGCTCACTTGACAATATAACTGAAAATACAATTATGGACTCTATTGGAGACTTATCACACAAAAAAACAATTATTATGATTGCGCATAGAATAAGCACCCTCAAAGGATGTGATATCATATATTTAATGAGCAATGGAAAAATTATTGAAAGTGGAACATATGATGACTTAATTAATCGCAGTGAGATATTTAAAAAAATGGCAAAAAATCTCTAATCATTTGTTTATAAAGGATAAATAAATATACTTGTGAAATCAAATAAAAAAATTACTCTATTGATAACTTCGTTGAAGCAGCAAGTGATTGCAAATATTGGTGTGGTTAATAAAAATCATGTCACTATTGCAGAAAACCTTCTAAAAAATTGTTATCAATTATCTCAAACTGAAAAATCTAATGTTTTTGATGAAATAAAGATATTAGCAAAATATTTAGGCAGAATAAGCGTCCTAGAGGGTCAATTAGATTGGCTTTATTATTATCAACTTTATGATGTGCTATGCTCCATAATCTACAAAATAGCAAAGCAAGTCGATTACAAGCTTAAAAATGAGAATATACTCGAAGTTAGTGATGTTTATAAGTCGCAAGGCTTTTGGCTTGCAGATAGTAAAAATGCTAAAGAACTAGCTAACCATCTCAAGCCTTTTTTTAATCTTCTGCCTCATAAAGGTAAGTCATTTGAGAATGGTGAACTGAAGCGCTCATTAATTCCAGGCTATTCTGTTAATAAAGCAAAAGTTAATTCTAATCAGCTTCATGTGGAAGAATTACCTATTGAGGCTATAAGGCATTTGGATAATTACATCACTAATAGTGATGTAATCAAAGATCTATCTCGTGGTCTTGGTTTCAATCTTAAAGTATGTAACGTAAGAGTATATCGATATTTTCATAGCAAAATAGGTCAGGAAATTAAACCTCATAAAGATGGAATGCCTACTAATATATTTAAGTTTATGGCCTTTAATGGTGACATTAGTCTAAAACATGGGGCATTTGAAGTTTTGAAAGATGAGCCAATACTAAGAAAAGACTTAAGACTCTTAAACTTGATTAACAGAGTAGCAACAAAAAAATTGAATCTCAATGCTGCATTTACTGAGCAATACCTTTTTAGTGCTAAGCAAATATCACAGCAAGTTATTGCAAGCTGTGTAGGTATTAATCCTTTTATGATTATAAACTCAAACAAAAAATTGCATCGAGCCTTAAATCCCAAGGAAGGCTTGATTAGAGACACTGTCGAGATTAGCTTAATGCCAAAGCTTTTTGATGATTCACTAATAGTTGGTGGATGCCAAAGTGGAGCGCCTTTAAACCCTTTTTTATTTGCGGGCTAAGTATTTTTTATAATAGAAATTCGTAACTTCATAGTATAATTTCATTTTTTATAGTGAATTAGTGAATTAGTGGCTTATGATTCTTAATCTTTTCTTTGAGATAGGTAATTAATTTTATACTTAAAAATACTGAGGTTTATATCAAATATATTTCAAGTTTTCGTCTGGCCCACTTATTTATTTTATGAAGACAGATAAAAAAATCACTATTTTAGTAGTTACATTTAATAGGAGCTTTTGCATAGAAAGGCTTTTAAAATATTATGTTTCAAGAGGTTTTGATCAAAATATAATTGTAGCAGATGCAAGTGATAGTGAGTTTGTTTTAAAAAATAAGCAAATTTATAAAAGTGTCGAAGACTCCTTATCTTTATCTGTTAAGTTTTTAAATGGATACTCAGTTATTGAGTGTTTTGATTCTATTCTAAAAGAAGTTGATACAGAATATGCCGTTATTAATCCAGATGATGATTTTCATATTCCAAGCTCATTGAGCAGAATGTCAAAATTTCTAGATGATAATCCTAGTTATGCAGGGGTAAATGGAGATGTTATTTCAGAGGTAGAAGAAAATATAGATAATAATAAGACAATAGTTAAAGGAACTGGTATGTATACCATGAGAAGTATATATGGTAAGAATTCAATCGAACGTTCAGACAACTTACTCAAAAATTACTTTGGAGTTTTATTTTCAGTATTTAGGACAGAAGTTCTGCAATCAGCCTATAGTTCTGTTCCTGGGGATGGCGTCTTCGCTAACGAACTTATTCCCGCATATAGGGCTGCCTCAATTGGAAATATTGGGCATATTAATTTGTTATGTTTAGTTAGATCTTGTCATGAAAATAGACTTTATACTCCGCCACTTGGTAAATTAATACTGGAGTCTTCATGGTCAGATAATATTAATTTATTTAGAGAAGACTTTAATAGATTTAATGGGCTAAATAATGAGTCAGGCGAGCACCTTTTGGAATTTGACAATATCATGGCTAAATATTTCTCAAATTTATTTAAAAATAATTCGAATTTTTATTTCCATAGCTTTGCTATATTAATTAAAAAAGTTTTAAATTTAAATAAGCATTTCATGATTAAAGGCTATAGGAATCCTTTCTATACTGGCTCCAAGGAGATTATGTTTATTGTTGACGCAGTAGAAGGTAAGCTACAGGAGTATAAATGAAGCCATTATTAAGTATATTTGGTTCAGGTATTAGAACAAATCAATGGGAGGCCCTTTATAACTCATTAAATAAAAGTAGTGTTCCATTTGAATTAATAATTGTAGGCGATAAAATTCCACAATTTTCTTTACCAGATAACTTCCATTTCATATATAGTTCAGTCAAGCCTGCTCAGTGTTCGGAAATTGCAGCCAGATATACTAGTGGCGATTTAATAATGAATGTAGCGGATGATTTGATATTTAATGATAATGCTTTAAACTTAATGTGTGATCTTTATGATAAGAATTATTCACAGAATCTAATTGTTTCAAATCGCTTTAAAAGAGGAGATAAAATATATGGTGATGAAATGCATAAATTTCTTAGTACTGTTGATGGCTCTCCATTAATTCCTTTTTCGTCATTGATGTCAAAAAAACTTTGGAATGATCTTGGAGGGATAGATAGGAGATTTACTGCATTATTTTGGGATTTAGATATTGCAATGCGTGCTTTGGAAATTGGTGGAGAGATATTATTTTCTGATAATGCTATAACTGAAGAAGTTGTTTATAAGCCAACAATTGTTAATAGAATTAAAAATAGAATTATAAAAACAAAAATCACTGGTTTATACCCTGAGTATGGAAAGTTAATCGATAGACCCTTATTGGATTCATTTTGGGTAAGTAATAATCAAGAAGAAAAAAAAGATGTTTACGCTGTAAATGATGAGAATATTTCTGTTCTAAAGAATAGAAAAAATCCATTGTTACGTTTTAAAGATAAGCATATATTGACAAGATCACAAAAACCCATAGGAAGATGGTAAGTTAAGAAATGTGATTCAGTAATTGTTGTTCCAATGATTAATAAAGGTTAGCCAAATGGATCATTCAGATATAATTTTAAGGATTAATTTAGTTTATTAAAGCGCATGAAGAAACAAGAAAAAAATAAGGTTCTAATAACTGGTATTACAGGCATGGTTGGGTCTCATCTTGCGGATTTTTTATTAGAGAATACTAATTGGGAAATTCATGGAATGTGTCGATGGAGGAGCCCCTTAGATAACATATCACATTTATTAGAGAATATAAATAATGGTAATCGTGTATTTCAACATTATGCCGATCTTCGTGACTATCAATCAATTCAAACTGTTGTTGAAGAGGTTAAGCCAGATTATGTTTTTCACTTAGCTGCTCAAAGTTTTCCTAAGACAAGTTTTACATCTCCCGATGATACCTTTGATACTAATATTAATGGCACTTCACGACTTCTTGAATCATTAAATCATTGTAAAGGTATTGACCCTATTATTCATGTATGTTCATCTTCAGAAGTTTTTGGCCGAGTTCCCAAACATCTATTGCCAATTGATGAAGAGTGTCCATTTCATCCAGCATCTCCATATGCAATATCAAAGGTTGGTACAGATTTAGTAGGACGTTATCACGCAGAAGCCTATGGACAAAAAGTTATAACTACTCGCATGTTTACTCACACAGGCCCTCGTCGAGGAGATGTTTTTGCAGAATCAAGCTTTGCAAAACAGATAGCAATGATTGAGTCTGGATCTATTCCGCCTATAATTAAAGTGGGTAATTTAGATTCACTTCGAACTTGGTCTGATGTGCGTGATGCAGTAAAGGCATACTACAAATTAGTAACTATTAACCCAGTGCCTGGTGAATATTATAATATTGGAGGTACTTTTCATTGTACTGTAGGAGAAATGCTTAAATATTTAATATCTTTATCAACACATCAAAAAGAAATTAAAATTGAAGTTGACAAAGATCGTATTAGACCAATTGATGCTGATTTACAGGTTCCAAATACTAATAAGTTTTCTAAACACACAGGCTGGAAGCCAGAAATTGTTTTTGAAGATACAATGAAAGATCTACTTAATTACTGGAGAGAAAGGACGTTGGCAGGAGAAAAATTTTTAACTCGATAATTTTAGTTTTACTAATGAAATAAAAACATGTTGTTATATGAAAAATTAAGCTACCTAATATTAATTATATTAGCAATATTACTGGTATTTAACTCTCAATTCACTGAAAAATATGAAGTATATGGAGAATGGAGTGGTGAGCTTGAAAACTATGAATTATCTTTTAATTTTAAGTCAAATCAAAAATTTAATTTAAGTATTAAAGATAAAAAATTAAAAACTTCAAGTTCAATCAAAGGCGATTTTTTTGTTGACTACTCCAAAAAACCAATTGCGTTATCCTTTAGAAATATACCCAATATGTCCTATCCTCTTCATACAATAATAAAATTTAAAGGAAGAAATTTGATTATTTTAACTGAATTTTCAACTAGAGAAAAATTCCGACCAATGATTTTTAAGTCTGAAAATAGTATCAAAATAAAGCGCTTAATTGATCAATAAATTTTAATAATTTACCATTAGCATATACTTCCGTATAAATAGTCATGAAAAAGCTATTAAAACAATTCATATAATTTTTAAAAAAATACTATAATGGCCTCTGAAATAAATAATTTAATTAAATTATGGAATATATAAAAGAATTTTTAACAGTTTCTGATACTCCAATATCAATGGTTGGGTTTGTGTTTAGTCTTATACTTACAGCTTTTTTGTCATCAATTTTGGCAGGTATCTATACTCGCTATGGATCAACTTTATCTAATAGAAGGGTGTTCAGTAGAAATTTTATGCTGATTGCTTTAACTACGATGCTAGTTATCACAATTGTCAAATCTTCCTTGGCACTTTCTCTTGGGCTTGTTGGCGCCCTTTCTATTGTTAGATTTCGTTCTGCAATAAAAGAGCCTGAAGAGCTAGCTTATTTATTTTTAGCAATCAGTATTGGTTTGGGCATGGGCGCAAATCAAAATATCATTACTGTTGTAGCTTTTGCTATTATCAGTGCTATTATTATTGCATCTCATAAGTTATTTCATAGTAAATATGATGATAAAAATATTAACCTCACTATACATGGTAATAATAAGAAAATTACTTTAGAAAAAATTATTGAGGTTGTGTCTGAACATTCATCGGGTGTAAATTTAAGAAGGTTCGATGAAACACCTGATGCAATAGAAGTTGCACTTATAGTTACTTTCAATGATTTATCACAGCTGACTAGTGGTAAGGATGCCCTTAAAAAAATTGATGATAACTTAAAATTTAGTTTTATCGAAAATAAAGCCATTTATTAATTTACCTTCATATTGTAAGTCTTTAATTAACTTTAATAAA
>Ga0209482_1000751_pt1 | contig 26313 bp, 22 predicted proteins | sample CoawatmetaG10DNA_FD_187512 | JGI IMG/M metagenome (GOLD analysis project Ga0209482, IMG submission 187512) | Marine microbial communities from the West Antarctic Peninsula - Coastal water metaG104-DNA (SPAdes) (version 2) | ecosystem: Environmental > Aquatic > Marine > Coastal ...
TCGCAGGTTCAAATCCTGCCGTCCCGACCACATATCAATACGTCAGCACACACTGATGTCCTCAAGGCCCTGTTATTCAGGGCTTTTTTGTTTATCCTTAGTCCATAGTTGCCCCTTTGAGTCCGGTACCCTCTGGGAATAAAGACGTTACAAATTGCGGTATTTTGTATCTATTTGCATACGAGCTTTAATTTTTAAACGAGACGACGGATATGGCTGTTGTGCCATTATCATCATGGGTCAATAACAACTCATCTCGGCCATCATGGTCTAAATCATGGACCATGAATCCAGTTCGACTATCCGGTAGCGCTAGAGATAATTTTATGGCTTTTTTGGCAAACATTGTCTGACCTTGCTGCCCAGGATAAACTAGCAGCGTACGGTCACTTTTTTGCACCAACAGATCCTTCTGTCCATCACCAGTAACATCAGCACCGAGTACGGCCGGAATAAATAAATCACCACTGCCAAAATCAAAGCGTGCTGATATCGTCTTGCTGGTGCTAGGTTTAGCAGGAAATTTACCGTTAATCATTTTGTGGATTGAGACATCAACAGAGACTGATCGAGTAATCAGCGCTCTAATGACCGCGCCTATACTTATATCTACCGACGTCACAAGGAACTCTTGGTTGCCGTCACCAGAGATATCTAACCGTTTATTGTCGAACTGAAAACCGTCGGTGCGAATAGTTGAAGAGGGGCTTTCTGGAAATTTAAGAAGATTATTTTCATCCACTGCGCCGAGGTAAACCTCATACTCAGATTCCCAGCCAAAGATCCCCTCGGCCTTGATCCGTTTGACAATAAGATCACTAACACCATCGTTATTAATGTCCATAATTTCATCTAAAAGCCTATTTTTACCATTGTCGTTTTTAGTATCCTCACCAATACTAATCTGAGTATAGCCACTTAACATGTCTTTAAGGTTGGCATCCAAATTGACAGGCACCTTAGAGAACTGGCCGAGGTTATTTTGTCGATGTACTTCAAAATAACCATCTTGCCAAAAAGCAATATCATTATGACCATCATTATTTTCGTCAATAAGGAAGGCCTCTTCCGCGCGGTAAGCAACATAACGTGCAGTCTCACTGAAGCTCATATTTGGTCGGGGGCCGACTAATTGAGGTTCCTGAAAATCATCATCCCGCTGCAGTGCGACTGCCCAACCATCAAAGTTAGGCATTAAGAAGTCATCTAGCCCATCACCATTAATATCGGTAAACATGTCCATCAGTGGCGATGAGCCCCAGCTGCGTCCAGAAAACATCGATGAAGTTTTGAAGAAAGGTTTGAACGCTGAGCTTGCTTCGTCTAAATATACGAGCTGTGACTCCTGCAAGCCCACCAACTGGATACTGTTAGTACTTTTTATGGTGTCGACTAAATCCATAGAATCATCTAGAGTCTTTTCCAGTGTGAGGTTCCATTTTGAATCACTACGCTTAAAAATCTTGATGGTCCGTATGGGCTCAGTGCCAAGTTCTTGTATTTGTTTTTCTAGTTGATTGATCTCCGGGGTCTCTATGATGAGCAGTTTGGTTACATTCGACGCTTCAATCGAAAAAGGGATAACGTCGATATTGTGTTTGGAGCTTACTTCGATAGTCTCAATATCAAAGTCTAAGGCTGCCAGATCGGCAGACGACGTGATACCAATAACGAGTAGGACCTTCGCGGCGATAAAACTTAGACGGACTAATTTCATTGATTGATTAAAACTCTCTGTGTTTTTGGATAATTGAAGTGTTGCGTGGATAAGTAGTATTAAACTTTATCATGATATATGTGACGATATATCAAATGAAAAAGATTCACGTGGAATTTATCAATAACTTACAGCGTTATCTCGCTACACTAGGGATGTAGCGATCGTTGTTTCAAATACTGCCGTCCCGACTATATTTTAATTCAACAGCATACCTTTATCTCCTTGATGGCTCGCCAATCTGAGCTTCTTTTATTTATCCTTAAGTCATAGTTACTCATTTTAATGCGGTAGAATACGGGGATAAATACGGTATAACACTAGAGAGATTTTTTTGACATGAGTAATGAAGACAGATTGCCAATTATTGTTGGCGTAGGACAGGTCGTCGACCACTGGGATGGCAGTGATCTAAGCCAATCGCCTAGTCCAATAGGCCTGATCACCAGGTCAATAAAGCGTGCTCAGGCAGACGCTGGGCTCAGTGGGCTAGAGAATAAAATTGATACATTGGCGGTTGTAAGGGCTTGGACCGATTCCTTGCGAACGCCATTTGATCCATTTGGGAAAGCCAATAACTTTCCGGCCGCAGTTATCAAAGCTGCGTCTATAACCCCTAAAAAAATAATTTACTCAACGGCCGGCGGCGAACAGCCGCAATCGCTTGTGAACGAATTATCTGAAGACATCGCACGGGGTGATATCCGTATGGCGATGATTACAGGCGGCGAGGCGTTATCTGCCCTCAAAACAGCGTTGAAGAACAAGCTTTCTCTAGATTGGTCATCTGATGTTGATGCAGATATCGAAGATCGTGGCGCAACAACTGACTTTATATCCATGTATGAAATACTTAATGGCATGGGGTTGCCCTATCAAACCTATGCGTTGATGGAAGAGGCATTGCGCGGCCGGTTAGGAATGTCTAGGGCTGAATATCTTGTTTACATAGCGGGTATATGCGCGGGTCTTTCTAAGACAGCAGGTCAAAATTTATTTTCGCAATTCCCTCAGGTAATGCCAGCCGAATTTTTAGCTGAAGCGTCGAAACAAAATTATCCTATATGCGATCCCTATTTAAAATGGCACATTGCCCAAGACTCCGTGAACCAATCCTCGACGTTAATTCTCACTAGCGTGGGATATGCAAAGGAACTCGGCATTGATCCTGATAAATGGATATACCTCCATGGGTATTCGGATGTAAACGAGAAACTTGTTTCTGAGCGCCCAGATCTGTCTAAATCTAAAGCGCTTGAGTCAGCCATATCAGGTGCAATTGATAGCGCGGGCATTACGACTGACGATATAGCATACCGCGATATCTACAGTTGTTTTCCTATTGTTGTTCACTTAGCTGCTGACGTGTTGGGGTTGGACCCAGTTCAAGATCAGATGAGCGTCACTGGAGGCTTGCCGTTTTTTGGCGGAGCGGGTAATAACTATTCCACCCATGCAATTGCGACTACCGTGGAACTTCTTCGCAAAGATAGAGAGGCTTACGGGCTGGTACTGGCCAATGGTGGCTTTATCAGCAAGCAATCTGCGGGTGTATATTCGGCAAAGGAGCCAGATACTTGGAGCCAAATTTCCAGTGAACACTTGCAGGTCGGAATAGATGCACAACCCAAACATACTCTGCTGAACGAAGATTGTACTGCCGTTATTGAGGCCTACACAGTGCGACATGGCCGGCACGGTATTGATCATGCTTATTTATTTGCGCGCAATGCTGAAGGCCGAGTTATGGCAACGGTACCGGCCGATCACCGCGCCACTATGAAAGCCCTTCATACATTTGATAGCCCTGTTGGCCAAACGGTTAATATTATTCATCGAGACGGTAAAAATATTCTCGCAAACCCCCATAAACTAGGAGCTCCTATGCTAAACGATTTCCTCACCCGCGAATTTAAATATGTACAGCTTAAAAGAGAAGGCAATGTGCTTGAGGTAATGCTCAACCGCCCCGAAGCTTACAATGCACTTTTTAGTGCGGCCCATTTTGAATTAGCAGAAATTTTTGATGAGTTCGAGCGCGACCAAGAGCTCTGGGTTGCAATCATTACCGGTGCTGGAGAAAAAGCATTCTGTAGCGGTAATGATCTTAAGGTATCCGCTGGAGGTGGTGATATGTCCATACCAGCCTCCGGGTTCGCAGGTCTATGTTCCCGAACTGACCGAGAGAAACCGATTATTGCCGCTGTTAACGGTGTCGCCATGGGTGGTGGGCTAGAAATTGTTTTGGCATGTGACATCGCTATAGCTGACCCTCTGGCGAGTTTCGCTCTGCCTGAAGTTAAAGTTGGTCTGTTTGCTGCCGCTGGAGGGCTGCAACGTTTAACTCGTCAGATCGGAGAAAAAGCCGCCATGGAGTTGATATTGACTGGCCGTAAAGTTGGTTCTGATGAAGCTTCAAAACTGGGATTGATTAATGCTATCTCTGAGCCTCAAGGGGTCATGAAGGCTGCCAGGGATCTCGCAGCAACAATTGTGGGAAATTCACCGACCTCTGTGCGGGCCTCCAAGCGTGTCCTAAATGCCGTTGATAATTTAGGGCGTTGGGATAAAGCTCTTGAACTAAGCAACACGGAATTTGTTCAGCTTATAAAATCTAAAGATGCCCGTGAAGGCATGACTGCATTTGTACAAAAACGAAAGCCTAATTGGGTGAACGGATAGACTCTATTGGAGCTTTTCACCTAAGACTGGCGAGTGATCGGTGACCCTCTTAATAGGGAGTGAACTCGTCATGGTAATGAGAGGTAACCCACGCTAGGGATACTCAGCCAGATCGCTGAATATCCCTGTTAACTGTCTTATCCCTTACTAGAGAGGGTTTGGCACAATGAGTACCTTGCCGTTTCTAGCCGGTTGTGCTGCGCGCGAGACTGCCTGTTTGATCTCATCAACACTAAAACGCGAGTCAACATTGGCTTTTAAAACACCCTTCGCAATTAGTGGAATAATTTGCCCGAAAGCAGCCTGCTTTGTTTGCATATCAGCTGTCTGGTACCACTTGTAAAGCCAAAAGCCACGCAGGCTAATGTCATTAAAAATAATCTTTCCTGTATTCAAACTTGCGGGTTTTCCGGACAGCACACCATAGGCAACCAGGGTGCCGCCATAGCCAAGGCTATCGGCTAGTCGAGTGTAGGTATCACCGCCAACAGGATCCAGTGCGAGTGCAATATGCGCATTGTCCGTTGCGCTGGCGATCCGTACCGCAAGATCAGGTCCATCGATCAACACTATATCCGCACCCTTGGCCAGCAGATCATCGGCTAGGCCTTCACGGCGCACAACATTGACTGTCTTAATGCCACGCTGCTTAGCAAGCTGGATAACATAGCCGCCAACAGCAGAATTGGAAGCGCTCTGCACAATCCATTGACCTTCTTCAATATCGACAAAGCTGGTCAGCATAAGTAATGCCGTTAACGGGTTAACCGCTGACATGGCCAGCTGTTCAATCGCTGAAGACTCAAGTGGCCCTAGGTTGGGTAAGGGAAGAAAGCCTGTTGCCGGTGCGACTATTTCCTCACGCCAGGTTCCTCCGCTGGCGAGAAGTACCAGTTGGCCGACCGTCAAATGTTTCACTTCTGCAGACACCTCTAGTACCCGGCCAACGCCTTCACTGCCGGGATTGGAGGGTAATACTGGATCGACACCATACTGGCCGGATATCTGTAATAGGTCTGATGGGTTAATTGGCGAGGCCAATACGCCGACCCTGACTTCACCGCTCTTTAACGGCCGAGAGCGCTCTTCCTTTATTTCGAGTACGTCTGCAGGATCACCAATTTGGCTAAATTCGATGTACTTATGCATCTCTTGCTGCTTGGCACTAGTGTGGTTGTCTGCGAGCGAGAAAGAAGTAACACAGAGGGAAAGCGCTAAAATTGTAATAGATAAAGATTTCATAGTTTTGGTCCGTTACCTGTTTTGGTTTGTTAAACATAACACCGAAAAATTAACCGGCATTACAGTTTGCTGGTGGAACGTTGTTATGAGTGATGTCTACGTAACTACTCGTTTTCTGCCGCACCATGATGAGTGATCTACTGTGTCAGGGTGACTATTGGTTCTTCCTTATATGGTCAGGGGCTATCATCCCGCTCAAACCAGCGACCCAGATAGATACCCACCATTGACCAGAGCGCGGCTATACCAGCCCCAACCACGGCGACAGCAGCCAGCCCTAGTCCCAAGCCTTGTGTTAGCCCTGTGAACAGCCAGGCCATTAGCATATCTCCGCCACGATAAGCGACAATGTCGATGACCGGTTTTGCTTTAAAGCGAGTTTCTCGATCTACCCGAGTAAATAGCATTTCGCGGGCTGGTCTTGTGACGGCGTAGTTTCCTGCGCGCCGCACTATCTGTAAGGTCACGACGGCCGCTAGAAACGGTGAAATTGCGAGTATCAGTAAACCAACACAGAGCAGTACGGGCACCAACGCAATGGTAACCGGCATACCAAATTTACCTACAATTCGACCCGTTGCAAATAACCCTGTTGCAATTGTTAGTATATTGACGGCTAGGTCCATTTGCGCCCACACGGCAGTGCGTTCCACGCGGCTTAGTTCGCTGAGTAGGTTCTTTAACTCGAAGTAAACAAACGAACTGATGCCAGTATAAAGAAAAATAAATAAGCCTATGGCTAACAAATAAGGATTTGCGAAAAACATCTTAAACCCCGAAAAGGGGTTGCCGCCAATGGCGACATTGGACTTTCTTAGTTGCAAATCTTCATTGCCTAAATCGGATGATTTCAGTGATTGTAAATAAAAGATGATGGGTATCGGGATCAACAGCATTACACTGGCTATCAGCATTAAATTGTCTGTCCCCAGAGACGCCGAAAAAAACGAAGGTATAAAGGGACCGATAAGACCGCCAACACTGGCACCTACGGCAATAACACTAAATAGCCTGCCGGCCTGTTCTTTGTTGAACAAGTCCGACATGAAGCTCCAAAATACTGAAATGTGGAAAAGGCTGAAAACACTAACCCATACATAAAATGATTTATCGATTAATGTTCGATCGCCAGAGGTCGAAGCCAGCGCATAAAAAACCACAAACGTTAGTGCAAAAATACCGTACATAGCCGGTACTAGAAGCTGGAAACGAAAACGTGAAACAGCGATACCATAAACGGCGACGACTGCGGTACTAATAAAAAAGTTGAGAGTCCATAACCAGCTAACTTCAGCATCCGTCCAGTCGCTGGCCATGGCATCGCGGACGGGTCGAAGAATATAGTAGGCAGACATCAAGATGACAACAAAGAGAAATGAGCTTAAGGCAGCTTTAACTTCGTGATCTTCAATATTTAGCGACATTTGTAGCCATCTCATATCGGGTTACTGCTACTCACTGGCATTCCTGTCTCCTATGATAAAACTGAATACGTTGCATTTTTAACTTGTCGCTGTGAATAAATGTCAACATTTTCCTTGGCCAGTATGATATCGGCTAGGACAGTTTTAACAAGTAGGCATGATAATCATACTGGTATATAAATACAGACTAAGCAACCCAATTACTAACTCTTTAAAGCTGATCGACGGCAAGTGAAAAAGATTACTGGGATTCCATTTTGTAGTGGTCTAAAGCGACCAGTGATTACGTAAATACCGCAGGTTTTTAATAGATAGGGTATTTGGTATGACTAGTTTAAAGAAAGCACTGTTACCTTATGGAACAACCTCCAGTTCTCCCTCTATCGTTTTGCCCGATACTGCGCTATTTTTGTCAGAACGTGGGTCCCTGACCAAAAACTATTTTGAGAATGCTGTTGAACTATTAAATAGAGAATACGACGCAATAAGAAGGCTTGCTGAGTTAAATGAACTTGTCTATAACGCCTCTTATAACTTTGTTCCTCGTGTTGGCCAACGCTATCATCTTTATCAGAAAGTTGATGGTGGATACCTGCTAAGTATGATTGAAAACTGGAAGGCCTATGAGTTTGTCGTGTCTATAGAGTATACCGCCGACAGTGTCTGGAAAGATGTTACATCCCTTTAGAATATGCTCCTACAAATAGCAGCGCTTTTTAGCCTGCTGGTTTGTGTTCAGTGAGAGAAAAACCAATAGATCCCTTTTCAAAGAGCACATTTTGCTGTGGGCGTCTCAACGTTGATCTCCATAAATCGATATTATCACTTGGTCAACGGACAACGCCGTCACCTCTTGATCGTAGTAGGGGTGCAATGATGGCTAAAGGCTTATATGATCGGGTATAAATTAGAATAAATTAGATTGTCTTTAGTCGATTGGGGTGTTGGATTGGAAAAAGTATTAGTGACCGGGGCTACGGGTTTTATAGGATTGCATTGCATACAGCAACTATTGAATCGGGGTTATTCGGTGAATGGCACTGTTAGATCATTGGATAGAAAAGATGAGGTTATAGCCTCGCTATCGTCCCACAACACCCGGACAGAAAACTTGTCACTGTTCGAAGTGGATCTTAACAGTGACAGTGGCTGGAATGAGGCTATTACTGACTGTAATTATGTGCTGCATGTAGCTTCTCCTTTTGTGTTAACCGACGAAAATGAGGAGTTTTTCGTAAAGCCGGCAGTTGATGGTGTTCTTAGAGCGCTAAAATTTTCTAGCGCCCACAACGTGAAAAAAGTTGTGCTAACGTCCTCTTTTGCGGCTATTCACGAGAGCGTAGATGAGATGCAAGAATCCTTTAGTGAGAAGGACTGGTCAAACCCTAACAAGCCAGGAATCAGTTTCTACGCTAAAAGTAAAACCATGGCCGAGTTAGCTGCGTGGAATTTTATCGAGACACAAAGCCCTGCATTTGGTTTAACCGTAATAAACCCTGTTTTAGTAATGGGGCCATCTTTGTCTAAGGATATCGGGACCTCAAATTCTGTAGTACAAAATATGATTAGTGGCTCAGTGCCTGGCACAGCCAAGATACACATTGGGATTGTTGATGTGCGAGACGTTGCTTCGGCACATATTCTTGCTATGGAAAATAGGGCAAGTGATGGTGAGCGCATTATAGTTTCTGAAAAAGAATTATGGATCCATGAGGTGGCGGTGATTCTCAGAGATGCTGGCTTCAACAAAACCCCTAAACTTGTGTTCCCTAAATGGTTAATGAAAATAGTTGCCTTTTTTCGGAAGGATTTGGCATTAATGATTCCAATGATCGGACGCAGACGAGATGTGTCAAGCGTAAAAGCCAAGGACTTACTAGGGTGGAAGCCTATAAAAGCAGAGGTGTCTATCATTGATACAGCGGAACAGTTAAGAGACTTCGGGCTTCTCTAAAGCAGACCAGGAATAAGTGCTTTTCTGTTTTTAGGGTAATCCTTAAATTTGTCTCGATACCATCTGTGATTAGCGATAGCCCTTGGGAATAAGTTAGCAATAGTCCAGGCTAGGAATACAGCGCCAGAAATACTCCACGTAAGCACAGCCCACCCGACCCATTCAATGATCTCTCCAAAGTAATTGGGTGAAGAAACATATTTATGTAAAAAGGTGTCGGGTAAATGGTACCCAGGGCCTTTTTCTTTTTTCAGTGCTGCAATACTGTAATCGGATTTTATATTGATAAACATTCCGGCGATAAACAAAAACATTCCAATAAGGAACGGGGTACTTTGTATCCATTCAGTAGGGTATTGAACAAAGTAAAAAATACCGAAAGCTTGAACGCTGACGTTGCCAATATTAAAAAAGAATGCAGTTATTGCAATGCTAAGTGGCATTTTATGATTGGTCATGCCGATATAAAATGGGTATATAAATGTTCTGTGGATGTAATGAGTTAACCAGATCATCAAAAAGACATGATGAACAATCATTAATTGATCTCTCACTATCAGACCATAGATGATCATTAACATAACGCAAGGCGATTCCATGAAGACCCAGCCGACTTTAGCTGATATCGTTGGTCCCCAACCATCTCTAATGTGTCTACCATAGGGCGCCGCTCTAAAAAACAAATAAATGCACGCTAACAGTGCAACAAATGACCAGAGGGCAATCAATAAATTAAAGGTACTCATTAACCATAGTTTACAGCCAAAGCTGAAACGCATAAACAAAATATGTCCTTTGATGGGATCTCAAGCTCTAAGCAGTTTCAAGTGGCTGGCAGAAGAGAAGGTGGCATAAGTTAACGCGTCAGCTTTTGTTAGAGATAGATGTTGCGGAATAGATGCAAACTGACCTGAAGAAGTTTCTTTGAGAGTCTCAATTAATTGACACTTAATTACAGCTCTGATTTTAGGGCGGCTAGCCAGTAAAGTAGGTCTTTAAATACTTCGGCCCGGTTGGTTTCATTGAGAATTTCATGTCGGGCCTCCTGGTATAAACGCACATCGACTCTTTTAATTCCGGCTTGAATTAGCGCGCACTTCAGCTTTTCAATGCCTAGGCCTTGCTTGCTTACCGGATCAAGAGCGCCAGATATCAAATAGATAGGCAACGTTTTATCGATCGAGGCCATAGCTTCTGGACGCGACAAATCGGCCATCCCGGCAAGAAAATCACACCAAGATTGGGTTGATAGCGGGCCACCGCAGTAATAATCGTAGACATACTGATCAACGATTTTTTCATCTCTGGACAACCAGTCACTGACTGTGCGGTTAGGCTTGAAAGCGTTATTAAACGAGCCAAAGGATAATTTCTCTAAAACACTACTGGGGTTTCGAAGGCCAACTCTCCAACGCTCAAAATGAGCGACATACGAAACGTTTTTATATAGTGAAGGAGTGTCATAACTTGACCCAGATAGAATTAACCCGCATAACTTATGGTTAAATGCGTCGGGAATTTGGCTGGCATATTTCTGGCAAAAGCGCGTCGCCATGAAGGATCCCATGCTATGACCCATTAAAATAAACGGTAGATCTAGTCGAGTTTCAATATGATTAATAAGTTGCCATTGGTCATCAACCATTTGTTCCCAACCACCGGCGTCAGCCAGATGATAGCTGCTGTCCATGGCTTTTCCTGTCTGACCATGACCGCGATGATCACCTGCCGTAACTAAAATACTCTGCTGGTTCAAAAATTCTGCGAATTCTGCATAGCGAGCGCCATGCTCAGACATGCCATGCATAATATGTAACCAAGCGACTGGATGTTCTGGGACCCATTGATAATAGTGATGCTCACCTGGCTCACCGCTGGAGAATGGCAGTGTCTTTCTTTCTAGTGCACTCATATTTATGTCCTTCTTAGCGCAAGGCAAAGACTCAAAATAGCGCTACTTTTTATATTTAGTAGTTATTTTAATACTAGCACAGCTTATGAATGTAATTAGATGACTATGGTAACCTTATTTTTTTACTGCTCTATCTGGGCACACCCTCCGAAAAATACTCTTTGGATATATTATGTTGAGGATAAATGGACATTTAGGGATGTCGCTTCTGGGGTGCCTGCGTTTGCCTTGTCGATCACCTTAGGCATAAGCGAGATCGAGATTTTACTAAGCTCGTTCCGCTCAGATCGCATGGGGATCTTTAGCCCTGAAAAATTAATCGAGAGAATTAAGGGGCAAGCTATTCTCATAGCCGCCCCGATATCTTATTTTTATTAAGCTAGGCTGGGAGTCCCGTACTTAGACATTATTATGTCTACCTTAGAAGGGCATATGTTGACCTTTGATAGATCACCTTGAATATGGGGTAGTGCTAAGACACGTTTGTCCATAACCTTAAACCATAGCCATGGAATATAAGCCAATAAGTACATTCCAAAATAGCCATTAGGTAACTCTGGGATGTCGTCAAAATTTCGAAGACTCTGGTACCGTCGTGCTGGATAAGCGTGGTGGTCTGAGTGTCTTTCAAGATGGAATAGCACCAGATTGGTGACAATATAATTAGCGTTCCATGAGTGATGAGGCGCGCATCTCTCATACTTACCATTTTCTTTTTTCGCTCTTAGTAAGCCGTAATGCTCAATATAATTCGCTAAGGTTAGCTGAGACCAGGCCCAAAAATTGTGCATCAATAAAAAGGGCACCATGATCCAGCCGAAATAAGCGACTAGAGACCCTTGTAGCAAGATACTGATGGCGTACGACTGTAAGATATCATTGTGGCGGCTCCAAAATGAAAGGCCTGATTTGGTCAGCCGATCTTTCTCTAATTGCCAGCCTCGCAGAAAAGTACCTGAAATTTCCCGGACAGCAAAGGCGTATAGAGACTCACCTAGTCGTGAACTCGCTGGGTCTTCTGGTGTCGCGACTAAAATATGGTGGCCTCGGTTATGCTCTACCGAAAAATGACCATAGGCTGGCACGGCTAAGACAATTTTCGCCAACCATTTTTCTATTTTAGTGTTTTTATGGCCCAACTCATGCGCAGTGTTGATTCCAATACCACTGTAACTGCCGGCGACTAAAGCAACGACTAGCATAGACAAAACACTTAATTGAAAAGTCCCTACTATCCACGCAAATGCAAGCAACACAATAAAATGCATTGGTACTGTGAGATAAGTGAGAATTCTGTAGTAGCGGTCTTCCTCAAGTTGAGGCACTAACTCTTCAGGTGGATTGCTACTATCGGAACCAATAGCCCAGTCTAATGCCGGTAAAAGAAGATAATTTATCCCTAGAGGGATAGCCAACAGGGCTTCGATACCAGTTTGTGTGAACCAGTAAATGGTCGTTAGCGGCATAAGTGGAAACGTTATTGACATAAACCAGAGATATCGCTTTTTATCGGTGTAGCTTATCTCACCTTTTTCTGGGTGATTCATTGAGTAAGTAGCCATTCCTATCATCCCTTAGCTAGTGCCATTTTGTCTTATAGAGAAAGTATAGTTGACAGTTAATTTCTTGGGAGGGTTAAATAGCATCAATATAGGGTTCTTTTGCCGTCAATTTAAGGTTCTTTTACCGTCATCTGTCAGGTTTTTATGTTCACATTTAGGTGTTAGTTTATGTACGGACTCATTTTGCCAGAACTAATAGGGTTGTTAAGGGAGCAAGGAGTTGCCGAAGATGACCTTCTAAAAACTACCCGGCTAGACGCTATTGATTCCACGCAGCCGTTTTTTTTAACCAGTCAACAAGCAGATATCATTTGCAGTAATGCCATCAAATTGTCAGATGATAAAGCTCTTGGGCTCAAGCTTGGGGTCAGGTTAAATATGGTGGCATTGGGGATATTAGGCTATGCGTTGATGACCAGTGACACGGTCGGGGACACGCTAAAATTATTACTTAGATATAATCAAGCGATACTCCCGAGTATGACTATTGACCTAGTTGCGGATCAGAGCGGGGTTATATTAGTTGGTAAAGGCCGGCATTTACCCAAAGAACTGGAGAGATTTTATGCTGATACGCTCTACTCGGCAGTGGTCCATAATTTACGTATCTTAACGGGGGAGGTGAATGTCTCTTTTAGCTTAGGTCTAGATTATAGTGCGGGAGAAGAGTCGAAGCTATATGCCTCTGTATTTGGTTCAAAATTAAGTTTCATGTCGGACAAACCCGGTCTTAGGTTCGGCCTGGATGGGTTGGCAACTAACATCTCTACGTCGAATCCGCTAGCGCAAAACATTTTCCAAAGAGAGTGTGATCGTATTATGTCGGCTGACAATCAGCTTGGCTTGGTCAGTGAGCGCGTAAAACAGATTCTTATAGGTGCGAGGTTAGACTTCCCCTCAAGCGCCTCAATTGCCGACAAGCTGCATATGAGCGAGAGTACTTTGCAGAGGAGATTGGCAAAAGAGGGATGTCGTTTTCAAGAGCTTCTTGATCAGGTTAGATACCGCTTAGCGCTAGAATATTTACAGAGTACTCAGTTGCCAGTTACCGAAGTGGCTGTGCTTTTAGGCTACAGCAGTGCGGCCAACTTCCGGCGATCTTTTAAGCGATGGAGCGGATTGACCCCTGTAGAAATTCGAAACCAGGTAAAGGTTTAGTAATCACGTTCAAATTAATTGAATTTAATTTTTAATCGCATCGGTTATATAGGACAAAAACTCAGAGTCGCTCCAACTTAATGGCGGTAGTGTCTGATGATAATTATTACCAGTCCTTACAGAGTTTGATCCCACTTTTTTATAGGTGCTGTTTCTCACGACAACTAAATCTTGATCTTGAAAGACATAAATATTATTTTTATTTAACCCTGAGGCCCAAAAATATCCTTTTGAAGGCTCAATCCTCCACTGCAAAGCATAACCAGGATTATTAGTTCCTTCAGGAACTGTTGTTGATTCCTGGATCCAATTTTCTGAGATAATTTGTTCATCCAACCAACGTCCATTGCGAGCATAGAGAAGACCAAAGCGAGCAAAATCTCTCGTTGTAGTATCCAAACAGCAGTAGGTCAGTGCGTGGCCATGCTCATCTGTCCACCAATCAGCTTGCATGCCAATTTTTGAAAACAGGTTTATGTCAGCGAAATCAAGGACGCTTTGTCCCGTAGACTCCTCTAATATTCCGGCAAGAAGCATGGAGTCAGCATTTTGATATGCCCAATTATCTGTTCTTGGGCTTGTTTCAGGTGTTCGTGCCAAGGCATAAGCTAATTGGTCGCCATCAATGCCGCCAGCATAGATACTCGCATCTCCATTCTCAGCCTCTTTCAGACCTGAGCGCATTTCTAGAATCGCTCTGATACTAATCTCGCTTTTATCAGTATTTATCCAGGGAGTTAAATAGGTTTCGGCTGGGACGTCTATAGAGTTAATAAAACCATGATCTAAGGCTATCCCAATAAGGGCACTTGCAAATGATTTTCCGGTTGACCAGCTGGTTGCCAAGCTATCTTGTGACTCTCCATCTGCATAGCGCTCCCCAATAATCACACCATGACGAATAATGACAACACCTTGGGTGTTGCGGCCCGTCTCAAAGGCATAATCCAGCGCCTGATCGATCCCGTCTTTACTAACATTGACGTCGGCAGGCACATATGATTCCCAGCTTACATCGGGGAAGGTGCTGATATCTGGAAGTGCGTCACCTAAATCAATGACAGGTAAAACAGACGGAGAGCTTGATCCTCCACCACAGGAGATCAAGTTTGCCAAAATCAAACATAAATACAGTTTTTTAATGCGCCTAACGCCTAGAATTAATCGCGGCATCTTACCCCTCCACCATCTAGACCATATATTAACTAACTAAGACACATTTGCATCTATATTTTAGTTTGGTACAAATAATGATTTTAGCCGTATTTAGTCGAGTTGTTACAAAAGGGGCGTCTAATTGGGAAAATGTAAACAGTTTCATGAAGCTGAGCTGTCTCGGATTGTCGAAATGGCGTGGGAGGATAGAACACCGTTTGAGGCGATTGAGTTAAGTTTTTTGATCAATGAATCTGCCGTTATTACCATAATGCGCTCCGAGTTGAAGCCTAGGTCTTTTCGCTTATGGCGAAAAAGGGTGTCTAGCAGGAAAACTAAACATTTGGCATTGCGATCACCTGAAGTAGGTCGAGGTTATTGCCCAACGCAATATAAACAAAGGTAGGAGATAGTTGAATATGGGTAGATTGACGGGGTTAATCGGCGGCATGGCATGTTTGAGTTTGACTATGATGGCTAACTTTATAGTGGCGGACGAAATAATGATTGATAATTTTGAGCCTGACTCAGAAGTTCGCTGGGATTATTTCAGTGACCAGGTCATGGGAGGCGTATCTGAGGGGTCTGCACGCATGGGTAGTGACAATGGTGAAGCCTATGCACATATGACGGGCGACGTTAGCACGGCCAACAATGGAGGGTTTATACAATTGCGAACCCGTTTAGCCGTAGGCGCTGATAAGAATGCTGCAGGGATCTACGTCAAGGTGCGAGGAAACAGTCAAAAGTACTACATTCATCTGCGTACGAGAGGCACTATGCTACCTTGGCAATACTACCAGGCCGCCTTTGATGTTACCGAGGAATGGCAGACCATAAAATTACCCTTAGACAGCTTTAAGCCCTCTGGTTCTTGGTTGAGAAAGACAGCGTTACCTAAGTCGATACGCAGTATCGGGATTGTTGCTTACGGGCGAAACCACGAAGCTGATATTCAAATCGGTGAAATTGGCTTTTTTTAGTCAGGTTAGCTGAATCAGCCATTATTTAGCCTGAAGTTTTGGAGCGTGCAGCGAAAAGAGCTAGTTGTTCTTCTGTGGCTGGAGATTGGTATTTTGCTTTCCATTCAGGAAAGGGTATACCGTAAATAATTTCGCGTGCTTGTTCGTAGTCGATCTGGATTTGACGCTCTACTGCTTCCGATACGTACCACTTGCTCAAGCAATTGCGGCAAAAATTCGCGAGATTCATTAAATCGATATTTTGTACATCTTTGTTTTCATCAAGATGTTTCAGCAAGCGGCGAAACACAGCGGCTTCCACTTCAGTTTTGGTGGTTTCATTCATCATCTATTGAGTCCGATAAGGTCGTTGTTGGTTGGGTAGTGTAAACGAATTAATGTGAATTGAAGAGCCCCGATGGGTAATTCAAACGCCTGATTATTGGACTTGAATGCTGATGTTTTACATGTAAAGGAGCGGTTCATTGTTAATGTTTTGTGATACCCTTGCCGGTAAACAATTATGACCTCCGATACGTACTGATTTTGGGCCTTGCAGCCTGGTTAAGGGAACAATAATGACTATACATACATCTCTTTTGTCGATGATTGGCAACACGCCAATGCTAAAACTCACAGCGTTTGATACTGGCCCTTGCGAACTCTTTGTTAAACTCGAATCACAGAATCCTGGAGGCTCAATAAAAGACAGGGTAGGTCTGGCGATTATCGAGGAAGCAGAAAAATCAGGTGAATTAAAAGCTGGTGGAACCATCATTGAAGCCACTGCTGGTAATACCGGTATCGGACTAGCGCTGGTAGCCGCTATCAAGGGATACAAAATTATTTTGGTGATTCCAGACAAAATGAGCCGTGAGAAGATTCTCCATCTGGAGGGGTTGGGAGCTGAAATTGTATTAACTCGTTCCGATGTGCCAGAAGGGCACCCTGAGTATTACCAAGATTTAGCTAGAACAATTGTTGCCAAAACGCCGGGTAGTTTTTTAGCCAACCAATTTGCTAACCCTGCTAATCCAATGATTCACCGCACTACCACAGGGCCTGAAATTTGGGATCAGATGGATGGTAATATCGATGCAATGGTAGCAGGTGTGGGTTCTGGTGGAACAATCACCGGTTTAGCGGAGTTCTTTAAAGAAAAGAATCCAGACATTCAAATGGTGGCCGCAGATCCTGAGGGATCTATTGTTGCAGATGCTGTTATTAAAGGGTCATTTTCTTATGATGGCGGCTCCTGGTTGGTTGAGGGAGTAGGTGAGGATTTTATTCCCGATAATTTAAACGTCGACTTGCTTGATGATGCTGAAGTGGTGACCGACAAAGAGGCTTTTCAAACCTTGCAGATATTAATAAGAGAGGAGGGGGTTTTGGGAGGTTCGTCTACAGGCACTTTGGTTGCGGGCGCTGTGAAATGGTGCCAAAAGCAGACTAGTCCCAAGCGCGTAGTCACCTTTATTTGTGATACGGGCAATAAGTATCTATCGAAGGCATTTAACAAATCTTGGCTGCATGATAACGATTTGCTGGAAGTTGAGATAGCGGGCGATGTAACTGATTTAATTAATCGTCGTGCTGACCAAGGCGATATGATTAGTGTCACGGCCTCTGATACCTTGCTAACTGCCTATAAAAGGATGAGAGCGTCCGATATTTCTCAGATTCCTGTACTTGATGGAGAAAGACTTGTCGGTGTTTTAGACGAGGAAGATTTACTATTCAATGTGAGTAAGAGTGAGAAGGCTTTTACTCAACTGGTTACCGAATTTATGGTGACTGACCTTGATGTTTTGCCGGTAGGTGCTTCAGAAGAGGATCTGCTAAAAACATTAACTCAAGGCAAGGTTGCTATTATTTATGACGGGGATACCTTTGTGGGCTTTATTACCAAGGTAGACCTTATTAATCATTACAGAACAAAGATTAGCAAAGACTAGAGACGATTATGAAAAATAGCACAAAAAATAAGGGTTTTGAAACCAAGGCAATTCACGCAGGCCAGCAACCCGATCCAACGACAGGCGCAATTATGACGCCTATTTATGCCAGTTCTACTTATGTGCAAGATAGCCCTGGCGTACACAAAGGTTATGAATACTCCAGAAGCCATAACCCGACTAGAAAAGCCTTAGAGGATTGTATTGCCGCTCTTGAAAATGGGTCTGGCGGTTTTGCATTTGCCTCAGGAATGGCTGCCACAGCGACTGTATTGGAGATGTTAGATTCGGGAGATCATGTGATAGCCATGGATGATCTCTATGGCGGAACCTATAGGCTTTTTGAAAATGTACGTAAGCGTTCCGCGGGTTTAGAATTCACCTTTGCTAACTTGAGTGATTTAAATAAGCTAGAAGCCTCGCTCCAAGAAAACACTAAGATGATTTGGGTGGAATCACCCACCAATCCGCTTCTCAAGTTAGTTGATCTGCAGGCTATTGGCGAGTTTGCTAAAAAACATAATTTGATTGCGGTCTGTGACAACACTTTTTGCTCACCCTACGTGCAAAAACCACTCGACTTTGGTTTTGATATTGTCGTGCACTCAGCAACAAAATATCTCAATGGTCATTCCGACGTGATCGGTGGTATTGCAGTCTGCGCTCAAGGTAGAGACGATTTAGTAGAGCGGATGTTTTACCTATCTAATGCGATCGGATCGATCATGAGTCCTTTTGATAGCTTTTTGGTGTTGCGGAGCCTAAAGACTCTTGCTGTGCGTATGGAGCGACATTGCAAAAATGCTATGCAAATAGCGACTTATTTAGAAAGTCACTCGGCAGTTGAGAGAGTTTATTATCCTGGTCTTGAAAGTCACCCTCACCACGATTTGGCAAAACGTCAAATGAATGGATTTGGTGGCATGATTAGTGTTGTCTTAAAGGGTGGTTTAACCAGTGCCACTACCTTTCTTGAAAGTACCGAGGTGTTCGCTCTTGCTGAAAGCCTAGGGGGTGTCGAAAGTTTGGTGGAGCACCCAGCAATCATGACTCATGCCGCGGTTCCTGAGGCCATACGCAACGAAATTGGTATTGTTGATGGCTTGGTGCGGCTGTCTGTTGGCATTGAAACCTTAGATGACTTAATGACAGACCTGGCCAACGCACTGAAGGCCGTATAGGCGATGAGGTTCGCTTTCTTCGCTATATATTGTCTTAAAAAGCTCTACAGCCCTTGTTAGCTCTCGTTTCTTTCGAGGCTGATGAGGGGCGACTTAAAGTATGGACTTGGTTGGCAAGCATTATGCCTGATCGTGCCACATAAAGAGGTGATGAATATGCAGGATAAACAGCGATCTTTGGCCGGTAAGATGGCTATAGTGACGGGCGCGGCGAGCGGCATTGGTGCGGGTATAGCGCGATTATTAGCGGCTCATGGGTGCCGTGTGGTGATAGCCGACGTCGACAAGGTAGAGGGTCGGCGAATAGCTGAAGAATTCGATGGCAACGGCTATTTTTGTCACCTCGACGTCACCTCCGAGGACAGTTGGCTGGCGCTGATGAGCGAGGTTAACAGACACTGGGGAGCCGTTGACATTTTGGTTAACAATGCTGGTATTGGCTCTGCTGAGTCGATCGAAGAGGTATCACTGGATGTCTGGCACCAGATTTTAGCGGTTAACACCACCGGTGTTTTCCTCGGCTGCCGCTGCGCTATTCAGAGTATGAAAAATAGTGGTGGCGGTAGTATCATCAATATATCTTCGGCGCTAGGATTGCGTCCGCTGAGCAGCACACCAGCCTATGGCGCGAGCAAGGCCGCGGTGGTTAACTTGACCAAGACCACGGCATTACAGTGCGCCGAGAAGGGCTATCAGATACGTTGCAATGCGATTAATCCCGGTTTTATCATGACGCCGCTATTGGAGAACGCCATGGCCGCGGCGGAGGATCCGGACGCATTGCTCAAGGGTTACAGTGACCTGCATCCGATGGGTTGCGTTGGCAGTATTGACGACGTTGCGCAGGCGGCGCTATTTCTGGCTGGTGATGAATCGCAGTTTATCACTGGTATCGCCTTGCCAGTGGATGGTGGCATGACCATTTAGCTGAGCTGCCGTTGAAGACTGCCAATCCTTTGGAGTAGATAAAACACTAGGCCTTCTTTCGTGGCAAAAGTCTTGGTGCTGTCTACTAGTCTTCCTGGGCATTGATAAATGCCTGTGCGTCCGCGACACCGCCAGCATTGATAACATTGCTGTAGCCAAGATCATCTAATATTGTTTTAGCTTTTCCTGACCGACCACCACTGCGGCAATACACATAAATTGTTTCATCTTTGTCGGCAGTGAGGTCGCTTATACGCGCACTAATCTCTTGCCACTCAATATGCTTAGCCTCGTCAAGATGCCCTGTGTTCCACTCGGCCGGGGTCCTTACGTCGATGATCAATGGTGAAGCTCCTTTGTCAGCTATTGCGAGTACACAGATCAATAACAAGCTGATCGTAAGTAATATTTTGTTCATTATTTCTCCTTTCTAATGACCCCTTGAATAGCTATCTTATACTTAGTCAGTTATTTTAAATAGCGCTAAACAACAGTGGCCGAAAATATATCACGACGATAAATGTATGAGGTAATCGACAGATATTTCTATGATATCCTATTGTTTTAATGAGTTTGATTAATTTCTATAACTCTGTGCAACTTCGTGAATTTAGATAGCGGGCATTGTCATGATTAAATTGAGAAAAGAAACGTTAGAGTCTCACTTTCCAACTATGGTGATGGTTCGGGATTACGAGGGTGCAGAAGCCCTAAATTGTGATTTAGAAAAGACGATCAAGGAGCTAAGTATTAATCTGGGTCAAACCAATCAAAATGCTGCGACCAACGGTGATAGTACGACAAAAGGCGGCTTTCAGACGCCGGCTGATATGGTTTTCCTTGATCTGAAGAGCGAATCGGTTAGTTACCTGAAAAATCATATTATTTTGCCTGCCATTGAAGAATATTTACTTCAAGTATTTAATGCCGATCCTCTTTACACGCCATTTAAAGTGAAGAGTTGGGCTAATCGACTGGGCGAAGGTGATTGGCAAAGCCCTCATATGCACCCTAAAGAATATACGCTAATTTCAGGGATCTATTATGTTGAGGTTCCCGAAACTCTGGCCCCGGCGGGACACTTAGAATTTATTAATCCAGCATTAGCCTCGGTAGCTATTGGTGGGCAGATGTCTTCACGGTTGCACCAACCGATAAATGGACAAGTCTTGCTCTTTCCGCCACATTATATGCATTTTGTGCATCCAATGGCGGGTAAGGCGATACGCTCAGTGATTGCATTTGACGTTAGTTTAGATCACTAAAAATACTGGTGGAGTGTCATTAGTATTATATGAAACAAAGAAGTAGTGAGAGATGTAAGTGATAGGTTAGGTTGCGCTTTCGACGCAGCGAAGACCTTAACAGTAGATAATTAGAGGGCTTTAAATTATTGCGTCTCTTGAGATAAATATAAGATTCAAGCGTGAGTTCAAAGTTTCGAGACTTATAGGTAGGAATGATGACCGAAAAACACAAAGAACAACAAAATACACCAGAGTCCTTTCTTAGTCTAAGAAAGCCTTCAAACGAAGAAGATGAAAGGTTTATAGCTGGGATAAGTTCGTCATATGAAGCGGCTAAATTACGAAGTAGCTCATCTTCTAAGGGAGTGGATAATTACCATTCACCAGTCAAGTTCTCATGGACGGCTTTTTGGAAAACATTTATTTATGAGAATTTGCCTCCCGTATTTTTATCGCCTCTAGCAGCTATTTTTTTAGAAAGCTCTTTAACAAGAGCTTGGCATGTCATACAAAATAGAGGACTGTGTTCGGTTTCAACAAAACATCGTCCTTTAGCTAATATAATTTTGTCATGGCTTGTCATCTACCCCGCATCCTGGCTTTTGACTCTTGGTTTTCTTTTGGCGGTGTTTTCAGACGGCACAATGCTCGTCAATATAGATAAGTTCCAAATTATTCTTGCCTATTTATTACTTGTTATGAGGAGGCTTATTATTTCGGTGAAATATGCCTATTTTAGGGAGGAAGATTTAGATAGGTTATGTCTTTCGGCACCTAATTGGGACGACGACAAAACAAATCGCAGGCTAGTTGGGCAAGGTTGGCTTAGCCCAACTCAATTCCCTGGGCTTATTGAGGATGAGATTACCTGCTCTATGGATGAGAATGATATATGTTTACAAGGGATTCCTGTTGAATTAGATGATGATGTTGTCAGTGCCTTGTTGAATGAAGACTCGAGCTCCTTATTTCCTGCAAAAACAAACGCAACAAAAGAGAATCAGGTGGCATCAGGTTTTTTTCTGTACAACATTATTAAATCAGTTTACCAAAGAAACTTTATGTCTAGTTTTCGTCTAGTCATCTATCCCTGCATGCTTGCAATACCTGCAACTCCATTTTTAGTAAGAGCATATTATGACGTAAGCCTGCTTGGCGTAACTTGGGCTGAACAGATTGTTAGCATAGCCTCTATCTTGGGCTTTATGCTCGGTTTTCAAATGCTGTTTTTCGGTCTTGTCTGCGCCATAGATTTTGAAAGACGATATCAGACAGCTAAAAAGCTAGGTGACCTAGTCAAGTATCCTGGCATTCTTGTTTCGTCGATATTTACTACGAGTAAAAATGCAGACGCTAATACAAGGCATATCTTTATAGACTTACAAAAAAGGGTCAATGTTTTTGGCTGGATGAACACAAGAAAGGTTCTTCGCTCATTTGGTGAGGCCTTTTACTTAAGAATTCAGGCCTATACCTCTATTCTTATTTTTTATTCGTTATTTTGTATAGCTATTTTGAATCTTATTGTTTGGACAGAAATGAGGCATCATATTTCAACCATCTATGTCATTGCCGCAATCATCACTATTATTTCAGGTATTAGTCTTTTTGCTATATATAAGGCAATTAAGCTTCAGTCGCTAAGCGCCGAGCATAGAGATTTCATTAGGAATCAATTATTTATAATCGAAGAAGAAATATGGGAAGTAAAACTTGCGAATGTCGAAGCGGAACGCGTAACGGACCTTCAAAGTGCGAAAGCGCTCCTAGAGCAAGTAGATGAATTAATAAATTACAGAGAGTTAGTTTATAAGCCTACCTCTATATTGGGCTATGCGGCGAATAATGGCATTATAGGGTCCATACTAGGGCTAATATTAACTGGATGTCTAGTCGCAATTCAGGGGTTTGTGTCTACTGAAATAACTTATGATGCATTAGGCTGGTTTAATTTTTAGTATTCGATAAGGGGAGGGCACGATTTTATATGCTCCCTCCAACAAGGAGATGTTATGTTCAATTCACGGTTTAAATTTCTATCTATTTCGTCGTTGCTAATAGCCATATCTAGCTATTCTTTCAGTGCTGATATTAATATGCCTTTTGGGCAAAAGGCATTTGAAATTTACAAAACTTCTGTGGAAATGCGTACGGCAGAAGGTCAATACCAAGTGCCTACGTTGGCGCGATATTTGGCATCAGAGTTTAAAAAAGGCGGCTTTCCTGAGACTGATATACATGTTCTTGAGATAGAGGACACTGCTGCGCTTGTGGTGAGATATCGTGGTGATGGTTCCCTAGGTAAAAAGCCGATTAGTATCTCAGCCCACATGGATGTTGTTGACGCCTTGCGTGAAGATTGGGATCGAGACCCTTTCACTTTAGTTGAAGAAAATGGCTATTATTTTGGGCGCGGCACGGTTGATGATAAGTTGGGAATGACGGCAGTCACCGCCGCATTTTTGCGTCTTAAAGCTGAAGGGTGGGTGCCCGGACGCGATCTAATTATCGCTTTTTCTGGTGATGAAGAAACCACCATGAACAGCACCAAGGCACTGGTCAACGAGTATCGAGACCTCACTGACAGCGAATTTGTATTAAACGCTGATGCCGGTGGAGCATCCATTCCTGAATCAGGTGGTCGACCAGCCAGTTTTGGGATGCAAGCAGCGGAGAAAACTTATGTTACTTGGGATATGACGTTTCGTAACCCCGGTGGACATAGCAGCCGCCCAAGAGAAGATAATGCCATCTATGACCTGGCTCAAGCCTTGGCTAAGATTCAGAACTATAAGTTTCCGGTGAGTTATAACGATCTAACTTTGGCTTATTTCAAAGGCACAGGCGCTCGTACTGCTGGAAAATTAGGTAAGGCAATGCTAGATTTTTCCGCTAATCCAAAAGATCCCAGTGCGATTGGAATACTGCGGGCGAATAGCAGCTTTGTGGGTACTTTAGGAACCACCTGTGTAGCCACAATGCTACGGGCTGGCCATGCCGAGAATGCCTTGCCTCAGTCCGCTACAGCCACCGTTAATTGTCGTGTATTTCCCGGCACGGGTGTTGAAGAAACGCTCAGCCAACTCAAGGTGACAGTTAACAATCCAGCGGTTGAGTTTGTTCTTCTAGATGAAGTTACTGAGACCGATGCTTCGCCTTTACGCCAAGATGTCATAGTGGCCTTACAGGAAGCCATTGATGTTAAATATCCTGGATTAGAAATCATTCCCAGCATGTCCTCTGGCGGCACGGATGGCATGCACTTTAGGGCCGCCGGAATTCCTAGTTATGGCGTAAATGGCCAATATAGTAAGTCAAGCGACAGCTTCTCTCATGGTTTAAATGAACGCGTATTGGTCGAAAGTTTTTACGATAACATTGCGCACTGGTATGTACTTTTGCAAGCAGTTGCTGGAAAGGACTAACGCGATAATTATTATAAACCTTAGAAAAGCTTTCAGCATCGCTAATCAAATCTTCTATCCGGCCTTGTCTGTCGGCACATCACGACGGGCATTCGCGAGCTGCTATTTAGCCAAGCTATGGGCCTGAGAGAGCAGGATGTTATCGTTGATCTGTGTGTTTGGGACGATCTATGGCATGTCTTTGAATGGGACGAATAATTTTCCGAGGCGCTGGAGTCCGTGGGTCAGATGGCTAAATTTCTGACAGAACACATGGGCCAAGACTTTACTGCCTGATTTATTTTGACGGTGATTGAGGGCTATAAGCCGTGCAATGTTTTGGTTTCAAGAAAATCTTCTAACCCCATTACTCCGCCTTCGCGACCATTGCCTGATTGCTTGTAGCCGCCAAAAGGCGAACCATAATTGTAACCCCCTCCATTGATGTGCACGGCTCCAGCGCGCAGCTGAGCGGCAACACGTACGGCTCGTGCCGCATCGCCAGTCTGGATATAGGCAGCCAGTCCATAGGGGGTGTCATTGGCAATAGCTATCGCTTCGGCCTCATTATCAAACGGAATGATAACTAAAACCGGGCCAAAGATTTCTTCTTGGGCAATGCGCATGTCATTTGATACATCTGAAAATACAGTGGGTTTAACAAACCAACCTGTCTCAAACCCCTCAGGCTTACCTAGGCCGCCAGTCAAAAGAGTGGCGCCTTCCTCGATACCAACACTGATCATTGCTTGCACTCGATCAAACTGAATGCGATCAAAAAGTGGACCAAGGTGATCACCCTCTAACTCTGGATCACATACTTTTATGGCTTCTGCGGCGCGTTTTGCAATTTCTACTACTTCGCCATAACACTCACGCTCTACTAAAAGCCGTGTCGGCGCGTCACAGGATTGACCGGTGTTCAACATGCACTCACTTACTGAAGCTGTTATCTGCGATTCAAGATCACAATCAGTAAATACAAGGTTAGGAGACTTACCACCAAGCTCTAAGGTTACACGCTTAATTGTCTCTGCAGCGTCGCGAGTTATTGCTCTTCCTGCGCGCGTCGAACCGGTGAAGGACATCATCTGAATATCATCATGAAGCGATAGGGCAGAGCCAACAGTCTCTCCATCACCATTAACAAAATTGAAAACCCCTGGTGGATATCCTGCTTCATGGATAATTTCAGCATAAATCATGGCAGAGATTGGCGTGTGCTCCGAAGGCTTAAGGACACAGGTACACCCAACTGCAAGCGCGGGTATAACTTTGAGCACAATTTGATTGATGGGCCAATTCCAGGGGGTAATTAGGCCACAAACACCAATCGGTTCACGCATTACGATATCCCCGTTAGAGAGTATTTGTTGCTCTTCAAGATTCTCTAATGCGTCTATGAAACTATCAAGATGACCAATTGCCGCGTCGGCTTGGGCATCTCGGGACATACTAATGGGCGCCCCCATTTCTATTCGCATAGCTTGGGCTAAATCTTCTAACCGCTTTTCGGTCACCTCTTTTAATCGATACAATAAGGCCAAGCGCTCTTCTTTAGTGGTCTGTGAGAAGCTTTCAAATGCTTTTTTAGCAGAGGCTACAGCGATATTAACGTCGGTTAAATTTCCTAGAGTTATCGTACCAACCTGTTCTTGAGTGGCTGGATTTAAGACGGGTAAAGTTGTGGTTGAATTTGGAGTGACCCAACGACCATCGATATAAAAGTTTTTAAGATTTTTCATTATATGTTCATCTCTAGGTTAGGAAGCTTTAGTTAACGCAGTTTTGTCCTTGTCAGGGCTGACCATCAGTGTAATAGTTGCGAATT
>Ga0209482_1000752_pt1 | contig 26311 bp, 22 predicted proteins | sample CoawatmetaG10DNA_FD_187512 | JGI IMG/M metagenome (GOLD analysis project Ga0209482, IMG submission 187512) | Marine microbial communities from the West Antarctic Peninsula - Coastal water metaG104-DNA (SPAdes) (version 2) | ecosystem: Environmental > Aquatic > Marine > Coastal ...
ATAAAATGCTCACTAGAATATATGGAACTGCATGGAAGAATGAGAAAGATCTAAGCGCGTACTTAGATAGAATTGAGGAAGCTGAAAAAAGAGATCATAGAAAGTTAGGCAAAGAAATGAACTTATTCCATTTCCAAGAAGAAGCTCCTGGCATGGTTTTTTGGCATCCAGATGGCTGGACAATATATAGACTCTTAGAAAGTTACATGAGATCCAATCTAGAGTTATGTGGTTATAAAGAAATCAAGACCCCTCAAGTCCTAGATAGAAAATTATGGGAAGCCTCAGGTCATTGGGATAAATATAGAGAAAATATGTTTATTACAGAAATTGATGAAGAACATGCTAATGAGAAAAGAGTTAATGCACTAAAGCCAATGAACTGTCCTTGCCATGTTCAGATATACAATCAAGGACTTAAGTCCTATAGAGATCTTCCTTTAAGGTTGGCTGAATTTGGATCATGTCATAGATACGAAGCATCTGGAACTATGCACGGACTAATGAGGGTGAGAGGGTTCACCCAAGATGATGGGCATATTTTTTGTACAGAAGAGCAGATAGAATCAGAGACAGGGTTATTTATTGAATTGCTATCTCGTATTTATAAAGACTTAGGTTTTGAAAATTTTGATATTAAACTTTCGACGCGTCCTGAAATTAGAGTCGGCAGTGATGAGGTTTGGGACAAGGCAGAAGACGCCTTAGAATCAGCAATTAAAAATTTAGGCCTTCCTTACAAGTTAGAAGAAGGCGGCGGAGCTTTTTATGGTCCTAAGCTTGATTTTGTTTTAACTGATGCTATTGGAAGAGAATGGCAGTGTGGAACTTTTCAGGCAGATTTTAATCTTCCTGAGAGGCTAGATGCTGAATATGTAGGAGAAGACGGCTCTAAGCATAGGCCCGTTATGATTCATAGAGCAATCCTTGGATCCTTTGAAAGATTTATTGGTGTATTAATAGAGAACTATTCGGGCAAGCTTCCTTTTTGGTTAGCACCAGTTCAAGTTGTAGTAGCTACCATCATTTCCGATGCTGATGAATACGCTAATGAAATTATCACCAAGTTGAGCGAAGTTGGCATTAGAAGTAATGCTGATCTTAGAAATGAAAAGATTAGCTATAAAGTTCGCGAGCATAGCTCAACTAAGGTTCCAGTAATTATTGCTCTTGGTAAAAGGGAGCAAGAAAATAGAACTGTTTCCATAAGGCGAATGGATAGCGATAAAACGGAAACCTATGAATTAGAAGAGGCTATTAAAATTCTAAGCGAAGAGAATACTCGTCCAAATTAAAATATGGTGATATGTTTTTTATAAAAATATTTATTCTGCCAATTAAGTTTTATAGATATTTCATATCCCCTTTAACGCCACCGTCTTGTAGATTTAATCCAAGCTGCTCCCAATATGCTCTTGAGTCAATTGAAGAGTTTGGAGTTTTTAAAGGCATATATCTTGCCGTTATTAGAATATCTAAATGCCATCCTTGGCATAATAAGAAGTAGTACTATTTATAATTTATATTAGTCATTATAACTAATTAATATACCTGTTTTTTATATATATATTTAGTGATATAGTTTTGGGGTAACCAGTTCTAATTCCATTAAGGGGGATAAATTATGAACAAATTATTTAAGAATATATTAAATTGTAGTATAGGTTTTCTTTTCGTTTTTTCTTTAAACATAGCTGCTCAAGAGATTGAGGAAGTTGTTGTCACAGCTACTAAAAAATCGGAATCAGTTCAAGATCTAGCTATATCAATAGAAGCATTTACAGCTGATGTTATGGATAAAAATTTAATCAAAGATGCATCTGATTTAGCTGAAATGGTTCCAGGTCTTATTATGGATAAAGGAATAGGTTCCGGTGTTTCAGTTGCGATTAGAGGCACAGGATCTTACGGTGTTGGAGCTGCTGTTGTTGGAGCTGTTGTAGTTTCAAAAAATGGTCATAGCGCAGGCGCTGGAACTTTTTATGATACAGGCTTTCTTGATGTTGAGCGTGTAGAGGTACTTAAAGGACCTCAAGGTACTTTATTTGGAAGAAATGCAGTAGTAGGTGCAATTAACGTAGTTTCAGCAAGACCAACTTCAGAGTACGGAGGAAAGTTTGATATTACTAAAGGTAGCTTTGGTCAGCAGGATGTAACAGCTGTTCTTAATCTCCCAATTACAGATCGTCTTGCCACTAGACTAGCAGTGACAAGTATTTCAAGAGATGGATTTACTACTAACATTAGGAATAATACAACCTTCAACGATAAACAGGCACAAGGTGCAAGGCTATCAGTTGATTTTGACATTAGCGATACGTCTGTTATTAAGTTTACCCATGACTGGTACAAATCAGATGATAATAGAAATAATATAGGTACTATAATTTGTGAGTCGCATGCTTTATTAGGATGTAACCCAACTACAGTAGGAAGAGCAAATCAAGCCGCTGATTCAAGAGGAAGTACAGCAGCTATATTTAATCTTGTTGCTGGATTAGAAGGTAGTGCTTATGTAAATCAAAATGTTGGAGCTGTTGTTCCAGCGTCTTTTCGTCTAGCAAATCTAAACAGAAACCCAGTTCATCAACAGGAAGCTCAGTTTACAACCTTAGAATTTGTAACTGAACTAAATGATTTAACAATCAGCGCTAAGGTTACTGCTAACACAAGAAGGTACTACCATATGGTAGATAATGATTATGGTTATACCGAGAAAGCGTTCCCAGGTATTCTTGCTGGATTGGGCCTACCTCCTGTGTCATTTACAGGTGTATTTGGTGGATCTTTCAATGGAGAGGCTTACGGCTTTACTGAAACTGTAACAAGTGATAGAACTTACGAGTTCTCAAATGCTGATAATAATGCATTGCAGGCTGAAATTTCAGTAGTTTCAGACTTTGAAGGCCCTATAAACTTTGTTGCTGGCTTATACAGCTATGACGAAAGAAGTCATAACAGATACCAAGTTCAAACTGCTGCTTGGAACTTAACAAGTGATTTTTCTGCCCATCCTTATGCAGCAATTCTATACGGTGGAGCATTTAATGCATACGGTGGAATTCCTTTCTATCAAACATGGGTCTTAGGTGGATTGGCAGGAAGTGCAGTTTGTGCATCAGGTGCATTAGGCGCTGCAGCTGCAGCATCAGCTAGTACAGCTAATCCAGCTTGTTTAGCTGGTCTGCTTGCTGCAACTGGCAACTCAACACCATATCATGTTCCAACTGAACTTAGAGGTTACCTCAACGACGATCACGTAAGATCAAAATCGATGGCTTTATTCGGTGAAATGTATTACGACCTTTCAGATGCTACTCAGCTAACTGTTGGAATAAGATATAACGATGACGTGGTTAAAGATTCTCTCATGACCTGTTTAGCAGATTTTGATTGCCCTAATTATCCTAAATCACAATACCTTACTGGTGAATATAAGATGTACCCAACTAATGTAGTTGTTGCAAATGATGCTTTTGCTTATAAATTAGCTATTAAGCATGATCTTTCTGATAATCAAATGGTATATGCAAGTTATACAACAGCTACTAAAGCTGGTGGAAATAATCCAGTAATTGGAACAACTCCAGATCCATATGATCCTGAAGAAACAGGTGTTTTTGAAATAGGAACAAAAAGTATCTTATTTGATGGATCAGTTTTATTCAATGCTTCATTCTTCATGAACTCAACAGACGGTATGCTTATTTCAAATATTGAAAATGCAGGCTCAAAAAATTATAACGTTGATGCAGAAATCATGGGTTTTGAAGGAAATTTATTAGCTTACTTGAGTGAGACTTTTAGTATTGACATGAACTGGTTAGTTGTTGAAAGTGAATTGGGTGAGTCGGCAATGCCTGATCCTCTTAACCCGGCTGGACTTATTGCAATGTTGGATGTTAATCCAGCAGCATGGACTCCCGGAACAGCTGGTTGTGCTACAGCCATTGGTGTATGTACACCACTTCCATTTGGAACTGGCGTTCAAAGTCTTCCATATGATCCTGCAGGTGCAGTTTCATACGGTTGGGGTGTAAACGCTGCCGGTAATCCTACATTGTTATTTAAGTCAGCTGGTTACTTATGCTTAACACCATTCAATCCATTAGGCGGAGTTCCTTGTGGAGATGTACCTACTCCAGTATCACTAAAAGGTAATACATTACCCCAGTCACCTGGAGCATCATATGGCATAGGATTAAACAATGACTTTATAAATGAGAGTGGAGTTACATCAGTAAGACTTGCATATAGATATCAAGGCGAGAGAGAAGGCAATGTCTTTAATCAAGCTAGGGCAAGAATGGCTGAGACTAAATTTTGGGATATGACAGCTACATATAGACCAAATAATTCTAATTGGCATATCCAGTTATATGGTAAAAACCTAACTGACGATCAGCCTATTGGAACTTGGTCTGCAGCTAGTGCGCTTCAAGGTGGAGCACAGTTTGCTACCTATGCTGATCCAAGAACTTACGGCGTATCTTTTGGAACTACTTTCTAAAAGATAGATTTTTTATAAAAAGGCTGGTTTACCAGCCTTTTTTTATGATGTTTTCTTGGCAACATAAAAAGTAGTTATATTTATATATATAATTTGTATGCAATTTATAGTTAATTTGTTTCTCTTTTAGCCTAATCTACGTCTATTAATAGACACCATAAGGGGATTTCATGTCATATATAAAATTGTTGAAGAATGCATTGTTACTTAATTTAGTCTTTATTTCTGTTGCAGCTTCTGCCCAAGAGATTGAAGAGGTTGTTGTTACAGCAACTAAAAAATCAGAATCTATTCAGGATCTAGCTCTTTCAATTGAAGCTTTATCTGCAGAAGCACTAGATGTTAACCAAATCTATGATGTATCTGACCTTGCTGAAGTTACTCCAGGTCTGGAAACTTCAAAAGCTATCGGCTCAGGTTCAGGCTGGACTATCAGAGGAATGGGTTCATTTGGTATAGGCGCTGGTGTAATAGCATCAGTTGTTACTGCTGTAAATGGACATAGTGTCAATGACAGTGTTGTTGCTGATATTGGATTTTTTGACTTAGAAAGAGTCGAGGTCTTAAAGGGTCCTCAAGGAACTCTTTTTGGAAGAAACGCAGCAAATGGAGTTATAAACTTTATTACTGCTAGACCTACAAATGAATATGGTGGTGAGATTAATATTGATGTTGGTACTTATGGCGCCAAAAAAACTACTGCTATTTTGAACTTACCTATTAATGATGCTTTAAGAACTAGATTTGCTGTGATGTCTAACAAAAGAGACGGTATGGTTACTAATGTTGTAACTGGAAACGATTTTGATGATAGAAGTGACATCGCATTTAGATTGTCAGTAGACTATGATTTATCAGATCGTACCCAAGTTCTATTTACATACTCTGATCAAGAAAGTGACGACACTAGATTTCAAGAAGAAGTAACATTCTGTGCACAAGACCAATTCTTTGGTTGTGATCCTTATGAAAGAGGCGGCATGAATGTACCTTTAGATACTAGAGGTGGTTTTGCTGGAGCATTTGGCTTCCTTGCTCATTTATATCCGGGCACAATACAAAATGGTTTTGCTAGTTCAGTTGCTTCAACTGACTTTAGTAGAGTTTCATTAGATAGAGAGCCTACTCATTATCAAAAACAAACAGTTGCAAACTTGCAGATTAATCATGACTTAACTGAGAATCTACTTCTAACAGCTAAACTTTCATACGAAACTAGAGACTTTCATCAAAGTGGTGATCAGGATTTAGGCTATTCAACAACTCCATTCCTTGGAGCAGGTGCTGGCCTTGGTCTGGCTCCAGTTACTGGAAATCTTTGCTTTGGTGGAGAGAGACAATTCTGTGAAAATGTTAATTCTGAAAGAGTTTATGACTTTTCTGACGTAGCAACTAATGGTTTACAGGTTGAAGTTAACGTAGTTTCTGATTTCAATGGACCTATCAACTATACAGTTGGTTTATACCAAATTGAAAATAGAAATGATAATACATACACAGTTCAAACTGCTGGATCACAGTTCATGACTAGTTTTGCAAATCACCCATATAGTGGAGTGGTTAAAGGCTTAACTGGCATTGATTGGAGTGGAAAAGCTGGTTTAGGTTTTTATCAGGGCGCTCTTAGCTGGTTAGCTACAGTCCCTAATGCATTATCATGCCTAGGTGGCGGACCATGTGACCCTGCAGGTCTTGGTGCATATCAAGCAGCTACAGCTGGATTAAATGCTATTCCTAACTTTGTTATACCTACTGAATTAGGCGGCATTATTAATGACCAAAATGTGAACGCAACATCTCAGGCTCTATACGGAGAATTGTATGTTGATATATCAGAAGACACTAAATTAACTATAGGTGCCCGTTATCAAGATGATAAAGTTACTTCATACACTTATAACGATACTGGAGCACAAGCTTGGATGGCAGCTGGTGGTTGGCTTGTTGAGAACAGAGACACACTTTCATTTGTTGATGTTACTCAGAAAGCAGACGATGCATTCCAATACAAGTTAGCACTTCAGCACAATATAGATGACGACATAATGGTTTATGGTAGTTATACAACTGCTGTTAAAGCTGGTGGTGTTAATGCTGGAAACAATCCTACAACATACGAACCAGAGAACGCTGGTGTTTTAGACTTTGGTCTTAAGAGTATATTGTTAGATGGGGCTATGCTTCTTAACATGAATTTATTTAATGCTAAAAATAAAGATTTTCTTACAGCTGCCGTAGTTGATACAGGAACACAAAACAAGAATATAGATGCTGAATTTACAGGTTTTGAAGGTAATATGATGGTTTTCTTATCTGAAAATACAAAACTTGAGATGAACTGGTTATTCCTTGATCACGAAGTAACATCAGACTCTATGTTAATTGATTACTTAAACCCAGCAGGAGCAACTGCTGTAGGCCCAACTCAGTCTTTTTCTAATGGTTTTGTTACAGCTCAAGGATTTTCTAACGGAACTGTTATATATAAATCAGCTGGATATAATTGTACTGTTCCTTTCTCTTTTGCAACTGGTTGTCCCGCTGGAGTAGCTCAAGGATATGCGCAAAGTATTAAAGGTAATAGTCTTCCTGGATCTACTGACAAGTCATACGGACTGTCAATTACCCAAGACTTTTTATCAAGTAACGGTGTAACTTCTACTAAACTTTCTTATAGATATACTGGCTCAGCAGATCTTAGTATTTTTAATACAGAAAGAATGAAAATAGATGCTCGTGACTCATGGGATTTACTAGTTAGGTTTGTACCTACTACTGACGATTGGTATGCTGGTTTCTTTATGAAAAATATAAGAGATCAACAACACATCAACTCATTACGTGAATCAAGTAATGTTGGTGGTGGTGCTTTATTAGGTTCTTTCACCGACCCAAGAACTTACGGTGTTGAATTTGGAGTCAAATTCTAAGAGATTAGAAATTATTAAAAAAGCCCAGTTTACTGGGCTTTTTTTTTGCTTCATACTACACACATGATAAATCCATTACCTTATAATTCTGACCCTATAATCGTTTCTGAGGATATGTGCGATCACAACAAGCATATGAATGTTAACTATTACTACAGGATGTTTGATGAGTCTTATACAGCAATGTATACAGAAGAATTGAACTTTACTGCTGAATATATAGCTAGTGGCTTCTCAACCTTCACCCTTGAAGATAGTATTAGATATCTCAAAGAGTTCAGGTTAGGCGATAAGGTTTACCCATCATTTTATTTAAATAATGTTAATAACAAATTACTTCACTTTGTAGGTATCTTACTAAACGAAGAGGGCGACCTTGCAGCAATATTCGAAACTGTTCTTGGGCATATAGACCTTAAAGCAAGAAAAGTTACTAACTTCGGAGAGAAGAGGCTGGAAAACTTATTAAACTACCAGGCTAGCAATAAAATTGATGATCACTTTCCTTTTGATCTTAAATTAAAAATAAAGGATTTATAAGTGTTACTCAAAGCACAGTTTTTTTTATTCTTTATTTTATTAATACCTAATCTGTATTCTGATTCTTTCACCATCATGAATCTTAATGCGCAAAATCTTTTCGACACTCTTGATGATGAAGGTAAAGACGACAAAGCTTTCTTACCCTTAGAAAGTAAAAAATCATCTGAGCATATAAACTCATGTCATAACATTAACGTTAAGTCTTGGAGAATGGAATGTTTATATCTTGACTGGAATGAAGAAACTAAAGAGGCTAAGTTAGCTAATTTAGTTCAAAATATTATTTCATACGAGGAAAAGGGCGCAGATATTATTGCATTACAAGAAATTGAAAACGAGAATATACTTGAACAACTTTTTAACTTGCTCAAGCCATATGGCTATATTGATTTTGTTTTACTTGAAGGAACTGATAAGCGCGGCGTAGATACTGCTTTCATATCTAGAATCAAAATGAGTAATCCTAAATTACATTACGTTAACTTTTCTCCACAATTTGAAAAAAAAGATACTCGACCAATTTTAGAAGTTAGTATTTTATTTAATGATCAAAATGTAAGACTATACAACGTTCATTTTCCATCTAATTTCAATGATCTCCAGATGCGAATCGAGTCCTTTGATTTACTAAAAGAACTTCATGTTGCTCATTCAGATGCCTCAATTGCTCTTGGTGATTTTAATTTAAACTCTAAAGATGATCGAAGAAAAAGCGTATATAAAAATCAAGAAGATCAATGGTATGTTGCTCACAGAGAAGGCTGTCAATCTTGTAAAGGTTCTTATTACTATGGATACGGAAAGTCGTGGGATTTCCTTGATACAATTTTCGTTTCAAGAGACAGAGGTATAGCTTTTGATAAAGAAAGCATTAATGTTTTAAAAACAGATTTTAATACTTATAAGGACTCAGGAAAGCCGCATAGGTTTGACCCTAAGACTAAGAAGGGTGTCTCTGATCATTTTCCAATGGTTGCCAGAATTAACTTAAATTAAGTTAGTTTCTGAGTTTGTGATTCCAAAAATGCGCTGCAATAAGCATTGATCCGCATAGTACCGTTGTAACAACCTCAAGCGTCGTACTCAGAAACAATGCAATAAATAGGCCTAAGGTACCAATTAATCCTAAAATCATTGGCTCAGGTCTCTTGTGGTCGTAATAGGCAGAAGGAAAGCTTATGAGACCTACTATAAATACAAATATTAATAAGATTGGATGAACTAGCTCTTCAGAGAGAGTTAAGAAACTTGCAGATCCAACTCCACCCCATATTAATAAGCTAAAAAGAACGCAGTGAATAACGCAGAGTCCTGAAAAAAATATCCCTAGTTTATCTTTCATGAAATGATCTTAGAAAAGAGTTTTTATTTTCTCCATCCGCCTCTATCAAATATTCTTAGATACGTAAGCTGATCATGGTCAGAATCATTTATTACTTTACAGTAGTCACCTGACTCTATAAGGATGACATCGCCTGATGAAAGATCGTATGAGTCCTTATGTTCAATTCCATAAGAAGGATTAGATCCGTGACCTTCGTCAGAATTTGCGTACTCAACAACTTCCATAGTTCCTCTACCGTTCGTAATAATATACACAACATCTGAGTCTATTAGTTTGTGGCCATGAGTAGATTTACTTGGCTGAATTACAGTTTTACTTGCAATGACTCTTTGAAGAAGATCGTTTGTCCATACGGCATAGTCTTCATTAACATTATGTGGAGACCCGCCAATTCTAAAATTATTATATTTTTTTGCCATGATTTTATTATCCTTAAAATCTCAATTATAGTTATTTAAAAAGAACATGCTAGTAATATCAAGCTATAACGATTGATATTTACATTTTTTTCAATATAATTTGTTTACGCCCCTTTGATTTCAGCTTGCCGGCGTTCTAAATAGGCTAAAGAGAGAACCTTGAACGCATCTTCCTTTTACGCTGAATTATTAACTTTATAAGGAATAATGATGAGCAAAATATATACAAACCCAGAAACGATAGGCCTCCATGCTGGATGGAGAAAAGATGAGAATACAAATTCGGTTGCTGTACCTATCCATCAAACTTCAAGCTTTCTTTTTGATGATTGTGACCATGCAGCAAACTTATTTTCTTTATCTGAAGTTGGAAATATTTATTCAAGAATAATGAACCCTACTTGTGCTGTTTTGGAAGATCGAATTGCAGCTTTAGAGGGCGGAGTAGGGTCTCTGGCTGTGGCCTCTGGTCAAGCAGCTTCAGCAATCGCTATACAAAATATTGCTAAAAATGGAGATAATATTGTTGCTTCATCTCACTTATATGGAGGAACTTATAACCAATTTAAAAATTCAATGTCAGATATGGGCATTGAGGTAAGGTTTGTTGATCCTGCTGACCCACAAAATTTTATAAATGCTACTGATGACAAAACAAGAGCATATTACGGTGAGGTGCTTCCCAATCCAAGTTTTGAGGTATTCCCTATTTCTGAAGTTGCAGAATTAGGCAGACCCCTAGGAATCCCATTAATTGTTGATAATACTGCTGCTCCCGTTATTTGTAAGCCTTTTGATCATGGTGCAACAATAATAATTCATTCAACAACTAAGTTCATTGGTGGTCATGGCACATCAATCGGCGGCATAATTGTTGATAGTGGTAATTTTGACTGGGAATTATTTCCCGATAGACAGCCAGCATTAAATACACCTGATGCCAGTTATGGAGGAGCTATATGGACTGAAGCTGTTAAACCCCTTGGACCAATAGCTTACATACTAAAAGCTAGAACTACGATTCTAAGGGATATGGGCGCAGCAATGAGTCCTTTTAATGCGTTTATGTTCATTCAAGGTCTTGAAACATTAGCTTTAAGAATGAGAGAGCATTGCAGTAATGCCGAGAAGGTAGCTCAATACCTTACAAATCATGATTCAGTAGAAAAAGTAATATACCCATCCGTCATGGAGGGCTATGCCAAAGAAAGAGCTGACAAGTATTTAACTCGAGGTAATGGTGGATTAATGGGGTTTGAGATCAAAGGTGGCGTAGATGCAGGCAAAAAATTTATTAATGCTCTTGAGATGGTTTATCACGTTGCAAATATTGGTGATTCTAGAAGTCTCGCTATTCATCCAGCAAGCACTACACACAGTCAGCTTTCACCTGAAGAACTTGAATCAACTGGTATTTCTCCAAGCTTTGTAAGGCTTTCAATTGGTCTTGAGCATATAGATGATATTATTGCAGACTATGAACAAGCACTTTCTAAAATCTAAATAATATTTTGAGTCAGGAGTTAGTTACATATATAGTTCTTGGCTCAAAGACTAGATTGAAGAATGTAAAATTACCTTCTGCCAACAAGTACGAAGAATTTATTTTATCAAATCAAACTGAAACACTAACGAATGAGAATCATATAGATCAATTAATCTCCAGTGCAAAAGGTGAGATAATTGTCCTCCTTCCTCCTTCTTCTTTTCCTAATAATGATGCCAAAGAAGCATTAAAAAAAATTGCTCTTATAGGGCTATCATCTTGGGGATGGTTTGAATTCTCGCAAGCAAGAAAGAACATTATGCAGAATATAAAAAGAGTGAGCACTATGGTCAGAAGTATTCCCAACCTTGAGCAGGGCATCTACTTTAGCAAGCGATTATATTATTCAGTTGGAGGAATGGGTGTCTTTGGCTCGACTCCTTTTTCAGAAATTTCAAAAAGGTTTTATTCAAGAATAGATCCACAAAAACCTCTTCCAGCTCTTATAATAAGAACTAAGAATCTTAATTTAGATTAATGACAATGACATACCTTATACAAGCAGAAAATCTTAGCTATAAAATTAATGAAAAAAAGCTTTTTCAGAATATTTCATTTGAAGTAAATGCTAATTCAGCATTACACATAACTGGATCTAATGGGTCTGGAAAAACAACTCTATTAAGAATTATTTTAGGTATCTCAAAGCCAACGAGAGGTAGTATTGAGACAAACCTAACTTCTGATATGTGTTATTTAGGACATAAAAATGCCTTAAAACAGTATCTTACAGTTGAAGACAACCTCATTCTTCAAAGCATTCAGCACAATAAGCCCTTAGACACACTTCTTAAAGATATAGACTTGTATGACAAGTTAGACGTGGTCGTATCTAATCTTTCATTTGGACAACAAAAAAAAATAGCGCTATTAAAAGTTTTTCTTAATGAATCAGAGTTATTGGTTTTAGACGAACCTTGTGTAGGTTTAGATGGCAAAGCTCAGACCTTTTTGACGTCTTTCCTTCAAGAAGAGCTGGGCAAAAATAAATCAATAATTTTTTCTTCTCATATTAATTTAAACATAGATGCTAAATCTATAAACCTTGATAACTGAAAAATATGAATATTTTATATTTTGAATTTCTTAAGCTTAGAAAAAAATCCAGGGGTTGGCTGGGTCCAATCCTTGTTTTTATTTTGATAATGACAGCCTTTCCTCTAACAGTAGAATTTTTAAATGAAGATTTAGAACAAGCCTTTTTTTCTATACTGTGGATTGCTGTTTTATTGGTAATGATGCTTGCAACAGAAGATATATTTTTAGAAGACTTCAATGATGGCTCTTTAGAGCAATTAGTTATCCATACTGAATCTCTTTCGTTCGTAATTGGAGTCAAAATTTTAATTTATTGGGCTCTCATCGGGATCCCTGTTTCTGTTATTGGTTCCATATATTGTCTAGGGATAACATCTTCATATGAAATGGCTTTGCTTATCTTTCCAGTACTTCTTATATCTTCATATATATTTCTGAATCTATTTTGTTTTGGTAATTCATTAACTCTTACAAAGGGCTCTGTTTTAGGAACTCTTATAACAATGCCCTTACTCCTTCCTCTACTTGTGGTTTTAGGAAAAGTTGTTATTGCTATAAATCTGGGTTTAAATTATTTTGATTTTCTAATTCTACTTTTAGGAGTCTTATCAATTATAATAGTCACAATTCCATTAATTATTTCTTTTGTTATTAGAGCGCATTTAGAATAATTCTTGATTAACTGGCATAACGACACATAGTGATAAAAAAGTTTATACATCAATTCGCTTCCCCAAAAACCTACTTAAAACAGGTAGATAAAGCTTACTCGTTCATTTTTTTTACATCACTAAGTATTTATCTTATTGCTATTTTTTGGGGGTTGCTCCTAACGCCTGAGGATTTTGTTCAAGGACACTCTTATAGAATCATATACCTTCATGTGCCTGCATCTTTTATCTCACAATCACTTTATCTTGGCATGGCATTTGCTAGTGCTATTTTTTTAATTTGGAAGGTTAAATTATCTGCTTATCTTGTAAGGTCTATTGCTCCAATAGGGGCTATGACTACTTTTATTGCTCTTGTATCAGGTTCAATCTGGGGAATACCAACATGGGGAACTTGGTGGGCATGGGATGCTAGAATTATTTCCACATTAATATTATTTATTATGTACTTAGGACTAATTTCGCTGCATGACTCATTTACCAACAACGAGAAAGCTGATAAATTTTTAGCTATTTTAGTTTTAGTTGGCTCTGTGAATATACCAATAATAAAAATGTCAGTTGAGTGGTGGAGTACATTACATCAATCTGCATCAATCACAATAACTCAAAAACCGGCCATAGATCCTTCTATGCTTTATCCTTTATTTGCCTCTGCTATTGGCTTTACTGGCTTAGTTATTTGCTTGGTAATTTTGTCATCTAAACTTCACATACTAGATCGTGAGAGGAATAAGTCTTGGGTAAAAGATTATGTTTAATTTTGCTTTCAGCTCTATCTCAGAAGCTATCTTAATGGAAAGCCAAAATGGGCAAAATCATGGAATATATGTATGGAGTGTATTTTTCATAGTTTTTGGAGCTTTAATATTAACGTTTTGTATTTATAAAAATAAAATTAGAAATTTATCTAAAAAAATTAAATGAAAGCTATAAGACAAAAAAGACTTATAACTGTCTTTGTAATTTTAATATTTTCAGGATTAGGCTCTTTTCTTATTTTCAAAGCTCTTGATTCAAATTTAGATTTCTTCTTCACTCCCTCTGAACTTATTGAGCAAACTATTCCCGAAAATAAGAGGATTAAGATTGGTGGAATGGTTTTGGAAGGTTCTGTAATAAGAGACAAGACGAATATCACCTTTCAAATAACAGATTACAAGCATTCTATTGCTGTGAATTTTGATGGAGTAGTTCCAGATTTATTTAAAGAGGGAAGTGGTGTTGTTGCATTAGGGTATCTTGATAATGGTATTGTTTATGCTGAACAAATTCTTGCAAAACATGATGAAAACTATATGCCTCCAGGCATGGATATAGAAAAATAAATGTTAATTGAAATAGCTCAATTTCTTACTATCCTTTCTACAGGACTTTTCTTTCTAAATTTTTTATTTGCTTTCTTTTTTGACTCCTCAGATAGACATATGGCTAGCCTTGTTTCTAAAGTCTATACGCATAGCTCTTTGCTATTAGCTACATCATTTTTTATCTATGTCTGGTTAGCAGTTTCAGATAATTTCTCAGTTCTTTATATTGCCCAGCACTCGAATTCAAACCTTCCTACTTTTTATAAAATTACATCAATTTGGAGTGCTCATGAGGGCTCTATGTTTCTTTGGATTTTATTTCTAGTTCTTTGGGGGGCTCTATTCAACTTTGTTACACAAAACTCACAGGATTTGAAAGTTAAAAGTATGGGAGTAATATCAATTATTATTGTTGGATTCCTTCTCTTCCTTCTTCTTACATCAAACCCTTTTGAAACTATATTGCCTATAGCTCCAGTTAATGGAGCTGATATAAATCCAGTTCTTCAGGATCCGGCTTTGGCAATACACCCCCCATTTCTTTATATGGGCTATATAGGCTTTGTTATTGCATTTGCCCATGCAATAGCTTTTATGGTTGAAGGTAATCCTTCTATCAAATGGGAATCTTTGGTTAGAACTTGGTCTATAGCTGCATGGGTCTTCCTTACCATAGGAATTACATTGGGTTCTTGGTGGGCATATTACGAATTAGGCTGGGGCGGATACTGGTTCTGGGATCCAGTTGAAAATGTTGCCTTGATGCCATGGCTTGCTGCAACAGCTTTTATACATTCTCTTAGCGTATCTTCTAAGTCATCATCCCTTAGAATTTGGACTATTCTGCTCTCAATTATTGTTTTTTCTTTAAGTTTATTTGGAGCCTTTATTGTTAGATCAGGGATAATTGATAGCGTTCATTCTTTTGCCAATGACCCAGAGAGAGGATTATATTTATTAACGTTTATAGGGATATTGATAATAGGATCTATGACATTATTTTCATCAAGATTCTCTATGCTTAGCTCAGGCTCAGTGATTAAAACTTTTTCTAAAGAATCATTCATATCAATAAACAACATCTTTTTTGGCGTGTTAGTTTTTTCTACAATGTTGGGTATTTTATATCCTCTAATCTATGAATCAATCTATGAGCAGAAAATTAGTGTAGGAGCCCCTTTTTATAACGCTATATTTGTACCTATGGCTGTTCTAGCATGTATTTTTTTATTCTTTTCAATAGGAGCTAAGTGGCAACGAAAATTAGTCATCAGCAGCTTTGTAAATTCAATCTCTATTTCAGTTCTTATAAGTGTTTTCCTAGTCCTTTTAGCTTACAAACTTCTTAGCATCCATGGAACCTGGGAGCTTATTTCTATTTTTGCCGGATCTATAATAATAGTTAGATACCTTTTTGTTATTTGGGATTATCTTTCTAATAAAAAATACTCCAATCCATTTAGTGTTATTGCTCATATTGGCTTGGGAATATTGATGATCTCTATTTCTCTAAACAATGAGCTAAGTACCGAGAGAGCTCTTAATATTAAGATCAATCAATCTGATACTTATCAGGGATATCAAATTAAATTAACTGATTTAAAGCTGGTGAAACAACCTAATCATGACTCAATACAAGCAGTCTTCTTGGTTACAGATCCTATAGGTAATAATTTTTACCTAAAACCTGAGAAAAGAAAATATTTTGCTAGAGGTCAAATAACCACTGAGACCGATATTCATGTCACCTTACTAAAAGATATATATATAACCATTGGCGATCAATTAAAAGATGGTAGTTGGATTGTAAATATTCAATTTAATTATTTTATAAGATGGATTTGGTTTTCAGCAATCATGATGGGTTTTGCAGGAGTTATGCTTATAGTTTCTTTAAATAAGGCTAGATGATGAAGTTTATATTAAGAACATTTGTAATTATCTTGCCAGTAGCGCTGATATCATTTTTTTATATTTATATTAATGATAATGACTATTATCCAGGTGCTGATTATAGAAATTATGATATACCTCAATTTGAACTTACTGAACTTTACTCTAAGACTAATATATCTAATGAGGATCTGGAGGGAACATACTTAATTAACGTTTGGGCAAGTTGGTGCATAACATGCAGAGTTGAGCATGGCTTTTTAGCTAAGTTGAGCAATCAGAATATTCCAATTATAGGAATCAACTATAAAGATGAAAGAGAAGATGCAATTAAATGGATTAATAAATTTGGTGATCCGTACAAACTAATTATTCATGACTATAAAGGCTCTTTGGCACTTGATATGGGGGTAACAGGTGCTCCAGAGACTTTCCTGATTAGCGACGGCGAGGTTCTTGTTAATTACAGGGGCGAGGTTAATAATATGATTTGGCAGGATGTCTTCATTCCTGTAATTACCAAATATGAGCTATTTAAATGATTAAGAAATTTAGCTTAGCCATTCTTTTATCCTGTAATTTTCTATTTGCAGATTCTTTATATGAGTTTACAAGCCTAGAGAATGAAAAAAGATTCTACAACATGATTAAAGAGGTAAGGTGTCCTAAGTGCACTAGTGGCTCCCTAGCCAGCTCTAATGCTCCTGTTTCAGAGGATATCAAACTTAAAATTGTTGAGCTCATCAAAGATGGAAAGTCTGATGATGAGATTAAGAAATACATTGTGAATAGATTTGGTAGAGATGTTCTCTATGACCCAAGTTTTGATAAGAGTACTTATTTTTTATGGACTGCACCTATATCTATTCTTCTGCTTGCATTAATAATTTTCTTTTTTAGAAGAAAAGTATGATTTATATTTATCTACTTACAGTTTTTGCATTACTTCCTATTTTTGCTTACATACTTTCCCAAAGAACAAAAAATAAGGGATATATTTTTGGACTTTCAATAATTATCTTTTTATTCTGTATATTTTCTTTCATCGGCAAATTTTCATTTTTAGGTTCTATCAAAAATCAACAACTTAATAATGAGTTTCTTGTTTTAATTTCAGAAGATAAAAAAATAACAAATGAAGTTCTTGTTAAATTAAAAGAGCAGATTAACCAAGAAATGATTCTTTCATGGCTAACCTCTTATATCAAAGAGGCAATTTCACTTAAAAAATTTAATACAGCTGAAGACTTAATTTCATCCTCTGAAAGTTATTTTATAACTCCAGAGGAAAAATTTCTTTTTTATAGCCTTTATACTCAATTAAGAGATGCCAAGTTTCCAAACTACGCTAACTCAGACTTAATTATAGAGTTTGAAAGACCTTTGGATTGCATATTGACTGATGGCGCAGCGCAGCTTTTTATTATGAATGGACCAAACATACCCATAGCAAATGTTAGCTTCTCATCATTTGAACCTCTTGTAATGACCAATCAGGACTCGTCAATTCCTGGTTTCGATATTACCTCAGCCTATTTAAATCAAGAAACAATTGATATGAGCATCATCCTTAAATGTAAAAATATAACTAATAATTATTCCTTAAATACTTCAATTTTATTTGATAGCAATATGCCATCAAATACCTATAAAATTAAAGTAAATGAATGGTTAAAAAATGCACAATAGTTTAATATATAAGTAAAAATAACACTTCAAAATGCAACTTAAACACATAAAACTAGCAGGTTTTAAAAGTTTCGTAGATTCCACGAAAATTTCTTTTCCAACTAACTTGGTTGGTGTTGTTGGGCCTAACGGTTGCGGTAAATCAAATGTAATTGATGCTGTCAGATGGGTGCTTGGAGAGAGATCAGCAAAAAACCTTAGAGGCGAATCTATGGTTGATGTTATCTTTAACGGATCTCAAAATAGAAAAGCCTCTGGTCAATGTAGCATTGAACTATTATTTGACAATTCAAGTGGAAAGATTGGTGGTGAATATGCTTCTTTTAATGAGATATCAATTAAAAGGGTTATGACTAGAGATGCTCAGTCAGATTACTTTATCAACAACACAAAATGTAGACTAAAAGATGTTCAGGACATATTTCTTGGGACTGGCCTAGGACCAAGCTCTTATGCAATTATAGAGCAAGGCATGGTCAGTAAGCTCGTTAGTGCTAAGCCAGAAGAGCTCCGAACTCATATAGAAGAAGCCGCTGGTGTCTCTAAGTATAGAGAGAGAAGAAGGGAAACTGAAAGTAGGATTAAAAAAACAAAAGACAACTTATCTAGGGTCAAGGATATTAGAGATGAGATTGCTAGATTAATTAGAAGACTTGAAAATCAAGCAAACGCGGCTGATAAATATAATGCTTTAAAGGATGAAGAGTCCAAAAATCAACTAAATACCGCTGTATTGTTCTCATTAGAGGCTAAGAATAATAGAGATAGCTTGCAAAAAAATCTTGATGCCTTGAATAGAGATTTTAAAATCAAAGAAGCAGAAGCTCAGACTAAACAATCACAAATTGATGAATTTAGGACTCAAAATGAATCGGTTGTTGATGCTTATGAAAGTGCGCAAAAGAATTTCTATTCAATTGGAGCAGAGGTTGCTAGATTTGAAACAAACCTTCAAAATTTATCAAGGACAGAGTCTGAAAGTAAGCATGGTTTAGATAGGGCTAAGGAGAGTTATAAAAAAGCATTAGATAAGGAATCTGCCTTTAAAGACTTGAGCCCAAAAGAAAAAGAATTAAAGTTAAATATATCTATTATAAAAGCTCTGGAGGCTATGGATAAAAAGAATACTCTTGAAACCAAAGTCAGGCCTCTTGAAATTCAAATAGCTTCAAAACAATCAGAAGTTAATTCACATCAAGAAAAAAGAAATGAGGTTAAGGAGCAACAGTTATCAATCTCCTCTAAATCAGATTCTGCCCAAAAAGATAGCTTTTCAATAGGAGCAAACACAGCAAGGCTAGAAGAGAGTATAGCTAACCTAAACAGGATTGAGGTACAGGGAAAAATTGATCTTGAAAAGGCAAAGGAAAGTTATAAAAAGGCTGCAGAAAGAGAGGCTAATCTCGAGCATTTAAGCCCAAAAGAAAAAGCACTACATTTATTAGACACTATTATTGACGCAGTAAAAAATCTAAATTTAAAAGATAGCAGCATTTCATCCAAGGCATCTGAATTAAAAGATTCACTGAAAAATATCTTTCAGCTTGCATCAGCACAATCAAAAAGCTTAACTGACGAATACTTAACTAGACAAAATGATTTATCTGAACTTATCAAAGTAACTATAGATAAAAGAGTAGTGGCTGAGAGTGAGTTATCTGAACTTAACAAAAAGAAGGGTGATTCAGAGGGTGAGTTAAATTCAATTAAAGAATTAAAATTAGAAATTGATGATCAGGTAAGAGATCTTGAGCGCAAAAGCTCTGTTGCTTCAAATGAACTTAGAGATTTAGAGAGAGATGTTAATAACTTTAAACTAGATTTAAGAACTTATGAGGTTAACTTGCAAAATGCATCTGATGTTCTGAGCAAGGCAGATATAAACATATCTGATATAAATCCAGATGAATATACAAACTTAAATTTAGAAAATCTTGAAATTTCTTTGAGTGAAGTTCAAAGAAATATAAGCGCTCTAGGTTCTGTTAACTTGGCGGCACCAGAGGAATATCTCACAAGGCAAAATGATCTTATCAAACTCATTTCAGATACGGAAACTAGAAAAAAAGATATTGAAATAACTATGGCAGATTTACTTCAAAAAAGTTCATCAGCTGAAGCCATTCTTACTGAGATCCGTCAGAAACAATCCAAGTTCAATGAGAGTATGAGAGATTTAGAAAATAAAAAATCTATTGCTGAGTTAGATCTAAAAACTATTTCAGAAAAGGTTACAGATACTCGACTAGAGTTAAAGACGTATGAGATAAATTTAGAAAATGCTAATGTAAAAATTAAAGAGTCTGGTTTAGAAGTTCAGGATGTTAACTACTCAGAATATGAAGGAATGAATATTAAGGACTTACAGGATAGACTTTCAGATATTCAAGCTAGTATTATTAGATTAGGAGCCATAAACCTTGCAGCTCCAGAGGAGATAGCTCAAGAGTCAAAGCGTAAAGAAGAGCTTGATATTCAATATGACGATCTAACAGAGGCATTAGATAAGCTCTCAGGTGCTATAAAGACTATAGATAATGAAACAAAATCGAGATTTAAAGACAGTTTTGATGCTGTTAATGCAAGAATTAAAGAAGTTTTCCCTAAATTATTTGGTGGCGGCTTTGCAGAACTAACATTAACTGATGATGATGCTCTGAATGCTGGTGTTGTTCTTATGGCTAGGCCTCCTGGCAAAAAGAACTCATCCATTTCCCAATTATCTGGCGGTGAAAAAGCACTCACAGCACTTGCTTTAGTATTTTCAATTTTTGAACTTAATCCGGCGCCTTTCTGTATGCTGGATGAGGTAGATGCACCTTTAGATGATTTAAATACCATGAGGTTTATCAATATGGTTGAGGAAATGTCTAAAACCGTTCAATTTATTTTCATAACGCATAACAAGGTTTCAATGGAGAAGAGCGATCATTTAATGGGAGTCACCATGCAAGAAGCCGGTGTTTCGCGATTAGTATCTGTCGATGTAAAGCAAGCATTGGAATTTGCAGAGACATAAATGCAAAGTAACATAGATATATACCTAATTGGCCTCTCAGTATTATTCTTTCTAATAGTCGCCTTTCTATTCATTAGAAAAATATCTAATGCAGGTGAGCTAAAAGTAAAGATAGAACCTATAACTGATAACTTTGATATAGATGATAATGAGGTAGTCAAGATTAAATCTCAACAGTCTTTCAATTTTGATGAATCTAGTAAGCAAGATGATGTCGAACAAGAATTAGTTATTTTGAATTTAATTTCTGTTGATAAATCAAATTTTGATATCGAACAAATTTTTGGATTTATGGCTAATTCAAATGCCAGGCTTGTTCATGGCTTCTTTTCTTACAAGGGTGATAATAAGAAAGATATTTTTAGGATAGCTAACGCCTTAAATCCTGGAACTTTTGACGAGGATACCAAGACATTTGCAGTTATTATTGCTGCAGATCTTAATGGAGTAGATAGACCTCTTGAGACAGTAAAAGAAATGGTTAATTTCGCTTTCACTTTCTCTGAAAAATTCCATGCTAATATTTGTGATGGAGAAAGAATGCCCATAACCAAACAAATGATCTCTCATATGGAATCAAAAGCTCAAGAAATTGCTCGATTAAAGCAGCTAAGTACGTTTAGTTAGTTCGATGGATTCTCATTTAAAATATGACAATCTCAAAGAGGTAATCAGAAGACATGATTATAGGTATTATGTTCTAGATGATCCTGAAATTAGTGATATAGAATACGATATTTTATTTAGAGAGCTTGCGACTTTCGAGCAGAAATTCTCCGAGCTGGTAACCAGCGACTCTCCCACACAAAGAGTTGGCATAACACCAGTGTCAAGTTTTAAAACCTATGAACATAAGAAACAAATGCTGTCGCTTTCTAATGTTTTCTCAAAGAATGAACTTGAGGATTTTTTCAAAAGAATTGAAAAAAGAATGATGGATGTAAGTGATTATGATTTTTACTGTGAGCCAAAAATGGATGGTGCTGCTATAAGTCTTATTTTTGAGGACGGTATTCTTATGCGAGGAGCGACAAGAGGAGATGGCACAACAGGAGAGGACATAACCTCAAACGTTAAAACTATTAAATCAATACCGCAAAAACTACTTCAATCATCATCTTTTCCAATTCCACCTTATCTTGAAATTAGAGGAGAAATTTATATCTCCAAGGATGACTTTGAGAGGCTTAATAAAAATGCTGTACATAGCGATGACAAGGTCTTTGCTAATCCTAGAAATGCGGCTTCGGGAAGTTTAAGGCAGTTAGACCCCAAGATAACAAGTAAAAGACCCTTATCATTTATGGCTCACGGCCTAGGTGAAGTCAGAGGAGCTGAGTTTGAGTCCTTGGAATCATTATTTTTAAATTTAGCGAATCTTGGATTGCCTGTAAATAAGCTTAATAAGAAAGTTAATGGAATAGAAGGCTGCATGGATTACTATGAAAGTATATTAGCTAACAGAGATTCAATACCTTTCGATATTGACGGAGTAGTTTATAAAATTAATCAATTTGCTTATCAAGAAAAGCTTGGTGAGATATCAAGATCACCTAGATGGGCAATTGCACATAAGTTTCCAGCTGAAGAGGCAACAACTTTAATAGAAGAGATTAATTTTCAGGTTGGAAGAACTGGAATCTTGACACCTGTAGCAAGACTAAAGCCTGTCAAAGTTGGAGGAGTAGTTGTAAGTAATTGTACTCTCCATAATATTGATGAATTACAAAGATTAGATCCTAGAATAGGAGACACAGTAGTTATAAGAAGAGCAGGGGATGTTATTCCTCAGATAATAAAAATTATTGATTCTAAAAGACCTGCTGAATCGTCTTCAATAGACATACCGAAGCATTGTCCGGCATGTAATTCTAAAATCAAACAAGAGAACCAATCTGACTGGGAGGTTATTAGCTCTTTTAAGAATGTTAGAGTTAAATCATTTGGGAGCAAGATCGAGGCAGAATATTTTATTAAATCTTCAAATAGATCTGAATATCAATTAAAAGAAATTACTAATAGAGCTGCTTTTATTAAATGTTCATCGGTTTTTTCATGCCCAGAAATAGTTAAGGGCAATCTAATACACTTTGTATCAAGAAAGGCATTTGACATAGATGGCCTTGGGCAAGAGATATTAAACACTTTCATAAAAAAGAGTTACCTTTCCGATCCTTCTGATATTTTTTCTCTAGAGAATTTTAGGCTTGATCTAGAAAAGCTTGAAGGCTTTGGAGAAAAATCAATATCAAATCTTTTGACTTCTATAGATAATTCAAGAAATATTGAATTATCAAGACTTATATATTCTTTGGGAATACCTGAGGTTGGAGAAGCGACCTCAAGGAATCTAGCATCTGCTTTTTTAGATTTTAGCGCTATTCAAAATGCATCCTTTATAAATCTGATTGAATTAGATGATATTGGACCAAAAGTTGCTTCAAATATAGTTAATTTCTTTAAACATGAATATGTAAAAACACTTTTAGTTAATCTAATTCCTCATTTAGAAATTAAAAAAATTATTAAAAAAAATATTGATGAAATGCCTCTCTTGAATATGCAAATTGTATTAACTGGAAAGCTGGAGAGATTTTCTAGAGATGAAATAAAAGAAAGTTTAATTTCTATGGGAGCTAAAGTTACATCTAGTGTTTCAAAGAATACAAATTTTATTATAGCTGGTGAAAATGCAGGTTCTAAGTTGAATAAAGCATCTGAATTAGGTATAAAAGTCCTTAGTGAAGAAAATTATTCAGAGTTAATAAATGACCCTAAAAAATACATTTAGTATATTAATAGCAGCTCTTATTATTCAGGGATGTGCTACAAAACCGCCTGAGAATCCTGACAACATATGCTTAATTTTCAAAGAAAAAAGAAGTTGGTACAAGGCTGTTATAAAAGCTGAGAAAAGATGGAAAATTCCTCCATACGTCTTAATGTCATTCGTTTATCAAGAATCAAGCTTTAAATCAGATGCTAAGCCAGAAAGAGAGAAGCTACTTGGTTTTATTCCTTGGTTCAGGCCTTCTACTGCAGTTGGTTACTCTCAAGCCTTAACTATGACATGGGATGACTATAAGGAAGAAACAGGCAACGGTGGCGCTAATAGAACAGACTTTAAAGATTCTGCAGATTTTATTGGCTGGTATGCCAGTAAGGGATATTACCAAGGATTTCAAAAAGCTGATGCGCGATCTTTATATCTTGCATATCATGAGGGCTATGGAGGCTTTAAAAAGAAGACCTACAGAAAAAAGCAATGGTTAGTTAAGGTTGCTGATAGGGTTCATGGAAGATCAATTAAGTATCAACAACAATACTGGGGTTGTGCAAAGGAATTGAAAAAGAAAAGGTTTATATTTTTTGGCTAGTTAGATATTCTTAATATCAAATCCTAACTTACTTATTTCATCCTTAAAGCTTTCTCCTGCTAATACTGATTTTTTAGAACTACCAAATAAGTACTTTTTAGAAACTTTTGCTAGATCTTCGAGAGTGCAATCTTTTACCCTTGATCTAAATAACAATCTATCTTCTTGTGATTTATTATCAAGCTCATTCATAAAGTCGCTGATAGCCTCTCCATATGGCGATAGCGGCTTATCAATTGATGATATTACCCCTAGTACGCCTTCATCTAATTGCTCAGAAGTAATATTTTCTAAAGACCAGTTTCTTGAATTTTCGAACTCTTCGAATGTTTCTGAACATTTAGGGTCTCTATATGAAAAGAATTTGAATACTTTATTATGAGAGTCTTGAGATGCTCCAGAACCATACGCACCTCCTTTTTCTCTTATAGCAGAGTGAAGGTATCCATTTCTCAAGACAGCCCCAAGAATAGTCAATGCTGGTGCATCTTCATGCCTCGAATCTACTGATGGGAAAGCCTCAGCACAGAAACTTACTTGAGATCCTGTTATCCATCCATAAGATTTACTTTGCACATCTGCAAGTCCTTGAATAGAGGTATTTACTAAATCTGATTTTAGTTCACTATTAAGATTTAGCTCATTTAGATTTATAGAAGAGGCCATAAACGAGTGACTTGGATGATCTGATATTTTTGATTTAATAGATTTAAGTTTATCTATATAAAGATCTAAATTACCTTTATTTGATATCTCCTTGGATAAAAGATTTGTATTAGTTATGAAATTCAAACCTGAAGTTAAATCATTCGTCGATGCGGTTTTATTAATCTGTGCAGCAGCATTACTCATTGATAAAACGTGTCCATTCTGAATCAATGACTGTTCGCTATCAGAAGATATGAAGTCTAGAAGTTCTTTTATTCTTTGCGCTTCATTGAATCTTGATTCATGAACTGTTTTAAGCATAAGTTCTTGCATTAAGAGGTCATTTTTTTCTAAGCTTTTCCCACTAATTTTTAGAGCTAATTTATGATTATCATCATCGGTTCCGGGCATCATCATAAATGAGGCTGAGATACCTCCAGTTATAGAGGATTGATACTTTTGAATTAGCTCATAATCGTCGCTCCCAAGCCCAATATCTGTAAGGGTACTTGCGAATAGATTAGCAATTTTAAGCTCTTCAATAGCTAAAGAATCACAAGGAAATAACATCGAGTGATATACGATTCCATTAGTTCCAGTCTTGTAAAAATAATTTGAGTGATTATCACTATAGTTTATCGATGGACGCGCGTAGTTCCTTTGTTTTGGAATATCATCTTTAGTCACTTTGGGTAGAAGTTCTGGGTCATCATCCTGTTCTTGACGAGCTTCAAGAGCAGCAGCAAGTTTTATCATTTTCTCTTTATCATCATCACTTAGGTTATGAGTCTTTTCCAAAACTTTTTGCTGAATGAACTCTTCATTTTTTTTATTATGATCAGTATCCGGAATTAAGGAGTAGTTCAATCTGTGATTGTTATTTATAAGGTGTTTTTCAATTAAGGACTCAATGTATCTTCCAGATTCAAGATTGTTTTTTAAACTAGTAAAAGCAGAATCAAGATCTAAAATATTAAGCGGATCATCATTATGGATACATGCTGGAAGACAACTGAGCATAATCTGAAGTCCAAACGGCATTCCAGAACCAGTAATCTCTCTTTGTCTGATCTCAAGCTGATGTAACGAGGATTCTATAAGATCTTGAGGTATTCCTTCCTTCACAAGTTCTTTTAAGCAATTTAATATTAATTCCTCTACTTCCTTCTGTTTATTTGGATCAACACCCTCAAGACCAGCTGCAAAAACTAGTTCTTTCTGATCAGCTTCTAGACCTGTAAGGGGAGATAAGGATTTTCCTAAATCAGAATTCTCTAATACCTTTCTTAATGGAGATGCAGAGTTATCTAAAAGAATATTAGACATTAAATATGACTCAAGTAGCTCAAGTGGGTTATGACTCTCATTTAATA
>Ga0209482_1000753_pt1 | contig 26276 bp, 24 predicted proteins | sample CoawatmetaG10DNA_FD_187512 | JGI IMG/M metagenome (GOLD analysis project Ga0209482, IMG submission 187512) | Marine microbial communities from the West Antarctic Peninsula - Coastal water metaG104-DNA (SPAdes) (version 2) | ecosystem: Environmental > Aquatic > Marine > Coastal ...
ATTATTAATTTCAAGGCTAAGTGGCAAAATTAATATTAAAGATGTTATGGGGAAATCATTAATATTAGTTGATACCTATATGTTGGAAAAATTTACAAATAAAGATCGATGGTATGGTGAATTTTGGACTAATCTAAAAACAGATACCAAAGCTAATACCTATTTTATTCCAACTATTGTTGATACTCCAGTAACTAAGTTACATAAGGTGTATAAGGACTTAAGAAATAATTCGCGTAATTTTATAATAAAAGAAGATTTTTTGAATTTTAAAAATATTTTTAAAACAGTCTACCATTTTTGGAATATTCGGCATATGAAAATTGAGCCTTTTATTTTTCTTAATTGTGACATAAGTCCACTTGTGAAAGAGGAGCTGCTAAATAATTCAGATAAATTTTCAGTAATAGAGTCTTTATTAAATTTTGATTTTGTTAGAAACTTAAAAAATCAGCATATAGATGTTGCTTTATCTATTGATTGGTTTGAAGGCCATAGTGTTGATAAGTCCTGGTCCTTTGCTTTTCATTATTTTTATCCAGAAACCACTATAGTTGGCTATAGAGCATTCCATAGTTTTCCCGCGTATCTTTGTTCATTTCCAATTCCTATAGAATATGAGGCGAAGTGTTTGCCTGATGAAATTGCAATTCAGGGGGAGGGTTCACGTGAATCACTAACTGAGTTTTTTCCAAAACTTGGTGTAAGAATAATTCCATCTTTTAAATCAGCATATGTTTGGGATTTTGATTACAAATATAATACTAAAAAAAATATGGCACTTATTACGCTCCCAATTTCCATTGATATGTCAATAGAAATAATACAGAAAATACAAAGAGTTAAAGTTTTTCTTAAGTTTGACGATACAAATAACCCTTTCATAATTAAGCCTCACCCTACGCATAACATCAGATTAATTAAAGAAATTGTAAGAAAAATTGATTTAGACATTCAAGTTACAGAAGAAAAATCATTTTCAACTGCTCTAAATAATACTGCAGTTCTATTAACAGATGCATCCAGCACATGTTTAGAGGCATTAGCTTGTGGTATACCTGTAATAATCATGCCTAATACTATTGGACTTTCATATAACCCTCTACCTGACTCCATGCCTAGTAAAATTTACTGCAATGCAAAAACTATTAATGATATAGTTTTGGCTTTAAAAATATTTTTAAATAGAGATCTGTTACTTTTTAAAGAATTAAATACAGTAGGTAAAAAAATTCGTAAGGATTTTTTCGAGCCAATTACTAAGCAAGGAATGAATCAGTTTTTAAATAAGAATATTAAATAAAAGGATTGTAGATGCATAAAATTTATATGGCAGGTGTTGGTGGAATGCTGGGAGAAGCATTTTATGAAGTATTTAAGGATGCATTTGAGGTTAAATGCTCTGATATTGATGTAAATGAAAAATGGTTGACACGCCTAGACTTTCGTGATGAGGATGCTTATAGACAAGATGTTCTAAATTTTAAGCCTGATTTTCTTTTTCATATTGGTGCATTTACAGATTTAGAGTATTGTGAACTAAATGAAAAAGACACGTATGAAACCAATACCAAATCAGTTGAGTATGCAGTGAATATTTCTAATGATCTAAATATTCCTTTGTTGTATATTAGTACGGCTGGGATATTTGATGGAAAAAAAGATTTTTATGATGAAACTGATCAGCCAAACCCATTAGGTCATTATGGCCGTTCTAAATATCTTGGAGAGGTTGCTGTCCAAGACAATTCTAGGAATTATATTATTTGTCGCGCTGGCTGGATGATGGGTGCAGGTGAGAGTAAAGATAAAAAATTCATCCAAAAGCTTATTAAACAAATTACTGAAGGCGCTACTTTGCTTAACGTTGTAAATGATAAGCTTGGAACGCCAACATATACCCATGATTTTGCTAATAATGTTAAACTTCTTATTGATAAAGGCGAGCGTGGGCTCTTCAATATGGTTTGCAAAGGCTTAACAGGAAGGCTTGAGGTAGCTAATGAATTAGTATCTTTACTTGGTCTAAAGGATCAAGTAGAAGTAAATGAAGTAACCTCTGAATATTTTTCTAAAGAATATTTTGCTGAGCGCCCAGAATGTGAGCGATTAGTAAATAAGCGATTAGATGATCTTGATTTAAATATTATGCGTGATTGGCGCGTTGCGTTAAAAGATTATTTAGAAGAGTATTATTCAAACCTGATAATTAAGTAATTTAATATTCTTTCATAATATTATGGAAACTCCAGTTGAAGTATTTAATCGAAGTTCTTCTAAAAGTTTTACAGATTACTTGTCTTTAGGAAAAAAATTAGAAATATTAAATAGTCAAAATAAACTTCAAATTGACTCATCAATTAAAATCGCTATTCTTTCTAGCTCCTCAATTAATGGGGTAAGTGATGTAATGGTTGCCCAATGTAGTTCATTCAATGTTTTTCCTAATATTTATACAGCTGAATATGGGCAGTATGCGCAAGAGATTTTAAATAGTAAAAGTCATCTTTACTCTTTTAATGCAGACTTAATTATTGTTAATATTGACTTTAAGGCTATTGCTGAAAGTTATGAGCTTCTTCCATATCAAAAAACAATAGAGGAAAGAAGATCTTGGCTAGTTGAGACAATTATTTTTTTTGAATCTTTTATTAATGAAATTACTTTTAAATCGTCTGCTATGGTTCTGTTACATAATCTTGCAGTTCCAGTATATTCTCCTATGGGAATTATAGAGAGTAAAGAGACTTATGGGTTTTTAGAATCTATAGAGGATGTGAATAGAGGACTTAGAGATAAGTATAAATTGAGTAATCAAGTATTTATTTATGATTTCAATGGATTTTGCTCAAAGATTGGGAAAACAAATATCTTAGATTACAAGATGTATTATCTTGCTGATATAAAGGTTAAACCACAATTTATCCCAGATTTGTGTTCTGAATATTCTAAATATATTCAGCCATTAACATATAAAACAAAAAAATGTATAGTTTTAGATTTAGATAATACCTTGTGGGGTGGAATAGTTGGCGAAGTTGGACTAGAAGGAGTTCACCTTGGTCCTACACCAGAAGGAAGGTCATTTTTAGAATTTCAAAAAAAATTACTAGCTCTTCATAATAGGGGAATTATTCTAGCAATCAATAGCAAAAATAATGAGGATGATGCCATGAATGTAATAAAAAATCATCCTTACATGGCTTTAAGTGAGGATTGTTTTGCTGCAACTCGCATAAATTGGGAAGATAAGGTCTCAAATTTGAAATCACTTGCCGAGGAGATAAATATTGGCCTTGATAGTATAGTATTTTTTGACGATGATCAAATAAATCGTGATATGGTAAAAACATTTCTACCAGAGGTTGTGGTAGTTGACTTACCTAAAGATTTTTCACAATATATCAGTATTTTTGAAAGTCTCAATTGCTTTGAAACTTTGTCTCTTTCGTCCGAAGATTTCAAGAGAAACGAAATGTATCAAGCTGAAAAAGATAGGAATAAGCTTTTAAAAAGTACTACGACAATGTCAGATTATTTGCGAACTCTCAATTTAATTGTTTTTATTAACGAGGTTAATATTAACATGATTCCTCGTATTGCCCAATTAACTCAAAAAACTAATCAATTCAATTTAACAACTAAAAGATATACTGAAGAAAACATCCAAAAACTTATTAATGATAATAATTCTCGTATAATTTCAATAAGAGTTACTGATAAATTTGGCGATAATGGTCTAACAGGTCTTGCGATAATTAATACTAGAGACTCTATTAGTTGGCAAATTGAAACGTTTCTTCTTAGTTGTAGGGTTATTGGAAGAAAAGCTGAAGAGGTTTTATTAGCATATATCATTAATGATGCAAAAGCTAATAATGTTAAATTCGTATTTGGATATTTTGTTGAATCAAAAAAGAACTCCCTTGTTAGGAACTTTTATTCAAGTAATGGGTTTAAAAAAATTGATAGTACAAAACAAAGAGACACTTGGAGGTTTGACACAAAGAATGACTATTTATACCCAAGTTATATAAAATATAAAGTTTTGTAATGGATTTTTAATGACTTCAAATAATCAAAAGCTTATGAAGCTTATTTCAAGTGTTTTAAATATTGATGAAAATTCAATAAATAACCATACATCTCCTGAAAATACCGAATCATGGGATTCCTTCAATGCATTAGTTATGGTCTCAGAGCTTGAATCTGAATTTGAAGTTCAATTTTCGATTGATGAAGTATATTCAGTTTCTAATGTAGAAGATATAAAAAACGCACTTATTAGGCATGGCATTATTTTTAATTAAATTCTAAATGAAAAATATTGCAAAAACTCTTAAGTATGATGAAATTGAACTTGGCTCAAAATATTCATTTTCTCGAACTATTACCAGTGATGATGTAATTGAGTATTCGTTGCTGACTGGAGATCAAAATCCTCTTCATATTAATGAGGAATTTGCAAAAAAAAGTCAGTTTGGAAAAAATATTGTTCATGGAATGTTAACTGCAAGTCTTTTTTCTACTTTAGTAGGAATGCACTGCCCTGGGCAAAATAGCTTATATTTAGGTCAAACATTAAAGTTTAAGATGCCCTTGTTTTACAATGAAACTGTTCTAGTAAGTGGTATAGTATTGCGAAAAGTAGATGCTTTAAAAATTATAATTATGAGTACTGAAATAACTAGAGGCCATGATCTGATTGTCTCAGGTGAGGCTCAAATTCAATTGATTAAATAATATATAACAAAACTTATGAAAAAAAAAGTTGCCCTAGTTTTAGGAGGAAGTGGTGGAATAGGTTTTTCAGCTGTTGAGCGACTGTTGAGTGATGGATTTAAAGTATGTGCCACATATTTAGAAAATAAAGATGAACTAGAAAAAATATTTGATAGATTTAATCCAAGTTTAATTGAAATTTTTCAATGTGACTTATCACATGAAAAGAATATAGATAGTTTGATTAAGGAAATCTCTTTATTATATGGCAAGATTGATGTTGTAGTTTTTACTGCGACAAGTAAATTAATAAATCGTAGGATCCTTGACTTAGAATGGAATGAATATACTAATCATTTTGACATACAAGTTAAACCAGTTTTTTTCGTTATTAAATATTTAAGTACACAACTAAAAGCAAAATATAAAACAAAATTTATTATTTTATTAACTGAATATTGTATTGGTTCTCCACCAAAAGGTCTTTCACATTACGTGACTTCAAAATATGCAGCTTTGGGAATGGCTAAGACTATGGCAGTAGAGCTTGCTCAGTTTGGCTGCACTGTTAACATGATATCTCCAGGCATGGTTGAAACTCCTCTACTAGATAATTTACCTTCAAAATTGATTGAAATAACGGCTTACAATAATCCCTTAAAGCGAAATGCATCACCTGAAGATGTCTCTAGTTTGATTTCATTTTTAGCATCTGATAAATCAGACTATCTCAATGGTACGAATATTGTAGTTAACGGTGGTGGAGTAATAACCTGAACATGAGTAGGCAATTAGTAATCATGAATTATTTTTTTGAAAAATTGTCCAAAATTTTAGGAATACTTATAAATCGAGGTATTTTTGAGTTGCTTAAACGTTTTCAGGATTATATTCATCATCACCTGAGAGATAAGTGGCGTTTTATATATTTTGAACTAAATCTTACAGAGGTAAATTATTCATTACCAGAGATGGATGAATCATTAGTTGTTAAACGTGCTAAGCATGGTGATATTAAAAAAATTCAAGATGATATGTATCCCTTTATGACGACTAAACAGGAATTTGATAAACGCTACATTGAACAAATTGGAGATGATGGTTTTGAATGTTTTTTTGCTGAAAAAGACGGAAAAGTGGTTCATTATTTTATGGTATTCAATAACGCACTCAATTCACCCCTAATACAGACGCCCTTTGATAAGAAAAAAATTCTACCAAATGATGCTTATTTAGGTAGTGCTTTTACAACTCCAGAAGCTAGAGGAATATGGATTGTTCCTCATGTGCTATTAAGTATTATTTCGTATTTTCATGATAAAGAAAATATGCAAAGGGCTCTTCTTCTTGTTCATGAAGACACACCCGGCGCTGTTGGCTTTTTTAAGAGGCTAGGTTTTAGTGTTATCAATAACGCTAGCCCTAAAAATCTTTTTGATGCATGGTTTAAATAGCTATTACCTTAATCAACCGAAAAATAAAAGAACTTATAATTATGACAAAAATATCTGTACTTACTACTGTTTATAATGGGAGAAAATATCTCGCTGAGGCTATAGAAAGTGTACTTAATCAAACATTGATAAATTTTGAATTTATTATAATTGATGATGCAAGTACAGATAATTCTGTTGAAATAATTCAATCGTATAATGATTCTAGAATCCGCTTCTTTAAAAATGAAAAAAATATTGGGCAAACAGCTTCACTAAATAAAGGGCTAAAATTAGCAAAAGGTGATTACATAGCAAGACTTGATCAGGATGATGTTTCCTTGCCAATGCGCTTAGAAGAGCAATATAAATATTTGGAAAATAATCAAGAAGTTACTATTATTTCATCTTGGGAGCATACGATTGATTCATCTGGTGTAAGAGTACGCTCGTGGAAAAGTAGTTTAGATAATTATGGCATTTTTTTAGGTTATTTGCTATTAGGACTATGTCCGGTATGGCACCCTTCTGTGATGTTTAGAAAAAATGATATAATTAAGTTAAAGGGTTTTGATACAAACTATGGCCCAGCAGAGGACTACGAGCTCTGGTCTAGAATTGCGTTAAATCGAATGAATGCAGCATTCGTTCCAAAATTTCATTTATTACAACGTGTGCATGCTAGCAATCAGTCATTATTACAAAGTGATAAGCAAGCTGATTCAAATCGACGCGCTCATAAAAAATTAATTCAATATTTCTTTGCTGACGAGGGAGTTGAAGAGCTAGTTACTTTGTTACGGCTGGAAAAAAGTGAGTATGGCGGTGTGTATAATAAATTTGAAGTGAGAGAGGCAGGGTTAAAATTAAATGCACTAATGGCTAACGTTAAAGACACGCAAAATCTATCAGATTTAGAATACTCTTCTCTTAGAAGGAGAATATTCAGGCGGGTGGGGTTAGGCACATTGTATGCATCAGTTATAACACGCTTTCCAAATATATTGTTTTATCCTTTATTTTATTTTTTATCGCCACTGCTTATTCCTAATTTACGCACTAAATTATCAATATTTGTTAGCTATTTTCATAGATTAAAACATATTTTAAAGCGATAGGTTTTACTAAACATATTTATATGAACCATAAAGTATCCATGCAAATATTTAGGAAAAAAAAATAATGCCAATGCACCACAAATTGCTAATGTTTTTTTATCCTGTTTTTATTCTTATTCGAAAGTTTGCAGTAATGCTTAGAATTATTAGCCCTAATCGATTAAGGGTACTAATCTATCATGATATTCCTGCTGTTGAAGAAGCTAGATTTGAAGCTCAGCTGCGTTGGTTAACTAAGTATTGGAATATTATTTCACCTGCTGAGCTTGAAGCTATTATGTTGGGTAAATCCCCCTTAGTTGGTGATAATCTTTTAATTACATTTGATGATGGTCTGATTAGTAATCGTGTTGTTGCAGAAAAAATATTAAACCCTCTTGGTATAAAAGCAATATTTTTTGTAATTTCAGACTTTGTTAAGATTGAAACTCCTTTAGAGTCTCGTCAATTTATTGCAAAACACATTATTCCTAATTCAAGGTTATCAGATATTCCAAAAGCATGGAAAAATATGCGATTGTCCGATTTATCAGCTTTAATTGATCAAGGCCATACAATTGGCCATCATACTAAACTTCATAGTCGTCTGAGTGATTGCTTGACAGATGATGAGCTAGAAGATGAATTAGTTGGTGGTTCAAAGTATATTTCAACCCAACTTGGAATAGACATCAATCATTTCGCCTATACTTTTGGAGATATTGAGAGTTTTAGTGAGGCTGCGCTAACTGTTGCGAAGTGTAATTTCCAGTTTATCTATTCTGGTCTTCGTGGGAATAATAGTCATGAGGTCTCTCCATTATCTATTCGAAGAGATGCTGCTGCTTATCAATTATCTGATAATGAATATAGAGTTTTTAACAATAAATTGTTGGGTGCTTTTCTAGAGGGAGCAGCAGATTTTCATTATAAAATCTCAAACAAAATACTGGATAGCTGGTGTGAGAAAAATTAATGAGTAATATTACACACGCACCTTTACCTAGTTGGAAAAATCTTGCAAAAATGTTATGGTCCAATCCAAGTAATTCTGAACTCTCTGAACCATGGCAGAAAGATAATGAGAAGTGTTTTTGGTTTTCACGATCATCATGGTCACTTTATGCAATAGCTTTATATAGAATTCAAAAATCTAACAAAAAAAATATTCTGATATGGTTGCCTAGTTATTTTTGCAATACTACACTAGCCCCACTTCGTGAGATGGGGGTGAATTTTCAATTTTACCCACTACTATCTAATGGTAAGCCTGATATAGAGGTCTGCAAAAAAATGTTAAAGAGTCATCCTCCTGATATAATTATTTTCGTGCATTATTTCGGTAGAACATTTTATTCAAAAGATTTAGTTCACTTGGCTAAAAATAGTAACGCTTGGCTTGTTGAAGACTGTGCGCATTGTCTAAAGCCAGAAAAAGATATTGGAAATACTGGCGATTTTGTTTTGTATAGCCAGCATAAATCCCTTTCTTTACCAGATGGCGCCTTAATGCTGATTCGAAATAATGGGCCATCAAATCTCATAAATATCAATTTTGGGGACTTATATAGATCTTTACCAATTATAAATTTTCTTTCTTTCTTCTATAGTTTTAAATGGCTGGCTAAACGTATTTTGCAGAAATTAGGAGTTCGATCTGTTTCAGTGAAGACAGATTTTCTTAATGATAACACAGAAATTATTTCAGAATTTTCACCAAATCCAAAGATGAGTTATTTAGCAAGGAGACTGTTGATGCAAAATATACCTGATTTAGATATGGAAATGAAAGCTCGTAAACGAAATGCTTTACAATGGAAATTGAGTCTGGAAAGGCACCCATGTTCAATTTTAGGCTCACTTTCTATATCTGAAAATCATACTCCATATTTAGCTGGCTTGCAGGTAGCAACTAAACAACAGGCTGAAAAAATATTTCATTGTTTGCAGGATGCAAATATTCCGGTGACTACCTGGCCTGATTTGCCACATGAGGTATTGAGTAATACTCTAATTCATAAGGTGTCAATCGAAATGCAGAATACAACATTATTTTTCCCTGTCCACTCTTCGATTAATTCAAAAAAAATTATGAAGGCTTTACTTTGTTCACAATAAAAGAGTCAGAGTTTCATGAGTGGCAGTCTCATATTGAAAAATGTCAAAAAATAAATATATTGCAATACTGGCAATATGGTGAAGCTAAAGAACAAAGTAGTAATTGGAAAGCAAAGCGATTTATAATTTCTGATGACGAAGGTAAAGTGGTTGCTATTACTCAACTTCTTACTAGAACTTTTCCTATAATTGGTGGTATAGCGAGAATGAATCGCGGCCCACTTTTGCTTGGAAGTCTCAATCATGAGATGGCTGAAAACATTGCACTTAATGTTGTTACAGCATTATTGAAAGAAGCAAAAAGAAGGCGTTGGTGGCTAATTCAAATTGCCCCTGAAATATTAGATGGCGAAAGTGCTCGTCAATATTTGCAAGGTAATGGTCTAAAAAAAATACCTATTACTCATTCAGCATCAGGTTTACTATCACTTGAATCAAATGAAGACACTTTAATGAAATCATTAAAGGGTAAGTGGCGAAACTGCCTAAGAAAAGGGCTAAAACTTGGCGTATCGATTACAAAAAAAGAAGGCAATAGTGATGAGCTTGTAACACTTTTAAAAAGTTATCATAATTTACAAAATGACCAAGGTTTTTCTGGACTTCCTGATGATTTAATTACTGCTTTGGCGCAGCAAGAGGGAAAGAATTGGCAGTTCACTCTATATATAGCTAATAATGAATTGAATCAAAATATTAATGAATCAATAGGTATGCTGGTGGCTGTTCGTCACGGTGACACAGTAACTTATATGATAGGGTACACAAATGATGTTGGTCGTAAATTCCAAGCTAATTACGTTCTCCTTTGGAGTGCAATACTTCACTCAAAGGAAATTGGATGTAAGTGGTTTGATATTGGTGGACTAAATACATCTACACCTCAAGGTATTGCACATTTTAAGCAGGGAGTAAATTCAGAGCTGTATAGTTTGATTGGAGAATGGCGTGGTTTAACATTACCTTGGATTGGTAACGTTAAATGAGATTAGCAGCTGTAAAGTGAATATTTCTTCCATACACACTGCATTTTATTTTGCACCATACATACAATATAGTATTGTTTTTATTTTGTTTGTATTATTTTTTATGCATTCTCCTAGATCACTCTTGAGAAAGGGAGATGTAGTTATTTATTCTATTATGTTTATTTTGTGCATAATTTCATATTTGAATGGAATAAGTATGGAGATGAGTACAAATTTTAAGCCCTTCATAATAACCATCCTTTTGGTTTTTTTAAACAGTAGATTACTGCCGGTTCATCTATTAAAATATTTTTTATTCATTCTACTGGCTTTTTTAGCTATTGAGTATTTAGTGGCATACACTCAACTTATAACGACATTCCATTCTAATTATGTGAGAATATTTGGTTTAATTAGGCCTGTTGGATTATTTCTTGATTTACATATGACCGCTTATACTATTGTTTTTTCTATATTTATACTCGGCTATTTTAAATTAACAGGGTTTATTGCGATATTTTTCGGTAGTTATCAAATCGTCATAGGGTGGTTTATTCTAGCATTAAGTAAATTAAATCTAATATATATCTTTACATCTTTATTATGTATAGTATTTATACTTTACTCAGTTGATCACTTAACAACCGGTGAGAATTCTGAGTCAATGTTGAGTGTAATTTTGAATATTTCTGATTATGAGTTTAGTTATAAGTGCCTTATTTTGGGTTGTTCGGTAAATATTGACTCTCTCTCTCTTTCTAGTGGTGTGGGAAATAAAGATTCGATTAGCGACTTCGGTTATTTTAGGATTCTTTATCAATTTGGGTTGCTATGGGCTATATTATTGTTATTTTCGCTGAGAAGGTATAACAAGTTTTTTATTGCAGCAAATATTGTCATGTGTATACATTACCCCGTTACTTTTGGGATTCTAGGCTTTACAATTTTTATTTATTTTTTACATTGTTTGAAATATAAAGAGTACATAGAAGTAAATAAAAGCTAAATCTAATATTAATATTTTAATTAATGCTTCAGGAATTGTTAACTCTGGAGGTATTTCAGTTTTTAAAAATTATTAAATGAACTTTCTGTTAGTCCATCTTGTTAAGCTTATATTGTCTGCAGTATCGGGGATAATTTACATTCTTTAATAAATAGATATATTTCATATAGTAATATACATTTTATAATTTCCACTAGCAAAGGCTAGTTTGGTTCTAAGTCAAGTAAAATTAATTAAATTAAATAATATGTAATTTTAATGTCAAAGCTAATTCTTTATGCCCCAAATGTTAATACAGGAGGTGGTAAAACTCTTTTACTTGGGCTTCTCAAAGCACTTGAAGGCCGCGATTGCTTGTTAATATTAGATCAAAGGCTAGTTCACCCTACTATAAAAAGTAATATATTGACCAAAGTAAATACAACTTTTAGCTCAAGGTTCAAAGCAGAAATAGCATTAAAAAATAATTCCCAACCAGGTGACACTATTTTATGTTTTCATAGTATGCCACCACTCTTTAAATCTAAAGCTAAAGTAATTGTATATTTTCATAATAAACATATGATTGGAAGTGCTAAGTTAATGTTTAATGAAGGAGCTTGGACGATATTTAAATTAACTATAGAAAGAATAATTGCAAAAATTTTTTATAAAAATGTTAATCAATATTTAGTTCAATCTCAAAGCACTAAAAGAAGTTTAGATTTTTATTATTCAAAAAAAATGAGTCAAGTTGATATTTTCCCTTTTGCAGATTTTCCTGATGACTCATTTGATAATGTAACTGATGCTGACAAAAAATTTGAATTTATTTATGTTTCAGCTGGACTTAAGCATAAGAATCATTTAAATCTTCTTAAATCTTGGGTCTATCTTGCGAAAAATGGACTTTTCCCTAAGCTAACTTTGACATTAGCAAATGATAACGCCGTTTCTAACAATTCGGCAACTATCATTGAGATGAATAGATTAATAGAAAAATACCACCTAAAGATTGAAAACCTAGGCTGGGTTAATTCCCAAGAGGTTTTAAGGATGTACTCTAATTCAAAAGCACTTATTTATCCCTCATTTATGGAATCATTTGGCTTACCATTAATTGAAGCAAAAAATATTGGATTACCAATAATAGCTTCTGAGTTGGATTATGCTAGAGATGTTTGTAATCCTGATGAGTCATTTGACCCAAATTCACATATTTCAATCGCAAGGGCTGTAATGAGGTTTTTGAAAACAGAAACACAACAGAATATAATATACAGCTCTAAGGAATTTGTAGATAACCTATATAATAATCTATAAAATAATCTAATAGATTTCAATTTCATTATTTGGAGATTTAATATTGTGCTAGATAATAAAATTTTGTTAATTACTGGTGGAACTGGTTCTTTTGGTAATGCAGTTTTAAAAAAATTTCTTAATACTAACTTAAAAGAAATTCGTATTTTTTCTCGTGATGAGAAAAAGCAAGAAGATATGAGAATTTTTTTTAATAATAAAAAACTAAAATTCTACATAGGTGATGTTAGAGACTTTAGTAGTATTGATGCGGCTTTAATAGGTGTTGATTTTATTTTTCATGCTGCTGCGCTTAAACAGGTTCCATCATGTGAGTTTTATCCAATGCAGGCAGTAAAAACAAATATTATGGGTGCTGATAATGTTTTGGAAGCTGCTTATAAAAATAATGTTAGTCAAGTTGTGGTTCTTAGTACTGATAAAGCTGTCTACCCTATAAATGCAATGGGTATTTCAAAAGCAATGATGGAAAAGTTGATGGTTGCAAAATCAAGAATCTACTCTCAAGATTCTACTTTCTCAGCAACAAGGTATGGGAATGTTATGGCAAGTAGAGGCTCAGTAATCCCACTTTTTGTTTCCCAAATTAAATCAGGTATCCCATTAACTATAACAGATCCAAATATGACACGTTTTTTAATGAATCTTGATGAGTCAGTAAATCTAGTTGAATTTGCCTTTAGTAATGCAAATTCTGGTGATATTTTCGTCCAAAAAGCCCCTGCTTCGACTGTGCTGACCCTTGCAAGGGCCTTATTAAAAATATTTGAGGCTAGTAATGAAATTAAAATTATTGGTACAAGGCATGGTGAAAAGCTATATGAGACTCTTTTAACAAGAGAGGAAATGCAAAGTGCAGAGGATATGGGAAATTATTATAGAATTCCAGCTGATAATCGTAACTTAAATTACGATCAATACTTTACTGAAGGTGAAATTAGTGCTTCAGAAAAAGATGATTACAACTCACATAATACTACAAGACTCGATGAAGAGGAAACTATAAAAGTGTTACTTAAGTTAGACTTTATTAAAAAGGAGCTAGCTAATAATGAATAGACTTAAAGTTGTTACAGTAGTTGGCACTCGACCAGAAATTATAAAATTAAGTGAGGTAATCAAAGAGTTGGATAAGCATGTAGACCACATACTTATTCATACAGGGCAAAATTATGATTATGAATTGAATGAAATATTTTTTGAACAGCTTGGAGTAAGGAAGCCTGATATTTTTTTAGAAGCAGTAAAAGGCTCAGCTTCAGAAACTATTGGAGATATTATTGCAAAAGCTGATGCGAGTTTTTATGAAATAAAGCCTGATGCACTTTTATTATATGGTGATACAAATAGTTGTCTCAGCGTTATTCCTGCAAAGAGAAGAAAAATTCCTATTTTTCATATGGAGGCAGGAAATCGTTGCTTTGATCAAAGAGTTCCAGAAGAGATTAATAGGAAAATTGTAGATCATTTGAGTGACATAAATTTACCTTTATCTGAGCAGGCCAGAGATTATCTCATTGCAGAGGGTATAAAGCCAGAAACAGTAATAAAAACTGGTTCACCAATGAAAGAAGTTTTAAATGCAAACATGGTTAAAATTGAATCTAGCAACATACTTGAAAAAGAAAAACTATTACCTAATAAATACTTCATTATGAGTATTCATAGGGAAGAGAATGTTAATTCACCAAAAAACTTTCGTGATTTATTAGAGTCAATTGATGAGTTAGCAAAAAATTATAAAATGCCTATTATTATTTCAACACATCCAAGGACAAGGAAAAAATTAGAAGAAATTGGGTATGAGAATAAAAATCTATTAGTGCGCTTTTCCAAGCCTTATGGGTTTCATGAATATAATAAGCTTCAGATGAATGCATTTTGTGTTATTTCTGATAGTGGAACAATTGCAGAAGAAGCTTCAATTTTAAACCTCCCAGCTGTAACAATCCGCCAAGCACATGAGAGGCCAGAGGGCATGGATGAAGCAACAGTTATAATGTCAGGTCTTAATAAGGCTAGAGTACTTGATGCTGTAATGGTTGCTACTTCACATAATTCAAAAAGCAAAAGAATAATAAATCCTGTTCAGGATTATTTAGTTGATAATGTGTCTAAAAAAGTTCTTAGGATAATTATTTCTTATGTTGACTATGTTAATAGGATGGTATGGCATAAAGAAATATGACTGTAAAGAAGAAAATTTTAGTCTTAGGCTCTACTGGTATGCTTGGGCATCAAGTCGTTAACTATTTAAAGAACTTCGATGATTTTACAGTTGATGATATCTCATATAGAAAAAAATTTAGAGAGAGTACCGTAATTGTTGACGCAATGAGCAAGTCAGTATTGGAACGGATTATTGTTAAATTAAATCCAGACTTTATAATAAATTGTATTGGTATTTTGGTTAAAGGTTCCCAGAATGAAGAAAGAGCTGAACATTTAAACGCTTACCTTCCGCATCAATTGAAAGTGATTGCTAAAAATATTAATTCAAAATTAATACACATTTCAACTGATTGTGTATTTTCTGGTTTAAAAGGCCAATACATTGAGACTGACTCAAGAGATGGTCAAGGTGTATATTCTCAAACAAAGATATCAGGAGAAATTATTGACGATAGTAATTTAACACTGAGAACTTCTATTATTGGGCCTGAATTAAAAAATAATGGAGAAGGTCTTTTTCATTGGTTTATGAATCAGTCAGGAGATATTTCTGGTTATACCAAATCTATTTGGTCGGGTGTTACTACAATAGAGCTTGCAAAAGCTGTTAGATGGTCAATTGATAATAATATAACAGGTTTATATCATGTGACTAACAATTCACCAATTAGTAAATATGATCTTCTTCAATTATTCCAAAAGTATACGAAAAAAAATATCAATATTAAACCATTAGACGGGAAAAAAGTTGATAAAAGTTTTCGCGATACTAGGTTATTAATAGATTACCAAATACCATCTTATGATCAAATGATCTCAAACATGGTTGGACTAATTACTGACAACAGAATATTGTATTCTCAATATAAAATATGAAGATAGCTATAATAGCTGATTCATTTCCACCATTAACAAATTCTGGTGCAGTTCAAGTTATGGATTTGGCGTTAGAGTTTATAAGACAAGGTAATAAAGTAACTGTTATAACTCCGTCTTCAGAAATTGTTGTAAATTTTTTAATAGACAGCATTGAAAATATACAAATCATAAGACTTAAGTCACCAAAATTTAGAGATGTTAGTTATATTCGTAGAGTTATTGGTGAATTTTTAATGCCTTTTTCTATGATTTATAATTTAAAGCGAAGCTCTGTATCTATTAGTCAATTTGATGGAGTAATTACTTATGCTCCATCAATATTCCTAGGTCCAGTTGCAAAAAAAATAAAAAAAAATAGTCAATGTAAAAACTATCTTATCATAAGAGATATTTTTCCACAGTGGGCAGTGGATTTGGGATTGATTAGAAATAATAGGGCACCATATTTTTTTTTCAAATTAATTGAAAAAAATCTTTATTCAACGGCTGATATTATTGGAATACAAACATTTGCTAACATGCCGTATTTTCAAAAAGAGATGCTGGGTAACGTTACTATAGAAGTATTGCAAAATTGGTTGTCTAAAGAAGAGAAAGGTGAAAATTATTGTAGTATTGAAGTAGAGCTTACTAAACTTAAGGGGCGCACTATTTTTGTATACGCGGGAAATATGGGTGACGCTCAAGGGCTTGAGATTTTTATTGATATTGCAGATAAATTTTCTGGTAATACTAAAGTGGGCTTCTTATTTGTAGGAAGAGGGCCGGCTGCAAATCGCCTAAAAATTGATGTTAAGAAAAGAAAACTAGATAATATATTGTTTTATAATGAAATAAGTCCTAAAGAGATATCTGGGTTATATGAACAGTGTAGTTATGGAATTATTTCTTTAGATAAGAGGCATAAGACGCACAATATTCCAGGGAAATTTTTATCCTATATGCGCTCAGGGCTGCCTGTTTTAGCTGTTATTAATAAAAATAATGATTTAGAGAAAATTATTCAAGAAAATAGTGTTGGGCTAGTGGTAACAAATCATTCTGTTGATCTATTAGTTGATAACATAAATGAATTATTGAATAATCCATTTAATGTTGAAGATATGAAGAAAAGGTGTCAAAAATTACATAAAGAATTATTTTCTACAGAAAAAGTTGTGAAACAGATCGCACATGGATTGGATTAAATATTTAATTATTCCTATTATCGCCTGTAGTTGGATAGGTGTATTTCTATATAAAAAATATGCAATTTATATAGGAATAATTGCACATCAAAATCATCGAACCCTTCATGATAGTCCTATCCCAAGGGGTGGTGGAGTTGTTTTTTCTATATTATTTATATTATTTATATTAGTGATTTGGCCGTATCTTGAATTATCAAAGAATCTATTTTTAATTCTTGCAGTGGGAGGGGGTATGGCTACACTATTTGGCTTTATAGACGACATTATGAATATTAGAGCTAGAACTAAGTTAATCATTCAGTTGCTTCTTTCTGGGTGGGTGGTGTATTTGCTATATTTAGATAGTCTATTTGTAGAAAATTTGGTGCCAATTTATATAATGATCGCTGCCTGCTTGTTTTTTATGGTTTGGATAATGAATGCTTATAATTTCATGGATGGGGTTGATGGAATGGCTTCTTCTGGAGCGATATTTTCGAGTGTAACTCTTGCTCTTATTCTATCTTTAACCACTAACTCTGTTGAATTAATACCTATTTTTATTTTAATAGCTGCTACAGTTAGTGGATTTATTATCTTTAATTGGCCGCCAGCAACTATCTTTATGGGCGATGCAGGTAGTGTCTTTTTAGGCTATATCTTTGGTTCTCTCTTAATATTTACGACACTTAATGGGTCTCTCTCTATTTGGAACTGGCTGATAGTATTTGGATATTTCTTTGCGGATACTACTGTAACCCAAATTGTGAGGGTTATTTTGATTAAGAAGTGGTATTTAGCTCACCAAAGCCATGCTTATCAAAACTTTGCAAGAATAACCGGAAGTCACCTAAAGGTAACTAGAAGGGTTACTCTATACAATATAATTTGGATTTTACCGATAGCAATATGGTCGGCATTGCAGCCTGAAATGGAGATAATTGCTGCGATACTTGCAATTACTCCTGCATTGATTGTTGCTTATAAATATGGTCCAACATTATCTTCATCTTAGGAAAGAGGGTTAAATATGAATAGTATTGAATTTAATGAAATTAGAAAAAAAATCGAACTAGATAAAGAAGATGCCTTAGAGAAAGTATTTAAATTAATATTGACAGGGGTTGAGGTTAGTAATCCTGAGTTTTTACATATTCGAGGTAAGGTAAGTTGTGGCAAGAATGTAAAAATTGAATTGAATGTAATTATTGAGGGTGATGTCAAACTCGGTGATAATGTAACAATAGGATCACATAGTATTCTTAGAGATTGCACTATTGGCAAAGGAACTATAATCAATCCATTTTCTCTTGTAGAGGGTTCAATCATCGGTAAGAACTGCTTTATTGGTCCTTATGGACGCATTCGTCCAGATGTATCAATTGGAGACAGTGTATCAATTGGTAACTTTGTTGAGATTAAAAATTCTAATATTGCATCAAAATGCCAAATTAATCATCATTCTTTTGTGGGTGACTCAGATTTAGCAGAGCAAGTTATAATTGGCGCGGGAGTTATTACTTGTAATCATGATGGAGCTAGTGTTAATCGTACAGTAATAAGTCGAGGGGTTTATGTAGGCTCAGGCTGTAATTTAGTAGCACCATTAAAGATTAATGCTAACGCAATGATTGCCGCTGGATCTACCATTACTGACGAGGTTGCTGCTGATACATTGACAATCGCTCGCTCTCGACAAGTAAAGATCGAGAACTGGAAGGGGCCAAAATTAAGAAAATGAGTTTACTGAATGTTGTAGTTTGGGGTTTAGGAGGCCATGCTCAGAATCGCATCCTTCCGGCATTATCTGCTATGGATGAGATTAAATTAATTGGTGTTTGTTCCCGTAATGATCAGGTGGTTGACGCTTGTGCAAAGAAGTGGAATTGCTATGGCTGGAATGATCATGAGCAAATGCTTAATTCTACTGAAGTAGATATTGTCTATATTGCCACACCGATTGGTATTCATTTCCCTTTGGCTAAACAAGTGCTTGAAGCTGGAAAGCATGTTTGGTGTGAAAAGCCATTAACTTGTAGTTATATTGATACCCAGGCATTGGTTTCACTTGCAGAAAAGAAGGGCAAGGTTTTAACTGAATCATTTATGTATCTTTATCATCCTCAGTTTCAGAGGGTAAAAAAGTTTGTAGATGATAGTAAAGGTGTCCACTCTGTTGTCTGCCGATTTGGTATACCCACCCTAGATGAGCCTGGGTTCCGAAATAGCTCCGAGTTATGTGGCGGTGCTTTATGGGATGTAGCAACTTATACAACTTCTGCGCTACTTCCACTGTTCCCTGATCAGCAGATAAAGGTGATTTTTTCTGAGATATTGACAAAAATAGGTGAGTCAGTTGATAGTGAGGGAAGGGCTTTATTGAAATTTTCAAAAGGAGTAACTGCATATTTAGAGTGGGGTGTTGGAGTTGCATATAAAAATGAGATTGATTTATGGGCTATAGATGGTTCTTTTTTTACTGATAAAATATTTTCTAAGCCAAAAGAGTATCGGCCTCAGTATAAAATCCGTGACTTGAATGGCAATGAAAGTGTGAAAAATGGAGAGCAGTCTGAACAATTTATGAACATGTTTCGTAATTTTGTGGGGATCATGAGTAGCAAAGAAAGAGCTTCTACAGAGAGAAAAACTATTTTGCAACGAGCAAAATTAATGAATGATATTGTGAATTATAATGGAGTAAAAAATGGAAAGTTGGAAAAATTTTAAGCTTGATGAAGAGGGTATGTGGCCAAAAACAGGTTTGGTCAATTTAGATCCGGCACATAGTGATGACAGAGGGTCGATTCAGTCACTAGTTAATTTTCCGATGAAGAATATATCGTTAATCTCTTCTAAGAAAGGCGTAGTTCGGTCTAATCATTACCATCTAACAGATTGGCATTATATGTATGTTTTATCTGGATCTTTTGATTATTATTATCGTGAAACTAATAGTGATGATGAGCTGCAGTGCGTTCATGTAGAGGCTGGAGAGTTAATTTTCACTCCACCGATGGAAGATCATGCGACTGTTTTTGTTGAAGATTGCGATCTTCTGGCGATGAGTCGTAATCCACGAGATCAAGAAGCTTATGAAGAGGATGTTCGTCGTGTCATCTTGGTTGATCCAAAGAATATAACTGTATAAATTACTATAATGCAATCTAATTATTATTTTAAAGAGAACTGTAGAATGTGTGATAGTGACTTTTTAGTTAAAGTTGTCTCACTCACTCCGACTCCACCAGGGAATGATTTTCTTACTAAGGCTGAGTTAGGTCGAGATGAGCCAGTTTATCCATTAGATCTCTATTTTTGTAAAGAGTGTCACCATATTCAGTTAGGCCATGTTGTAGATCCTAAAATTCTCTATCAAAAGAACTATAGCTATGTATCTGCTACATCTGCACATTTTGTGAACCACTTAAAACAGTATGCACAAGATATGGCCAAACGTTTTAACTTGAAGACTGATGATTTAGTTGCAGATATTGGTTCTAATGATGGGACTTGTTTGCGCTTCTTTAAAGATAAAGGAATGCATGTAGTCGGAGTTGATCCTGCAATAGAGATTGCGGAAAAGGCTACTGAAAATGGTATTGAGACAGTTGCAAATTTCTTTGGATATGAGCTTGCGGTAAAATTACGCAAAAAGTATGGCGCTGCAAAATATATTACCTCTCATAATGCTTGCGCACATATTGACAATCTATTTGATGTAGTGAAAGGTATTGAGCATTGGCTAGATAAGGATGGTATCTTTGTACTAGAGGTCGGTTATTTTGTCGATGTATATAGTAACACTTGGTTTGATACGATTTACCATGAGCATGTGGACTATCATACAGTGGCACCTTTTGAAAAATTATTTGCAAGAGTTGGAATGGAAGTAATTTCTGTAGAGCGTATTTCCCCTCAAGGTGGGTCGATTCGTGTGATGGTACAAAAAATAGGTGGTAATAAAAAAAGAGATGATTCAGTCGATAAACTGATTGCACTTGAACATAATTTAGGATTAAATCGAGTCGATGAATTGATTCAGTTTAATACTGGAATTAGTGCTATTCGTGATAGTTTACAGAAGTTAATTAATTCTTTAAAAAAAGAAGGCAAGACAATTGCTGGGTTTGGAGCCCCTACGAAGGCAACAACACTAATGGCGCATTTTGGATTGAATGAAAAAATGTTAGATTTTATTGTGGATGATAATCCTCTCAAGCAAGGATTATTTACACCGATTACCCATATACCGGTATTATCAGCTAAAGCTCTATATGATCAAAAACCAGATTATTTACTGATTTTAGCTTGGAATTTTTCTGAGCCAATTATGAAGATGCATGAAAAATATAGCAATGAGATCGGTAAGTTTATCATACCCATGCCAGAACCTAGGGTTGTCCCATGAAAAATAAGAAAAGAGTATTAGTAGTAGCTCCTCATCCAGATGATGAAACGCTTGGAGTTGGAGGTACTATTGCAAAATATTCTGCGCAAGGTGATGAGGTTTTTGTATTAATGGTATCTGGTCATCTACCACCAATTTATAGTCGTAAAGCGTACGAAGAAACTGTCTCTGAAGCTTATGCAGCATTTAGTGTGTTAGGTGTTAAAAAGTCGGAATTTTTAGAAATTCCTGCTACCATGATTGGTAATCAACCAATTCATGAAGTGAATGGTAGAATTTCAAAGGTAGTTAATGACTTTAATCCACATATAGTTCTATGTCCTTATCCAGATCGACATATTGACCATCGTTTAGTTTTTGACAGTGTTATGGTCGCAACTCGTCCTGTTGGAGTAGGAAGGGATATTGAGATTGTTGCAGCCTATGAAACACTATCTGAGACTCACTGGAATGCTCCCCATATTGAGCCAAATTTCACTCCTAATTGGGTTAATGATATCTCAGGGCATATTAGCGATAAGCTTGATGCGCTAGGATGTTATAAATCACAAATTTCAGAATTCCCTGGGCCTAGATCAATTGAAGCGGTAGAGGCGTTAGCTAAGTTTAGAGGCACACAAGCTGGCTTTGGGTATGGAGAGGGGTTTCATATTGTACGAATGATCAGCTAAGTTTATTAAATTTTTCAAGAATCAATTATTAGTTAATTACGTTGCTTATTGATTCTGTATTGATAATTTTGGTATCATTCTAAATTTACATAGTTCGTTGCTATCACCTATAAGTTTGTTAGGCATAAGGTTAAGGTTATAATGAGCTATTAGCTTATTTAAACTGGATTGATAAAATTATATGTGCGCAAAAATACCTTTTTTTCGAAACGAACAGATCTTTGATAAATGCCTTTATCAACTGTAAAATAACTCATCTGAACTGACTTAGATACTGTGTTAGATACACTCATTAGTTTATCACGGCGTAACAAGAAGCTTGTTATGCTGCTTGTTGATTCTGTGCTTCTAGTGACAGTAATACTTCTGTCATTTTCAGTGCGACTTGGGTACTTTTACTTGCCAGAAGGTGTTTTGATTTATTGGGTGGTATATGGTGCGCCTATTATTGCTATTCCTATCTTTATTCGCTTTGGCTTGTATACCGCAGTAATTCGTTACATTGGTTTTAAAGCTTTATGGGCCATTGTTCAAGCGGTATCGTTATATGCCTTAGTGTTGGGTGTTATTGGGTATAGGGTTGCGGATTGGTATATGACTGATGTTGAAAGCGTAGTAAGCTCAGTTATATTAATTAATTGGCTTTTTGCCATAATAGCTATAGGTGGCTCTCGGATGATTGGGCGCTGGCTTCTCTCAGGGGCTGAGAGTAGAAAAAATAGCGCAGAGGACACTAATGTAGTAATTTATGGTGCTGGCTCAGCAGGCAGGCAGTTGTCGATTGCTTTAACACAGTCGACTGACTACAAACCGGTGGCTTTTATTGACAATAACAGTGAATTGCTTGGTCAAACTATTTATGGTATTAATGTTTTTTCAAGGGATGATTTAGAATATCTGATTGAGACAAAAAACGTCACCGAAGTGTTGCTGGCGATTCCGTCACTGACTCGCGCTGAACGTAATGAAATTATCCATTTTTTGGAGCCTTATTCGTTACTTGTACGCTCATTGCCAAGTGTGTCAGAGTTGGCGCAGGGCAAGTTAAGAATTGCTGATCTAAGGGATGTGAGTATTATAGACTTGCTAGGGCGTGATTCTGTTGCTGCCAATAGTGAGTTATTGGGTCAAAATATTACCAATAAAGTTGTCATGGTAACTGGTGCTGGTGGCTCTATAGGCTCTGAGCTTAGTCGGCAGATATTAGGTTTAAAACCCCAAGTATTAGTACTGCTTGATCAAAGTGAGTTCGCTCTGTACGGGATTAATAAAGAACTCGTAAATTTTGGTATGTCTAATGTTGAGATAATGCCAATGCTGGGCTCTGTTAACAACCATAAACGCTTAAATCAGATCATAAAGCGCTTAGATGTAGATACAATCTATCACGCGGCAGCTTATAAGCATGTGCCGATGGTTGAGTTGAATAATGGCGAAGGGGTGAGTAATAATATTTTTGGCACTCTTACTTGTGCCCAGGTTGCAATTGAGAATGGGGTTGAGACTTTTGTGTTGATTTCTTCTGACAAGGCGGTGCGCCCAACCAACACCATGGGGGCAACAAAGCGTGTGGCTGAAATGGTATTACAGTCCTTGGCAGTAGAGTGCAACACACGCTTTAGTATGGTTCGATTCGGTAATGTGCTTGATTCCAGTGGATCGGTAGTACCGCTGTTCAGAGAGCAGATTAAAGGGGGCGGGCCAATTACGGTGACCGATCCTGAAATTCAGCGTTATTTTATGAGTATACCTGAGGCTGTTGAGCTGGTTATTCAGGCAGGTGCTATGGCCCAAGGGGGGGATATGTTTGTGCTTGATATGGGCGAACCTGTACGCATTGTTGATCTGGCTAGAAAGATGATTCGTTTAAGTGGTCTAGAGATTAAGGATAAGCTTAATCCGGATGGTGATATTGAAATTCAATTTACCGGGCTGAGGCCAGGTGAAAAGCTTTATGAGGAGCTGCTGATTGGTGATAATGTTTCTGAGACTGGGAATCCAATGATCATGCGTGCAGAGGAAGAGATGCTGACCTGGTATGATTTAAAGTCAATTCTTGATGGGTTAGAGCAGGCTGTTGATAGCGGCGATCAGGTTAAGCTGCGAGAGTTACTAATAAAAGCCGTGCCGGGTTTTAAACCGCAATCTGATATTACCGATATTTTGTATGATGCTTAAGCGCCGGGTGATAAGAAATTTCCAAGGCTTAGGCTAGTATCTTGTTTCATTGTTTCACCGCACATGCTATTGGGGTTAAATATTTGTTTACTTAAGGCTTAGACAATACCCTGTTGCTTGGCAAAGTAATTTGTAGCCTCTACGTAGCCTTTGATGCCTCCGCAATCAAAGCGCTTTCCTTTAAATTTATAGGCAATCACTTTGCCTTGTTTGGCTTGAGTGAGAAGTGCATCGGTGATTTGAATTTCACCACTCTTGCTCGGCTTCATGTCTCGAAGAATATCAAAGATATCTGGCGTTAGGATATAGCGTCCAATAATTGCCATGTTAGTTGGCGCATCTTTTGGTTCAGGTTTCTCAACCATATCGGTTACGCGATAGGTGCCCTCAGTCTCATCGACTAGGTTGCCAGCGATAATTCCATATTTACTGGTTTGTTCCATTGGAACTTCTTCAATGGCCACGATTGAGCATTTATGTTGGTTGTATATTTCAATCAATTGAGAAATAACTCCGTTTTCTTCACAATCACACAGATCATCTGCCAGAATTACAGCAAAAGGTTCACCCCCAATAAGGGGTTCGCCTGTAAGTATGGCATGACCTAGTCCAAGCATTTTTTTTTGGCGAACATAAGTAAAGGTTGATTTCTTAATTATCTCTTTGATTTCTTTTAGGTAGTGCTCTTTTGAAGTGCCTTTTAATTGCATTTCAAGCTCAAATGCATTATCAAAGTGATCCTCAATCGCTCTCTTTCCTCTACCTGTAACAATTGCCATATTAGCTATACCTGCAGAAAGTGCCTCTTCAACCCCATATTGTAATAAAGGTTTGGTTAGTATTGGAAGCATTTCTTTGGGTACTGCCTTGGTAGCAGGTAGAAATCGAGTTCCATAGCCAGCTGCAGGGAAAAGACATTTTTTAATCATTTATTACTACTTTTTGTTATTGATAAGAATGTTTTACCAGACAAAACATTTTGCTGTTATAGGTATTGGTATAAATTTCATAACCCATAAAACTAAATAATATAAAGCTTAAAATATAATAAATATAAGAGCTTATTCAACAGTAGTGGATTGAATTTGTATGGATCCTTTTTTGAAACCGTAATCCCATGTCTAGAATTCTCAATCGAATTCCAATCCAACAAACTCATATATCACAAAGAATACACCAAACGACAACAGATCATTTATGTTCTGATTAAACATCTCCACGATAAAGAAGGTTTCGGTTATCGAAAGATATCACAATGGTTGAATCAGACTGGAATAAAGACCCTTAGAGGGAAGAACTGGTTTTCTTCATCAGTTATCTCAGTCTTAAAGAGAAAACACGAAAGAGACCTAATGAATGAACAAATAAGAAATCAACATTTCCCAAGTAAAGTTTCAAATTTTGAGGTCAATTACTATACTTTTGATTGAATTTATTAGATAAAATAAATCAGACATGAATAAAAATATACCTAAAAATTTAAATAGCATAAGTAACCTGTCTAAAGTTATAGTTGAAAAACTAGAGAGTAATTTTGATCAACTATCTAAACAGTTTTTTTCTTTAAATACAGAAACTACATCCAGATTTTTTATTCTAGACGACCTTCTTCCTAAAGAAATAACTACAGAAATATATGAGAGTTTTCCGAATAAAGATGTATTTGATTTTAATGATTCCTTTAGAGAAAAAAAATTTACATTTAAAAAATTCAATAATTCTAAAACTTCTCTTATTAATGATGTAACTAATTCATTTCAAATGGATAATGTTATAAAAGTAATAGAACGAATTACTAAAACTCCCCATCTTACTGCGGATCCTTCACTTTATGCAGGAGGCATATCAAGAATGGATTTGGGACATTTTTTGAACCCACATGTTGATAATTCACATGATGCAACTAGAAAAAGGTACAGAAGATTTAATTTGCTTTTTTATGTGACACCTGAAATTCAAGAATCTGATGGAGGAAATTTTGAGTTATGGGATAAAGGAGTTAAGAATCCTTTATTAATTCAGGCAAAATTTAACAGACTAGTCGTATTAGAAACTACCCAATACTCATGGCATTCAGTTGACCATGTTCTTTCAAATATTCAAAGATGTTGTGTTAGTAATTATTACTTTAGTGAAAACTCACCAGAAAA
>Ga0209482_1000754_pt1 | contig 26252 bp, 22 predicted proteins | sample CoawatmetaG10DNA_FD_187512 | JGI IMG/M metagenome (GOLD analysis project Ga0209482, IMG submission 187512) | Marine microbial communities from the West Antarctic Peninsula - Coastal water metaG104-DNA (SPAdes) (version 2) | ecosystem: Environmental > Aquatic > Marine > Coastal ...
TAAATCATCTGTTGATGCTTAGTATATTCTTTTTGATAAATGAGTTTAATAGATTGGAATTCGATTGAGAATTCTAGACATGGGATAACGTTTTCTTAAAGGGCACAATACAAATTCATTCCGTCACCGTTGAATAAGCTCTTATAATGTTCGTCTGTTGAGCTTTATATCTTGTTTTACAAGCTATGGAGTTTATATTAATGCCTTTAACAGCATAATGTTTTTATCTGGTAAAACATCCTTATAAAAAACAAAAATTAGTAATAAATGATTAAAAAATGTCTTTTCCCTGCTGCTGGCTATGGAACCCGTTTTCTTCCTGCTACCAAGGCGGTACCCAAAGAAATGCTTCCAATACTAACCAAACCTTTATTGCAATATGGGGTTGAAGAAGCGCTGTCTGCAGGTATAACCAACATGGCAATTGTTACAGGTAGGGGTAAGAGAGCGATTGAGGATCACTTTGATAATGCATTTGAGATTGAAATGCAATTAAGTGGCACTTCAAAAGAATCATACCTAAAGGAAATCAAAGAGATAATTAAGAACTCGACATTTACCTATGTTCGCCAGAAACAAATGCTTGGACTAGGTCATGCCATACTTACAGGTGAACCCCTTGTTGGAGATGAGCCTTTTGCTGTAATTCTAGCAGATGACCTATGTGATTGTGATGAAAGTGGGGTTATTTCTCAATTGATTGAAATATACAACCAACATAAATGCTCAGTCGTAGCCATTGAAGAAGTTCCAATGGACCAAACTAGCAAATATGGAATTATCGCTGGCAACCTAGTCGATGAGACAGAGGATACTTATTATGTAACCGATATGATTGAGAAACCCCAGCCAAAAGATGCGCCAACCAACATGGCAATTATTGGGCGCTATATCCTAACGCCAGATATTTTTGATATTCTTCGAAACACGAAGCCGAGTAAGGGTGGTGAGATTCAAATCACCGATGCTCTTCTCACTCAAGCCAAACAAGGCAAGGTGATTGCCTATAAATTTAAAGGGAAGCGCTTTGATTGCGGCGGTATTAAAGGCTACGTAGAGGCTACAAATTACTTTGCCAAGCAACTGGGTATTGTCTAAGGCTTAAGCAAAAAAAACCCAATGATAAGTAAGGTTTAACAACGAAAGAAAATACTCAACCTAAGCTTTGGAAATTTCTCATCACCCAGCGCTTAAGCATCATACAAAATATCGGTAATACCAGATTGTGGTTTAAAACCCGGAACGGCTTTTATTAGTAACTGTCGCAGCTTATTCTGATCGTCACTATCAACAGCCTGTTCTAACCCATCAAGAATTAACTTTAAATCATCCCAGGCCAGCATCTCTTCCTCTGCGCGCATGATCATTGGATTGCTAGTCTCAGAAACATTATCACCAATCAGTAGTTCCTCATAAAGCTTTTCACCTGGCCTTAGCCCAGTAAATTGAATCTCAATATCACCATCGGGGTTAACTTTATCCTTAATCTCTAGGCCGCTTAAATGAATCATCTTTCTAGCCAGATCAACAATACGCACAGGCTCGCCCATATCAAGAACAAACATATCTCCCCCTTGGGCCATGGCGCCTGCCTGAATAACCAGCTCAACAGCCTCGGGTATGCTCATAAAATAACGCAGAATTTCAGGATCGGTCACCGTAATTGGCCCGCCCCCTTTAATCTGTTCTCTGAACAGCGGTACCACCGACCCACTGGAATCGAGTACATTGCCAAATCGTACCATGCTAAAGCGTGTGTTATGCTTTAATGCCAAGGCCTGTAACAATATTTCAGCCACTCGCTTTGTTGCCCCCATGGTGTTGGTTGGGCGCACCGCCTTATCAGTAGAAATCAACACAAAAGTTTCAACCCCATTCTTAATTGCAACCTGGGCACAATTAAGAGTGCCAAAAATATTATTAGTTACCCCTTCAGAATTGTTAGACTCAACCATCGGCACATGCTTGTAAGCTGCCGCGTGATAGATTGTATTTATATTTAAGCGCTGCATGATATGATTTAAGCGTTTATGGTTGGCAACAGAGCCCAACATTGGCAGTATCTCAACATTTGGCATATCAAAATTTACGAGTTCTTTATTAATCCTATACAGAGCGTACTCACTTTGATCAAATAGTACTAACACTTGGGGTTTTAAAGCTAATACCTGCCGACTAAGCTCAGAGCCTATAGATCCACCAGCGCCCGTTACCATGACTACTTTATTGGTAATATTAAGGCCCAATAACTCACTATTGGCAGCAACAGAATCACGCCCTAGCAAGTCTATAATGCTCACCTCGCGTAGATCAGCAATTTTTAACTTACCCTGCGCCAACTCTGACACACCTGGCAATGAGCGAACAAGTACTTGACAAGGCTCCAGATAATTGATAATCTCACTTCGCTCAGCAAGAGTAAGTGACGGAATCGCCAGCAGTACTTCGGTGACATTTTTTTTCTTAATCAGACGCTCTAAATTATCCCTTGAAACAACATGAATACCATTAATAATTTGGTGTTGAAGTTCACTGTTGTCGTCAATAAAAGCCACCAGATTGAACTCACCCGTCTGCGTTAAAGCAATCGCCAACTGCCTGCCTGCAGAGCCAGCACCATAAATCAACACATTTATTCTCTCTGTGATATTTTCTCTATTCTCAGCTCCTGAGAGAAGCCAGCGCCCAATCATCCGAGAGCCGCCTATGACTATAATGATCAATAACCAATTAATTAATATAACTGAGCGTGGTATGCCCTCAACTGCAATCAGTAATCCAAATACGCTCCAAAGTAAAGCATATAACGTTGTCGCCTGGAAAACCAGCCATAACGACTTAAAGCCAATATAACGAATAATTACTCGATACAGCCCAAAGCGCAAAAAGATAGGGATGGCAAGAACAGGCGAAGCAAATATTAACCATATCAAATCACCTTCTGGAAAGTAAAAGTATCCAAGTCGAATTGAAAACGACAACAGTATCACTGACACTATAAGCCAAGAGTCAATAAACAGTAAAACAAATTGCTTTTTACGCCTTGACAAATTAATGAGTTTATTTAACACAGTATCTAAGTCAGTTTAAATGGATTATTTTACAGTTGATAAGTGCATTTATCAAAAGTTAAGTCGTATCGTAAAAAAGGTGTTATTTGCACACATATAATTTTATAAATTCAGTCAAAATAAGCTAATAGTTCAATTATAACCCTTACATAATGTCTTATAAAGATAAACACAGCAGTGAACAAAAAACTAGCGAGGGGAAAGCCATCTTTAGTAAAAATTTTATCACTCATGGTCTTACTGTAAGACGCTAGATAAATACCGAAGAGCATTAATTATTAGTTAAGGCTGTTAAGCCCTTTAACGGTGAATTTGACACACAAATATCTATTGAAAAAGTACTCATCTGAATGCACCATATGGCTGATACAAATTCAACAGGTTGAGAATGCTATGTTTGATCTTTCCAGAAGTGAGATATATGGAAATCAGAAGCTAGTGCTATGAGATATCTTGAAAGTTAGAATGATAGTAATTGATTGATTATCAATTGACTAAAGAAAAATCAACAACCTAATTTAGTATAGTCAGCATCTTTACTAGTGACTCACACCATTACGCTTCATAACCTTCAAGAAAGTTATCCACAAAATTTTCATATCAAACCAAAACGATTGACGATTTAGATATTCTACATCCAATAAGACTTTATCTTGAATTGATAGCTCATCTCGACCATTTACCTGTGCCCAGCCAGTAATACCAGGTAATAATTTATCTACTCCCTTCTCAGTGCGAAGAGAAATCAAATCATCTTGATTGTAAAGCGCAGGGCGCGGGCCTACGAAGCTCATATCACCTTTTAATACTGAAAATAGTTGCGGAAGCTCATCTAAGCTATAGCGACGTAAAAATTTGCCAATTGGTAATAAATAAGAATTTGGATTGACTAAAAGATGGGTTGCTACAGTAGGAGTACCTATGACCATTGATCTAAATTTTGGCATTTTAAATATTTTATTATTTTCCCCAATACGATCAGACCAATAAAAAGCTGAGCCTTTTGATGTGAGTCGAATTGCGATAATAATCAGTAATATTGGTATTGCCAACAGAGTTAATAACATTACACCAAAAATAAAATCAAAAGTTTGTTTCATAGAGATTTCTTTGAAAGAATATTATTTATAGTATGCATATATCGGCTAATCACAATTGATTCATCAAACTCCTTCAACATTTTTTCCCTACCTAGCCTTCCCATTTTCTTTCTATCATTCTTTGACATATTAAGCATTACTTCCATCTTTAAGGCTAAATCAGATGAATCCTTTACTCGGCATAATAAACCTGTAATACCATCATCAATTACTTGTCTACAGCCAACAACATCAGTTGTAATGATGGGTACTGCCATTGATGAAGCCTCCATTAAGCTTCTTGGACTTCCTTCTCTATATGAAGGAAGAACTACACAATCAGCATTGGCCAGTTGCTCTCGAACATTATCCGTCTTGCCTAGATAATTTATCACACTGTTATCATGAAATTCATGTATTTTTTTCTTTGATATTGCTGTTAGGTTAATAGAGTCCAATTCACCTAATAACTCAAATTCAATATTACTATATTTATTTTTAAGAATATATGCGGCATCAATATATTCAAAAATACCCTTATCTTGAATAACTCTTCCAACTAATAAAAATCTAAAAATACCATCATTACTAACATCAACAGGTGTAAATTTATCAGTATCTACACCACTTCCTGGCAATACGCTACATTTATTGATAGACATCAATCCCTTGCTTAAAAAATAATCGTGATCCTCAAGATTTTGAAAAAATACATGTGTTGAACAAGCTAAAGACACCTTATAAAGTAATTTTACAATAGAAGTAATCAAAGTTTCTTTAATAAATACAGTGCCTAACCCTGTAATATTAGTAATAGACTCTATGCGTAATAATTTTGCAACAATAGCGCTATAAATATTAGGCTTAATTGTAAAATTAAGAACAATATCAAATTGATTTTCTCTGTACGCCCTATACAACGAAAGACAAACTTTTAAGTCATCTACAGGATTCACTCCATCTGCTTTAAAAGCGACATGAATAAATTCAAATTCTGACTTTAATTTATCACTGTATTCTTCATCTTCTGGCGCAATAAATACAACCTTGTAATTATTCTCTTTAAGCTTTCTAGCAAGATTCAATCTAAAATTGTACCCTTGCCATGCTGAATTTATAACAATCGCAACTTTAATCATAATTGGGACTCTTTCCACACTTCCAAACTATATAAATTCCATAGCATTTTTGCTCTTTTCTCACTTGATATATCCAACTTATTATTAAGTAACTTATCTATAAAATTCCACTCAATAAATTCACTAGAATAACAATTTTTATTAATTCTATCAAAAATATTCTCTCTTAAATCCTCTTCTACCCACTTTTTTAATGGCGCCTCAAACCCTCTTTTTGGCTGATTAATTAACTTTTTCGAAAGATACTTCTTAGCCAATTCTCTTAAAATAACCTTCGTCTTGGTTCCATTAATTTTATATTTGTCATTTAATATAGGTGCTAATTCAAGCATTGATTTACTTAAAAATGGACTTCTTCCCTCTAGCGAATTAGCCATAGTTGCTATATCCATCTTCTTTAATAAATCACCTGGTAATATAAAATTAAAATCCATAAGCAGCATCTTGGATAATTCTGATATATTTTCATCATTAATATCCAAAATCTGTTGATTCATATCTGAAAAAGTCTGGTTACTCTCAAACTGATAAACATCTTCAAAAATATCATTGGTTGCACTATTGTAAAAATCTAATCCAGTTTTAGACGATATCTTTAACATTCGATAGAGATAATTATAAGTAGATCGCTTATTATGAGGAATTGGCAACATTGAACTTAAAAAAGTCAAATTTGACGCAAGTTTTAGCCAGCCATTAGCCGCTGGTACATATCGACGATATCCACCAAATAATTCATCAGCACCATCACCATTTAATACTACTGTTACGTGTTTTTTTGCCTCTCTACTCACATAATAACTTGGAATAGCGCTACTATCCATAAATGGTTCACCATAGTTGAGAAGAATCCCCTCCACATCATTCTTCAAATCCATCGATATGGATAATTCTGTGTGGTTAGTTTTATATTTGTTAGCCGTTAATTTTGCTAATTTCGACTCATCATAACCACCTTCAAATCTCACTGTAAATGTTTTTAGTTTTTCAACATAATTACTAGCAATAGCAACAATTAAAGAACTATCAATACCACCACTTAAAAAAGCGCCAACCTCTAAATCAGAAGAAAGTAGTCTGTCTTTAATACTTTCATGTAAACACGTATCAACTTTATCTAATGCAATATTAAAATTTTTTATCTTGTCTTTTTTATAATAATCCAAGATCCTAAAGTAGCATTTTTTTTCTACAAACAAACTATTTAAATCAACTGTGTATACATGGCTTGGCGCCACCTCAAAGACGTCTTTATAAGGTGTTTTTTCTCTGTAAAAAAATCCATTTCTTATATAGGCATATATTTCAGAAGTATTAATTTTTAAATCATTAACACTAGCTCTAATAGTATTTAATTCACTAGCAAAAATAAAAGAATCTTTATTTTGAAAAAAATATAGTGGTTTTTTACCCGCCCTATCTCTGCCTAAAAATAATTTATTAGATTTTTTATCCAAAATCGCAAACGCAAACATACCGTCGCAATCATTTAATGCAGGAATTCCATATTCAATAAATAATGCCAAGAAAGTCTCTGTGTCACTCTGTGTTTTAAACTTATAGTTAGTTACTTTTTTCCGCAAACTCAGATGGTTATATATCTCGCCATTAAAAATAATTACATAGTCTCCAATGAGCAATGGTTGTGAACCCTGTTCAATATCTTGAATAGATAAACGTGTATGAATTAAATGTATATTTTTATACTCGTATGTATTTTGAGCATCCGGGCCACGATGAAATAATGATTTTTTAATTACTTCAAGATTATCACTGCTATAGTTTATTAGTCCAGCAATACCACACATAAATACTCCAGAAAAATTTTAAAAAAGGGGTCGTTAAATAAATTTAATAAGTTGTTTTATTGAGACTATATTTAGTAAATACGTTACTCTTGTTTTTTATTTTTCCCTATTCTGAGTTTTAGATTTAAACATTACTAATATTTAATAGATTCAACATACCAATCTATCGCCTCATCCATCCCTTCGGATATCATGTACTTTGGCTGGTAGTCTAATAATGCTTGCGCCTTGTCTATATTGGCCTGAGAGTGCCTAACATCTCCTACTCTAAAATCTCTATAGACTGGATCTTTCTTTTCCAACTCCTCTGTTCGCTGGATAAGTCTTTCTTCAATCATCTTGTAAAGCTTATTTAGACTTGTCCTATCATTAAGAGCTACATTGTATACTTGGTCAGTAGCCTCATCATTGTCGGTAGTAGCTGCAAGCAAATTAATTTGCACTGTATTATCAATATAACAAAAATCTCTGCTAGTTTCTCCATCACCATTAATGAATACATCTTCTTTATTTAATATGGCCGCTACCCATTTTGGTATTACTGCAGCATAAGCACCATTAGGATCTTGTCTTTTCCCAAAAATATTAAAATATCTTAAACCTATAGTTTTAAAACCATAAGTTTTTGCAAAAACTTTAGCATAAAGCTCATTAACGACTTTAGTAACTGCATAAGGACTTAGAGGACTGCCAATCTTACCTTCTAATTTTGGTAGGTCTGGATGATCACCATAGGTAGAACTTGATGCAGCATAAACAAAACGCTTAATATTTGCATCTTTACTAGCTACTAGCATATTTAAAAATCCATCAATATTAGCTCTATTAGTATTTATTGGATCTTCAATTGACCTTGGAACTGATCCAAGTGCTGCTTGGTGTAAAACGTAATCAACACCACTGCATGCCTCTTTACAATCGCTCAGCTCTCTTATATCACCATTGATAAATTTAAAGTTATTTCTCAAATCTTTACCAATTGCTCTATTGGCATCTTCAATAGCTAGATCAATATTATGCTGATGACCTGTATCAAAGTTATCTAATCCCACTACCTTTTGATTAAGAATAAGTAACTTTTCTAGTAGGTTAGAGCCAATAAAACCAGCAACACCAGTAATTAGCCAAGTGTTTTGATTATTCTTCAAGTGTTCTTGTAATTGTTCGTATTTAGTCATTTATAGTCTTCCATCCGATTCATTAGCTTTAATTAGGTATTTAATATCATACAATATGTGATTGTCTTTGCCATAGGCTCTAATTTTCTCTGCAGTTAATGCTTTAAATTCATCATGTGCAACTGCTAGTAAAATTGCATCATATTTACGTTTTATCGGCTTATCAATTGGCTTAATGTTGTATTCATGAACAGCCTCATCTTTTCTAACCCATGGGTCATACACATCCACATTACAATTAAAACCTTCGAATTCTTTAACTAAATCAACCACACGGGTATTACGAAGATCAGGGCAGTTTTCTTTAAAAGCTAGACCCATAATTAGAATGTTTGCATCAATCACATGAATATGTTTTTTAGTCATAAGTTTTAACACTTGATCTGCTACATACGAACCCATGCTGTCATTAAGACGTCGGCCAGCTAAGATCATCTCTGGATTGTAGCCAACCTCAATTGCTTTGTGAGTTAAATAGTATGGATCAACACCAATACAGTGACCCCCTACCAAGCCTGGACGGAATCGGAGAAAATTCCACTTTGTCCCTGCCGCCTCTAGTACCGATTCAGTATCGATATTCAGCTTATTAAAAATAAGAGCAAGCTCATTTATAAGTGCAATATTTACATCTCTTTGTGTATTTTCAATAACTTTGGCTGCTTCTGCCACTTTAATACTACTTGCCTTGTATGTTCCTGCAATAATAATTTCTAGATACAGATTGTCAACTTCTATAGCTATCTCAGGTGTTGAGCCTGCAGTTATCTTTTTAATAGTAGTTATGCGATGCTCTTTATCTCCTGGATTTATACGCTCTGGTGAGTAGCCACAATAGAAGTCTTTGTTAAAAGTTAAGCCAGATTGTTGCTCAAGGATAGGCACACACACCTCTTCAGTTGCACCTGGATAAACAGTAGATTCATAAATAACTATGTCACCTTTTTTAAGAATCTTGCCAACTGATTCACTAGACTTTTCTAAAGGGGTTAAGTCTGGTCTTTTATCCTTGTCAATTGGAGTTGGAACGGTAACAATAAAGATGCTACAATTTTTAATATCATCTAGGTTAGTTGTATAGCTTAGATAGACCGCATCTTTAATCTCTTGTTTGGTCGTCTCAAGGGTTGTATCTAGACCTTTTTTAAGTTCGTCAACTCTAGTTTGATTAATATCAAAGCCAATCACTTCACGTTTTTTGCCAAATTCAACTGCAAGAGGAAGGCCTACATAGCCCAAGCCAATTAGGGCTATTTTTTTATTACTCATATTTTGAATTCTCTTTAAATATTGTTATATTCCTTATACTAAACTACTACAGTATTTATATATTTTACTCTAGACATTTTGTCCAAAAAAATGACTCCAAACGAAGTCAAAATAAGCATTTTAAACGTTCCATGAAATGGTAGAAATATTAAAACGAAGATGTATGATAATAAAATGATTTTTTCAACATCCTTTGTACAAAAAAGAGATTTACATGCCATATAAGCATAAAAAATATACATTAAATATTTACTCAATAAAATCGCCCCTCCCCCACTGAAATCGCCTAAAAATGGTCGGAAAAATGCTGGTCCGAACATTGTCCTAATAATATTCATAAACATCCCATGCCCAGGTAAAAATGAACCATCAATTGAAGTTAAACTATTCACATGTGTACCGTGCATCGATAAAGCCCTACCTATACCTATAAAAGTCTCAACTATAATTAACCCTATAATCGCTATCGAAATTTTTAATAATTTATTTTTTTCCATAACAAACAAAATTAATAGCATTAATGGAATCATATACACACGTTCAAAGGTAATTAATAATAAAGAAATAAAAAGTACTGTATAACTTTTCCTATGAGACACTAAAAATAGTAAAAATAATGAAAGAGCAAAGAATAAAATAGGCTCTTTCATTGGCTGGCCAGTATAAAGTAGAAAAAATGGGTTAAATGCTAAAAACCATGTTGAACGTCGAGAAAAACTTGTACTACAGGAATATCTGATGGCTAAACTATAAACAACCAAGAGAGTAACAACAGTTAAAAATATATTAAATATGTAAGTTATAATGAAAATATTACTGTAACTATTTGAGTCAACCCCCATAATAGAAAGTAAATTTATTAGGAAATATATTACAACGTGGGTCAGCCTGCCATTATATGTTCCATGCGGTGAAAAAAGATGATCAAGCACCGAATCTAGTTTTAATGCATATGGCAGGTGAAATGATTCCCAATCACTGCGACCATCAGGGCTAAAGTCATAGATATGACCGCTCGAAATAACAAAAAATAAAGCGTATATTTTAAGTAGAATAAATAAAAAAATAATAGTTCTTAATGAAAGCTGTGCGCGCCCAAATAATACTGGATATAAATAACCTATAAAATACAGTAAACTGAAGAATGAAAGATGAATAGGATAATTAAAACTATAACGCATTAAAAAATAATCAACAATAACAACAGAGAGGAACATAAGCCCACAACTTGATAAAATAATATTTTTATCAGACTCACTAGTTAAAGGAATGTTTATATTTTCAAATGAATTCATATTTCAATCCTTCTAGAATCAGCGGCGTAATAAACTAAGTATTTTCTTTTTTGAAAACCATGTGTATGTTAGTAATAATAAAGCTAGATATTTAGGTGAGCACCATATTATATGGAATAGTTTTTTACGAGCTTGCTTTAAAGAGCCCTTGTCAATTAAATTAATAGCATCATAATAATGAAGTTTCGTATATGCCGTGTTTAACGCTTTATTGTGTTTTTCTTTTATATAAGAATATTTATTAGAAATCGAATCCAATGTAAATTTCATTTCTGATGACACTAAATGTAACATTTCCTTTGATAATGAATCACTACAAACTCTGTATTTTGCTAAAAAGTCCTCAATGACACCAATCGGATATTTTGCGGCAATATTCATAAATAAATTAAAATCAGGTGAATACTTTAACTTAGTCTCAAATTCAAGTCCCTCATTATCAATAACTGCTTTTGATATCATAACTGACTGCATATTGATTTCATATTTTTTTAAAAGTTGATTTATAAGATAACCACTCTTATTGCGAACGCGGTGGCGCCTTATTTCCTCTCCTGATTCATCTATAATTACAACACCTCCATAACACAGGGCATAATTACTTGATTCCATTAAACGAATCTGTTTATCTAGCTTATCAGGAAAATATAGATCATCACAATCTAAAAAAGCGATATATTTACCAGATGCTTTCTGCAAAGCACTGTTTCTAGCTTCACCCAATGAAGAGAATGAGTTTGAACAGTAATACTTTAGTCGCTCATCATATGACTTTGCTATTTCAGGACTACGATCAGTCGATGCATTATCCCAAAATACAATCTCCCAATCTTTATAGGTTTGCGCATATATTGAATCAATTGCTTCCGCAAGAAATCTTTCACTGTTATAGCAATTCATTATAATACTAACGACTGAAGTGGACTTACTCATTCTGTCGACTTGCTTTTGTAATAAGCTATACTTTTAAGAATTCCTTCAGTAAAACTTGTATTGGACTCCCAAGATAGTAATTTTTTTGCCTTATTAATATCCCCATACAAAGACATATTTTCACCGGTTCTATATGGTATAGCGCCATAATCTGCGCTACCACTACCAATTAGTTTTCTAATTTGAGAAATAACATCTTTCACTTTCATAGGATTGCCAGATGCAATATTTAGCACTTCACCAATGGCTTGGGGATGTATCATTGCTTCAAAAATACCATTAACTACATCATCGATATAACAAAAATCACGTAATTGCTCACCTTTTGACACAGGGAAATTTTCCGAACGAATACACCCTTTAATTATTTGTGGTATAAATCGATTCTCCTGTTGACCTGGGCCGTAAACTAAAAACAACCTAAGGATCACCACTGGAAATTGCTCTGTTCGATGCAACATTTGAAGTAACATATTTGCAGCTACCTTTCCAGCCGAATAAGGAGAAATTGGTTTTTCAGAACTGTCTTCACTTTGAGGGGCAGGTATATCACCATACTCATCACTACTTCCAATTTGCACAAAAGATCTTAGTGAATTCCAGTCTAGTAAGCTTACTAAGTTTTGAACACCAACGAAATGAGTATCGAAAACTTCTCGCCCGCCTTCTTTATACTTTGCATGATTAACATAACCACCAAGATTAACCACATGTGAATAAGATGAATATGTTAGTACTTTTTCTAAGCTCTCGTATTTTGCAACATCGGCTAAAAGGTAATTAACGTTTTTAATGCGTTGATTATTACTGACTTTATTTAATGAAATAACTGTAGTTGCATAGCCCTTCTTTATTGCTGCCAGCACAAGATGTTTGCCTATAAACCCTGTTCCTCCTACAATCAGAAGATTTTTTACACTGCTCATTAATTATTAAACCTTCCAGGGTGCATCACCTGATTTCCAAAGTTCTTCCAAATGATCACGATCTCTTTTAGTATCCATACATTGCCAATAGCCATCATGTTTATAGGCCATCAACTCTCCCATCTCGGCTGCTTTTTCTAACGGTGCCTTTTCCAAGATTGTACTATCACCTTCAATCAAATCAAAAAATTCCGGTTCTATTACAAAATAGCCTCCATTAATCCAACCTTGGCCTAACTGAGGTTTTTCTTTAAAACTTTTAACATTTCCATCATTAATATCTAATTCACCAAAACGTGCTCCAGGATGAACAGCACTTACAGTCACCATTTTTCCATGGCTCTTATGGAAGTCAAGAAGTTCTTTAATATCTATATCTGCAACTCCATCTCCATAAGTCAGCAAAAATGATTCATTACCAATAAAAGATTGCATACGCTTAACTCGCCCACCTGTCATTGAATCTATACCTGTATCAACTAATGTAACCTTCCAATCAATTTCTTCTATTTGGTGAGACAACAGTCCGCCCGTTGCAAGATCAACAGTAAAATCAGAATTTAAACTCCTATAATGAAGAAAATATTCCTTAATTAATTCTGCTTTATAGCCAAGCGCAAGGTGAAAGTCCTTGTGGCCATATTTAGCATAGATATTCATAATATGCCAAATGATAGGACGCCCACCAATAGCTACCATTGGTTTAGGAACTGTTTCTGTATATTCTGATAACCGTGTACCAAACCCACCCGCAAGAATAACTACTTTCACTTTTTTATACTCCAATCAAATTCAATTTCATTAATATCTTTCCTATCAGATTCATCGGGATCATGAGGAATACTTGCAATATTTAACAACATTGCATTTCCTTTACTCAAACCTTGAAACCCAACCCAAACCATAGGAGGCACTGATAATCTATTATAATTATCTTTTGACAGAATAACTTCTTGATAATGAGGTTTGGCAGCTTTTCCATTTCTGTCATCAACAATAATAAAGCGAATTAATCCAACTGGAACAACTAAGTTCAGTGTCATTTTTCTATGGCGCTTCCAAGCTTTAATTGCCTGACTCTCAACTATAGAAAAATATGCCTCTCCAAAGCTAGTATAGCCAGGATCATCGCGTTTCATTGCGTGCAATACATTACCACCACCTACCGAAACAATCTTTTGCGGTGTTATTATAACACCGACAATATCTGACTTTATCATCCGTTAGCCCATTGAATACCGCGAGTCTTTGCCAATGCGGTATATTCACTAATTTGAGATAATGTAATATCACGCATAGAAGAGCTACTATCCTTGTAATAATACTTGTACCATTCAACCGTCATTCTAATGGTGTCTTCAAATTTTAGTGTGGGTTGCCAATCGAGATCAAATAAAGCCTTATCACAATTAAGCTTTAGAAGACCCGCTTCATGAACGTGTCCTTTATTATCAGACGTATCATTCCAGCGGACATTATCCCAATAGTTTGACATTTCATCGATAAGCGCTCTGACTGAATAGTTTTGATTTGCTGGAGGGCCAAAATTATAAGCTTCTCCATGTAAACCTGAACTTCCATACAACTCTGAGCCTAATAATAGGTAACCACTCAATGGCTCAAGTACATGTTGCCATGGACGAGTTGCTTCTGGGCTTCGTATATCAACAATATTATTCCGAGACCACGCTGTCATACAGTCTGGAACGATACGATCGGCCGCCCAATCGCCGCCACCAATGACATTACCTGCACGTGTAATTCCAACCCTTACATTTGAATCGGGTGAATTAAAAAAAGAGTCTACATATGAACGTATGGCTAATTCGGCCATCCCCTTAGAAGCACTATAAGGGTCTTTCCCACCTAATCGATCAGTTTCACGATACCCCCAAAACCATTCTACATTATCGTATGCCTTATCACTGGTTATCATTACAGCAACAACTGGCTTATTTAAAAACCTTAATGCATCTAAAACATTTACTGTACCAATTGCATTGGTTACTAATGTATCTAATGGATTAATGTAAGACCGCCTTACAAGTGCTTGAGCAGCCAAATGAAAAACATAATCTGGCTGAGATTTAAGTATAATATCTTTAACTAAAGCTGAATCACGCACATCAATTCGATGATCTTCTACTAAGTCACCAATATTTGAAACTGCAAAATTTGAAGGTGTGCACGGAATGTCAATTGATAATCCAATCACCTTAGCGCCAAGAGATGCTAGCCAAGCAGAAAGCCAACTTCCCTTAAATCCAGTATGCCCTGTGATTAAGACTGTTTTCCCTATATAATTTTCTTTTAAGTAACTCATAATTTTAATTACTCTCTTTATTATTAATCACAACATCGCTCCATAATGGAAGCATGGGATCAGTGTTAAAAAAATCATTTTGACTACACAAAGGTGGAATTAAATTGCCACTTAATAAATGACTTAACTCATGTGCAGTTGCAACAAAATAAACTCCTGTTTTTCCTCTCAATGGACTCATATTAAATGATGTAGCATCTAGCATTGTTAATACTGGTTTTCCCGCTAAAAATGCGTCAACTGCTGCTGAGGTTGGATTGCTTGTAAACGCAACATCATACAAACCTTCCAATTCATCCATCGGTTTATCTAGATTTTGGAAAGATAGACTCGGCCAATCTGTTGGAATGATAGGATTCGCTGGATGTGATTTAACAAGTAGCTTCGTTCCCTTCGGGAAGTGTTGATATGCATCACTTAGAAGTTGAAGCTGATCTCTAGTCACATCTGAGAGATAATCACCGAGAACAAGCAGTCGTAATGATCCGGTAACACCATTACCAATATTTTTTTTGGCAGCATACTTATTAAGATAAAGGTAACGAAGCGCCTCCACCTTTAATAACTTCTCACTAGGAAATCCACTTTTTCGATATGAATCAAAGGCAGCCATACCATTTAATGCAACTCTATCTGGTATAGGTAACTGAAGCATATCCTTCGTGACATACTCAAGAGGATCAGAGTAATGCCTAAGATCCCATTCACTAACAACTGTATGTGGCACACCAATAATCTCACCATGACCCATTTTTCTCCATGCATATATTAAACTACGCTCCCATCCTTGGTTTTCTTGCAAGTAAAGACCTAATTGTTGCTTAGGTATTTTTTTCGCATAACTTTCAAATAAATTAAGCATAATAATATTAAACATTGCAGTTTTACCAAACAATGAACATTTATAATCTCTCTTTAATATTGGCCATAAATTAATATTACTGCCTGCAAGCAGAAAAAAAACTTTTCTGTTTCTTAGAGGATTAGTATGAATTATTAGTTTACAATAATCTCGTAACACCGAAAAAATTAAACGTGTATTAATATAAGAATCAAGTAAATTGTGAAGCTGGCTTTCATTATTAACGTTAAACTTTTTAATTAACTGAAATGCATTTTTTCGGTTTGGCACTGTATTACTTTTTACATACATGTGAAGCCAAATACTACAGATGTTATTTTGTTTAAGAACATCATGCAAATCAGTCCAAAATCCAGAACGGAACTGGTTGTTTTCTGCCGCAGACAAATCCACATTTGTAAAGTATGAGAAAAATGCTACGGTTCCAGAATTCCCAGACACAAACTTAGCTGTATGACTCTTTTTGAAAGGCCATCTGAGAATCATATACCGAAAAAAATAGATAATGGCTTGCAATACATGAGGCAACTTGTTATAAAGACTAACAATCGATGACTCTTTACATCTTTCCGCAACCTTCAGAACTGTTACCTTAATATCTAAACGTTCACAAAAAAGTTGAATGACCTCAGCCACTATTTTTTCCAAACCATACAACTTAATTTCATTCACCTTTGTTTCTTGCACTAATCTCTGCAACGCAAGTACACGAAATACAGTGTACAAATGAGGAGATTTCCACTGACTTTTTTCTACTAATAATGACATCCACCAAAGACTAAAATCTTCTCTAATTGCTAGATGCTCTTTTAAAGATTTGCCTTTATGTTTTTTATTACCCAGATGATATAAAAATTGTAAATATTCATTTTTCAATTCATCTGCATTATCTTCAACAATTCGTGGGATGGAATACCTGTCTTTATCCTCAGTATATACCCCCCAATACGCTACGACATCGTAACTAGTATTAATTATTTGATCAGTGTCGCAAACTAGTAATATTTTTTTGTCTAAGTCTATCTTCATTATGGATAGTATTAATTATTTGATCAGTATCGCAAACTAGTAATATTTTTTTGTCTAAGTCTATCTTCATTATGGATAGTATTTTGGGAAGTAAGGATCTACAGCCATTTCTCTTCGAACATTTTCGAGATCATTTTTTGTATCAACACTAACAGCTCTGCTTTCAACATGAACCGCTCTAATCTTATAGCCTTTTTCAAGAATTCGTAAATACTCATTGAATTCAATCTGCTCTAAAACACTTTTGTTCCAGCCTGAATATTTAATTAAGAAGTCTTTCCTAAAGGGAACAATGTGATAAGCTTTCAACAATGGCGGGTTATCAACGCGAGCATCAGATGGGATGTCTGTGCGTGAAAAATACATTACATCATTATATTCATTTAGCACCACCTTAATATCCGAATGTGAATTTCTTTTACTATAGGAATTAACTAAAATTGAAACATTAACACTTTGATCTTCATACAATGCATTAATAGCTTTATCAATATCTTTTGGATTGACCAACGCCTCATCGCCTTGAACATTAACAATAATTTCTGCATCCAAATTTTGTGCAGCTTCGGCTATACGATCTGTTCCTGTTTGATGATCAGATGAAGTCATAATTACTTTACCACCAAACTCTTCAACGACATTTTTTATCTCAATATGATCAGTTGCAACATAAACATCATCCAGATTATTTGCTAAAAGGCAACGTTTATATACATGTACAATCATTGGCAGACCACAAATATTTGCTAGTGCCTTATTAGGTAAACGAGTAGATTCCATGCGAGCTGGTAAAATAGCTACAGTACTAGGTTTGTTTTGCATTATGTTGTCTCTTCTTCAAACCAATTATTTATATTACGAACATGTGTATACAATATAGAGCTATCAACTTCATATGTAATAAAGCGCATCCCCATATCTAACAACCACTTAATATCATCTTTTGTTTGAGGGACAAAACCACCAGCCGATCGTCCATGTTTAACAACAACATCTACACTTTTTCTTATTGTTTTAATTACCTCCGGATGCCGAACATCTCCAGGGTAACCTAATTCTTGTGATAAATCGTAAGCACCAAAATAGACTACATCAATATCCTTAACTTCTAATATTTCATCCAGTCTTTCTAAGCCTTCTTTCGACTCAATAATTATTATTGCAAGTGATTCTGAATTTGAACTCCCTACATAATTTATTATATTATTATTATTGAATCCACCAGCTTTAGTAAAAGGAGAGATTCCTCGCATACCGCTAGGATAATATTTAAGAGCGGAAATAAAATCTTGTGCAGACTTTTTATTTGAGACGTGAGGTATAATTATGCCCTGAGCTCCTTGATCCATAGCCTGCAGTACCATCCAGTCTTCACAACGAGGGACCCTTACAATAGGAGTACAAAGTCCAGCTGCTTCACAAGCTAAAACATGTAAATGTATTTGATCAAGAATAAAGGGGCCATGTTCTAAATCTATAATCTGAAAATCAAAACCTCCCTGAGCAATAACTTCAGTTACCAATGGAGATGCAAGAGTATTCCAAGTACCAATGACAGGTTTTCCTTGTTTTAATTTTTCCTTTAGTGAATATTTATTTTTCAAATTAACACCTAACTTCAATTGCTCTTAAATCTTTGACTACAGTACATACAAAATCATCAAATACAGCTTGACTGGATAATCCTGTTAAGACACCAATATTTGTAGTAATTCCGGCATTTAAACCCATTTCTATATCAACTGGATGATCACCAACAACCACTGTATGTTCTAATGAATATGTACCTTGCTTCATTGTTAATTCTGCTAAATCTGGAGAAGGTTTAGTATTTTCTACAGCATCGCCTCCTAAGATTGAGCAGAAATAATGTTTAATACCCAGTAAATTCATCGCAATCTTGGTACGACTTGTAATATCATTAGAGACGATGGCAGCAGAAACATCACAATCTTTTAATTGTTTTAACAGCATCTCAACCCCTGGTAATAACCTTAATAATGGAAGTAAGTTTTCTGATGTGCGTTTATCCACTTCAAGAAATAGTTCTTCCATATCTTTATTACTTATATTTACACTATTTGCACGAACAATATCTGCAGCTAAGTTTACAATAAAATGCCGTGGTTTAATACCGACAGGCCCCTGATGTTTTATACGGTTTACTTCTAAATCAACGCCCATTGCATCTGATAATTTTGCTTCAACAGTTCTTGGAGTATCATGAAGTTCAAACCAACGCTTTACGATTAAATTAGATCTAATTTTAATCATTGATACCCAGTAATGATGAACATCAATTAAGGTTCCATCTTTATCAAAAAGTACTAACTCAAGATTCTCTATTTTAGAAATGCCATTAACATATAAGTCACTCATTACCGCATACTGCGACTAATCAAATCATCTGTAATCACAACTTCTTGATTCAAACTATCAAAACTTTCTTTCACAAGGATCCTTTAGTGTTAATCAGTATAAATAATTTTACCTATTTTAAGACTCCACAATCAATAAAAAACTTACGCAAATAGTGGGATCACCTTCTCAGACTTCGATTCAATCATTGATTCATCCCATTTAATATCATTAACATTACAATCATCTTTAAACCACTTTATGCTGCCCTCAAGTTCTTTTTCGGTAACTGCATAACAACATGAACTTTGTGCATTCATAGATAAGTCATTAAAATCAACAGCATGTGGAATATGTTTATATTTATTATCAGAATCAAATAAAATAACTGGTATTTCATTATATAAAGCCTCATCAATTGTCGTTGACGAATAACTCACCATCACATCCGTAATCGCTAAATATTGACTAAAACTTCCTTCAGTGCAAATCGAGTAGTTATCACAAGGAATAAGTAGCTCTCTCAGTGCTTCTAGCGATAAATCATCATTTGGTCGAAACCGAATAATCAAATAGCAATAATCTCCCATTTTCATTACAGCTCTAATCAAAGAGTTAATGTTTGCAATATATTCATCTACTGTCTCATAAACAACAAATCGTCTCGCCGATAACCCTCGGGCTGAGCCAGCATGCATAATAACAAACTTACCCTCCTGATCAGGAAAAATATTATCAATCGCTGATACTTTTTCTTTATCTAACTTACTAAATAACAATGGGCCAGTTGAAATTATTTGGCTTTCCACTTGGTTGACTTTAAAGTATTGTTTTGCCATAGGTGACTGCACAACAGTATGACTATAATTTGTGTGAGTTAATGCAAGACCATGTTCCCTCCATTCCATTTGAGCATAGATCGAACTTGAATCCACATGCGACCCATGAGATATTAGGAGCGAAGGTATATTGTTATTAGATGCAAGTTCTCCAAGCTGATATGTCCAGCCCAGTGCCATTTGTGAAATGACTGCATTCGGTTTTAGAGAAACAAGCATTTTATCTATGGCACATGTTTGAACGTAAAGCTCGTTTAGTAATTTTTTCGAAAGTCCATTGCTGTACAAAAAAAACAACTCAACCAAACTTACGTCTCGATAATTAAATACGCGTTTGTTTTTATTAACTTTATCAGAAAGATTATTAGCATTTTTATTAATATAATATTTAAAATGCCTTCTACGTGAAGGACTCAAAATACACCATGGGATTATTATCGAGAATTCATCCCCTCCGAAAGAAAATATCTTAAAGAAAGACTTTACTCTTGGAATATTTAGATATATGGGTGTTAACTTTAACTGTCTTTTTAGTACATTATCAACAATAATCCCAAGATTATATTTTTTAGATGAAGCAAAAACCAACTTAAGACCTCTAGTTTTATGTTTAAGAAAGTACATAGTAGGAATCATTAAGCACCGTGCGATATTCTTTTTAAAGTTAAACCACATATCAGCAGCAAGAACCTTCAATTTATTATTAGCCTGATATAGACTGACAGATATATTTAGTTGATCAGTTACAGCTTCTATTATTTGTGGGATTGTTTTATAAAATTCATTTTCAATTATATTACGCCTTTCCGAGCTCCTTGGGCTGCAAACCACAATCTTAGAAACATCCAAAACCTTGTTTGCATTCAGTATGATCTCTAAAAGAAAACAAATTTGGTTTATATAAAAATGTAAGTAGAAGGTAAAGTAATTATTGTAACCCTCTGACAGGCCAAACTCATCTTTCAGATTAAATTCATCCCTAATGAAACGGCTAATCTCGGCAGATTTTTTTGTAATTTTCTCATGAGAAACTGTATTAAAAAAGGGTCGCGTATTTTCAAAGGCAATATCATTTTTCTTTAAATATGCTTGAAGCTCAGCGTCAAGTGCAATAATTATTGCACCAGCATCTTGTGAAATATTACGATTTAAAGAATGCCAATCATCCACGCCATGTAGGATATATAAAGTGTTCAACAGTGAGCTACCATACTAATTAATTCAATAACAATAGTTTAAATAAAGCACATAAGTTAAGTAATAGTTTTACTTTACCCTACTCGTGATTTCCATGTTTATATAATCACAAATTCTAATCTCACCTTTACTGTCAGAAAATGCATCAATTCTATTTCCAGAGTTTTCCTTATTACGACTAGCGGTTAAATTAGACTCCAGTAATTCAGGAAGACGTTCAAAATCTGTAAATGTTATTATATTATTCAATTCCGGTGGTTCGTGGTGCATTACACGATGTCGATCAAATAATAAGCATGGTATGCCATATGTCGCAGAAATGCATGCCAAGCTTGATGAAGAAATACCAACAACAACGTTAGATATTAACCCAGCTTCTAGATCTGCTTTTTCTTCTCTTACATAAATAAAATCTTTTTCTATCAGGCCTTCAATTCTTTGCCTTGTTTCAGATTTTAACTTAAGCTCTGAAATTCTTTTAGATTTCAAAACTAATAGAACATCACTCTTTTTCTCCACCCAACTTGACAAAATATTATACAAAGCATTTAAGTCATTACAATTCATAATAATATCATCGAAACAAATATTATCATAGAATGTGACTACATACTGAATGCTCCTTCTCTTTTTTATTTTCATTAGCCATTCAGGGTTATTTTTGTTTTCAATTGCTTTTTTATTATAAAAACCAGCGGTAGGATATCCGGCCATAACATATGAGTCTACTATCATACCTGCCTTTTCAAAAATTCTTTTTTGTCGTTCTCCCCAAACAAAAAATACATGGTTTCGTGAAATAGCCTCATAGATCCTTGGGCTGTATGGCATTGACCAAGTCGTTCCTAAACCAATACCATTAACCCTGCCAGCAGCAAGAGTTATAGAAAGCGTGTTTACTTCATTACCTTCAAGCATACTCCATGTGACAGAGGTATTTGTCGCACATAACAAAGACTCATATGTAATAACGCGAATATGCAACCTCAACAAAAGAGCTTTTAGAAATAATGGCAACTCCGAATTGAAACTTGTTTTCCAAATATAGGAGCGATACTTTAATATTTTCTTTAAAAATATTAAAGCGATTTTTCGACGCGGTAATTTATTATTAGAGCTGAAGACATCAGAGGCTTTAGAAAGATAAAAAAGATCATCACATCTATCTGAATAAAAGTGATTTGCACTTTTCGATAAAGGCCTAATATTGATACCAAGTATTTTTCTAGAATACTTACTCTTAAGTCTATCAGCCCAAAAAATATCATTGTATCCTTGGGATGGATTTGGCTGATAAATAATTGCCATGACATCATACGAAGCGCAATGATATTTGTCTTTATTAATAACTTTTACTTTTAATGCCAATAACACTGCAACAATAAATTCAGAAAAACTATGTACAAACATCATTACAGACATGATCAACGATGGTGAGCGTTGCGTTCTATCTATCCAATTACTTTCTCTTATCGGAAGTTTTGTTCTAAAAACTGTATTGTAAAAAGTTAGATTAAGGTTATGCTTTTTATAAGTTTCAATAATATGTTTATCACATAACGTGCTTTGTAAAATAACAACACCACTATTAACATGGCCCTTAAACACAAGAATACTTTCTAACAATTCAATTTGACGTGAAATAGTCTCCCAGATCTTGATAGTTAAATACCTGCCTATATAGCCATCTTCCTTCTCATCACAAAAACCATTTATTGTCAGATTTTTTTTAAATTGCGGCTCAAAATTTTTAATGAAGATATCTATAACATTATCATGAAATGTTGTGTAACGATTATCTTGGGCCTCCTTAAAATATGAATCTATAATTATCACTCTTCTATTTAATAGCTTAAGCAAAAAAACTGAAAAAAAACCTAATAGACTGGTACTAATTGTTAACGCATAAATCTCATCATACCTACTGCTGCATATGAATATTTTCGCAAAAGAATGGATATCCAGCACATCCACAAAATGTGATTTGATAGGCATCTATTTATTTTCACTAAGGTTCATGTTTTTATTCGTATTTAGTATACACAGAGTTCTTTTAAATCTAAATATTGGCGCGCAGTGAATAATCATTTTTTATTTGCAATATTTTTATAGATGCATTTCTCATATCTACCAGCCTTTTGGCATCTTATATGATAAGCATTATGTACAATAATATCCTCTCTATTAGGATAGAAACTACTTTTTTGTTATTTGTTTTTTTTGATATATTGTATTGGAAAGGAAATCAAATTTCCAAGGAGCAGGATGTTTTCCATATTTATAGAAATATATGAGTATTTTGGTAAAATTCCATGCACCTGAATAGTAATTGATGGAATTTTTTATTCTTGCTAAGCTTTTTATATTTCCTATTCTAGGTGTAGTTAAATCATCTGTATGGTTTGCATCGAATGCTAAGACATCCCTACAATAAAAATCTTGAAAAGAATTTTTACCAAACTTATAGGGTTGATTTTTTGTTGGAAAAAATGCTTCGCCTGTAAATCGCATATGGAAATCTAATCGCTTATTAAATGTGCCTCCTTGATGTAATTTACCTGGTGCAAAAAACAATACTGTTCCTACTTTTCCATCTATTGAATCATAGTATTTTTTATCTAGGTCTAATGGGATTACAGATTGTTCAAAATCATCATGATCAGGGATTTTATTTTTATTCGATCCCCATAAGTCATATTCATTTTTTAACAGTCTAAATCCATCCTGATCTTGAAGATAAATTGCAACTTGTACACACTGCTCTTGCTCCTTGCCTCCATCCCAGTCAGTGAAATCTCTATGCCAGTGACCTCTATATTTGTGCTCATTCATTGTAAATAATCTTGCCAAATGACAATAAGTCTTTCCCCAGCCCATTAGATTGCATACCGCATTTCCAAGCTTAATTTCTTCAAATAATGATTTAATGCCTTCATTAATTATTAATTTATTAAATGGAGTCTCTAGTGCAGCCTTATTTTTATCAAATATGAAGGGATAGTAAGTTCTCCCCATTGGGTATTGTATTGATTTTGCCTTATCTTCAAGCTTTTGAACTGAATTAAAATATTTCTGAATGCTATGACTGCTCAATCCTAAAGATAATTGAACCCAGCCTTTTTCTTTATAATTTTTTATATCATCTTTGGAAATGGAAATCATAGGCTCTCACTATATAAATAAATATCAGAAAATTTATAATCGTCTTGTCTTTTGTTCTTCAATGATAAATTATTTTTTATTGTTTGTGATATTTTCAACTATTTCTGTAATATATTTAGGAACACCATGAACTAATCTATTGTAATGTTTGCCCATAACCAATTTTGGTGTATAAAACGAACCACGCTTTAAATAGCAAAATCGAAATAATTGCACAAAATAAAATAGGTCTCCAAAAAATAGTGGTAACCTCATTTTCCTTTTACTGTATTTAACTTCATCAGAAGATATGGCTTTTGCTACCTCATTCAAAACTGAACCATTGTATGGCCACAAAAATTCTTGTTTCATAATTTCTTCAACCATTTTATTTTGCGGCATAACAAAATTATCACCAACACATTTGTCTAACAGTTCTTTAAATTCATCAAAGCTATTTGGTAACATCATCTCTTCATAAGAACTTAATATTGGAGCCTCATCTGCATCAAGATTATCACTGCACCCTGCTAACTTATCAATTCCAATAACTGGCGTTCTAGCTAAATATGCTTCTGCAAATGTCATTGAAGTGGTTGAAATAAGGACATCCATACCTAAAGACCATTCATAAATTGAAAGACCTCTATCGATACCAATTCTGGAACCGTACCTATCTACTAGAGACTTAAAGCCTTCATTCCATAAAGCTTCTTCATGGTGAGGTCGAATACTCACAGAGTAATCTGTTTCACGCATAATATAGTGAATAATTTCTGCGTATGCAGCTAAAGCAGATATTTGTGTATTGAACCACAAAATTCTATTTTTTTTACCTAGTTCTGTTTTTAAATTTTGTTCAGAAAACATATGCCGTATAAAACTAGAGCCGTCATATTTATTAATAGTAGGAAACCTTCCTATAAAACCAATAACACCATTTTTTATTCTTTTTGTACCGCTAAACTTTGCCAAGTCAAGCCTAGCATTGCCTTGAATAACCAATTTCTCAGTTGGGTATTTAGCAGTATTCAAAAACCAATCACGTTGATGTTGATTCCAAAAGTATATTTTACTAATTACAGTGCGTATTTCATCCCGCAATATGCCGCCATAAAAAGCTCGCATAGTATCATCATGATTTCCATACCTTCTTGAGGAATTATTTAAAACTTTAGTCTCATCCTTCTTTAAGGCTCCTTTATCATAGAGAGCAGCAACTGCATTAGGCATTGAATGCACTAAATATTCTGGCTTCCAACACTTCAAATAAAAAAATGTTGTCAATCTTGAAGAAACAACCACTTTATGACCAGCTTTCCGAAGAATAGCAGCTAAAATCATCATTGGAGCTGGATCTCTAATTAATGAATCCGCATGAAGTAAAACTCTCATAAATAACCTCTAAAAAAATTAACATTGAACAACAATTTACCTAGCAAACAAATAAGACCTTTGTGACAATTAACATAAATCTAAACATAGATTGTAAAATAACGTAGACAGATATTATTTAAATAGCAGTTCACTTAAGAAGTATTTTATATTATTAGTCAAACGTGCTTATTAACAACAAACTACAAAAATTTCCATATGATAAAAAATAAAAGATATTAAGTTAAGGCCATCCTTTACCAATAGTTATGTATTTATTGTTCAGATTATATTTCAGTGAATCTGTTGCCAAAAAATCCTTATCAAACGCAATACTACTAATATTTTTTGTATTTTTATCTTGTAACACACTGCCTCCATTAAAAACCCATTCCTGTGGCCCTACTTTAGTCCAGAAGAACTCATTACGA
>Ga0209482_1000757_pt1 | contig 26118 bp, 21 predicted proteins | sample CoawatmetaG10DNA_FD_187512 | JGI IMG/M metagenome (GOLD analysis project Ga0209482, IMG submission 187512) | Marine microbial communities from the West Antarctic Peninsula - Coastal water metaG104-DNA (SPAdes) (version 2) | ecosystem: Environmental > Aquatic > Marine > Coastal ...
TAATTTGATCCATAGCCTTTTTATTGCCCAGAGAACAGCCTAGAGCATAACCTGAATCTGTTGGGTAAGCGATAACCCCACCTTTTTCCATAATCTCAATGACCTGTTTAATGAGTCGTGGTTGAGGGTTTTCAGGATGGATGTTAACTATTACTGACATTATAAATATTTCCAAACTGCTATTTCAGGGTCGGGTAAATCTCTTAAATTACCAATACGAATTCTTTGGTTTGGCCATCCATGAAAATCAGAGCCACATGTTGCTAGTAAATTATATTTACCTGCCCACTGATTTCCAAGTTGAATTTCTTCTTCTGAACTAGTTCCTGTCACAACCTCTATTCCATCACCAGATACACATTTAAAATCATTAATCATAGTCTTAATTTTTGTATGAGTCATTCGATACCTAAAAGGGTGGGCTATAAAAGCCATACCACCAGCTGCATGAATCCAATTTACAACCTCATCAAAATCTTCCCACTCAACACGAACTCCACCAGGTTTTTTACCTGTCAAATATCTTCTAAATACTGCTTTCATGTCCTTACAGTGACCCTCACTTATTAGCATCTGTGCGAAATGCGTTCGGGTTAACATATCTGTTTGACTAAAACTTTGCGTTTTCTCTAGCGCATCTTTAATTCCAGAGCGCCAAAGACCAAGAGCTATTTTTTCTGCTCTTTCTTTTCGTAATTTTTGATTATGTTCTAGCCCAGTTTGTAAGATATCATTATTTATATCAATACCTAAGCCTAATATATGAATAGCCATATTTCTCCAAAATGCAGAAATTTCAACTCCATTGATAAGATTAAGATTTAACCTACCAGCTTCTAGTTGAGCTTCAGCAATTCCATCAGTAGTATCATGATCTGTTAATGAAAATAAATCACACTCTGCTTCGCTGGCTAGCTTAACAACCTCACTTGGCGATAGAACTCCGTCTGAATAATAAGAATGATTATGTAAGTCTGCTTTCATCATGTGCTTTATTATAATCTAAAAGTTGATTTAGCTTAAAAACCCTTGCAATTTAAAGGGAATAGCTACAACTTTCATTCTAATTAATAATAGCTAAAAATTGATTACTAACTATAATACTAATCATTGATGTATTAGAAAGTACTTATGTGTGGAATTGTTGGTGGTGTTACAAATGAAGATATTACCTCACTATTATTAGAGGGATTAAATCGCTTAGAATATAGAGGTTATGACTCATCTGGACTTATAGTCTTATCTAAAAATAATTCTTTTGATAGGGCACGATCAGTTGGTAGAGTTAAAAACCTTGAAGATAATTTAAAAGTAAGAGAACAACAAATTAGTGGGAACATTGGAATTGCTCATACTCGTTGGGCAACTCATGGTGAGCCTTCTATTGATAATGCTCATCCTCATATATCAATGAATTCAGTAAGCTTAGTTCATAACGGAATTATTGAAAATTATATTGAACTTAAAAATGATCAATTAAGAAAAGGCTACTCATTTTCTTCTGAAACTGATACTGAAGTAATTGCACATGAAATAGACTTTACAATGAAGTCATGTAATAGTTTAATTTCATCAGTTCAGTTAGCAATTAAGTCTTTTTCTGGGTCATATGGTTTAGGAATTATTTCATCTAAATACCCAGATCAAATTATTGCTGCCAGAAATGGCTCACCACTTGTAATAGGTATTGGAAAAAATGGGAATTATATTGCATCAGATCAAATGGCACTTCTATCTGTAACTAATAAATTTATTTTTCTAGAGGATGGTGATATTGCTGAAATAAAAATTGATAAAATCACTATTTTTGATTTAGATGGTAACTTGGTTGACCGTCCAATTAAGACTTCAAAACTCAAGGCAGGTCAAGTCGACTTGGGTAATTACGATCATTTTATGCAAAAAGAAATTTTTGAGCAGCCACAAGCTATTAGGGACACACTGGAGTCACGTATAACAACTGATTCTGTTTTAATCTCAGCTTTTGGATTTAAAGCTGAACAAATATTTCATAAAATTAAACAAATACAAATTGTTGCTTGTGGCACTAGCTATAATGCTGGCTTGGTAGCCAAGTATTGGCTTGAAGATATAACAAAAATACCATGTAGTGTTGAAGTAGCAAGTGAATACCGATATCGTCGGCCTGTCATATTAAATGGCACTCTATTAGTAACTCTTTCACAAAGTGGAGAAACTGCTGATACAGTAGAAGCCCTAAAAGCCGCAAAAAAAATAAACAGTAATACAATATCTCTCTGTATAACTAATTCTCCAGAGTCTAGCCTTACAAGACTCTCTGATTTAACTTTTTTAACTCATGCTGGACCTGAAATTGGAGTGGCAAGCACAAAAGCTTTTACTACTCAGCTAGTCGCTCTAGCTTTATTAACTTGCTCTATTGGTAAATTAAAAAAATCAATCAATACAAAGCAAGAGAGTGAAATTGTTGATGGCTTAAAAAGACTTCCAGGGCTAGTTAACGAGGCATTACTTCAGGAAAAGCAAATCGAGAATTTAGCTGTACGCTTTAAAGATAAAAATAGTGCGCTTTTTCTAGGGAGAGGCACAATGCATGCAATTGCAATGGAAGGCGCTCTTAAACTTAAAGAAATTAGTTATATTCATGCTGAAGCCTATCCAGCTGGAGAATTAAAGCATGGTCCAATTGCACTTATTGATAAAAATATGCCAGTTATTGCAATTGCACCTAATGATGAACTTTTAGTGAAACTTAAATCTAATTTACAGGAAGTAAAATCTAGAGGCTCGCAAATGATTGTCTTTGAAGATGAAAATTCAAAGGTTCATCAAATGGAGGCGATGGAAGTTATTCCAATTACTTCGAATCTTGGTCGCATCACAGCTCCAATTATTTTTACTATACCTTTACAACTTTTAAGTTACCATGTTGCCCTTATTAAAGGTACCAATGTAGATAAGCCTAGGAATCTTGCTAAGTCAGTTACTGTTGAGTGACTCCTTATGGCACCCTATTAGTTGATTAATAAGTTATGTATTCACTAAAGGTACAATCTAAATTGATTCCATAAATTTATCAAACCTCTCTAAATTAAAAGGTGCGCACTCATAGATCTCCTTAAAGGCTATTTCATAATTAGATTAAGCAACTATAAAATCTAAAACCTTTCAATTTCATCAAAATCAATAAATGTTTGGATTATCACATCAAAAAAATAATCAGAAAAATAAAGATTAATAATTTATAATATTTTTTATAATAAATGGTATAAATTTGATGAAAAAAATATTAGTTACAGGTGGTGCTGGATTCATAGGAAGTAGTCTTTGTGAACGTTTAATCCAAGAAAATAATGAGGTTTATTCTTTGGATAATTACTCTACAGGCTTTGAAAAAAATCATATAGATGGAGTTAAATATATTAAAGGTTCAACTTTAGATATTGATAAGTTGATTTTATTCTCGCCAGATGTTATTTATCATTTAGGCGAATATTCAAGAGTAGAACAAAGTTTTGATGATATTGAAACTGTTTTTGTTTCAAATAAGATGGGTATATTCAATGTTTTACAATTTTGCAGAAAACATGGATCAAAAATTATTTATGCTGGAAGTAGTACAAAATTTGGTGATGGAGGTCTAGGAAGGAGTCAGAGTCCCTATGCGTGGAGTAAATCAAGCAATACCGAGTTAGTTGTAAATTATGGATCTTGGTTTAATATTCCATACGCTATTGCATATTTTTACAATGTATATGGAGAGCGAGAAATTTCAACAGGAAAATATGCCACTTTAATTGCTTTATTTAAAGAAATTTCTAGAAAAGGTGAACCATTAACAGTTGTGAAGCCAGGCTCTCAAAGAAGAAACTTTACTCATATTGATGATATCATTAATGGGCTAGTTTTAATTGGAAATGAAGGATTTGGAGATGAGTTTGGAATTGGAAGTATGGAGTCATTTACAGTTTTAGAAATAGCTCAGATGTTTGGTGGGGAAATAATAATGATTCCAGAGAGAAAAGGGAATAGAATGTCCGCTGAAGTAATGGTGGAAAAGATACAGTCATTAGGATGGGAGTGTAAGAACTCTGTAAAAGATTATATTAATGATTTTAAAAATAAATAAAATTTGGCCTGAAGTTAATTTTTCATTTTAAAGACTCATTATTATATGTATGGTATAACTCTCAAATATATTAATTTAGGAAAAATAAAGTGATTACAAAATGTCTTTTCCCTGCAGCAGGATATGGGACTCGATTCCTCCCCGCCACTAAAGCCGTTCCAAAAGAAATGTTACCAATTCTTACCAAACCTTTATTACAATATGGCGTTGAAGAGGCAATTTCTGCGGGTATAAACAATATGGCAATTGTTACTGGTAGAGGAAAACGCTCAATTGAAGATCATTTTGATAACTCTTTTGAGCTAGAATCACAATTAAGTGGAACATCAAAAGAACACTATCTCTATGAAATTAAAGAGGTAATAGAAAAAGCAACGTTTACCTATGTCCGCCAGCAAGAAATGCTCGGATTGGGGCATGCTATTCTTACAGGTGAGCCTTTAATTGGTAATGAGCCATTTGCCGTAATTCTTGCAGATGACTTATGTGACTGTGATAATACTGGAGTACTCCAGCAAATGATTGAAATTTATAAAAAATATGAATGCTCAATAGTTGCTATAGAAGAAGTCCCTAACTCTGAAGTTCATAAATATGGGATAGTTGAGTGCAAGCCAATCAACAACTCTGAAAATATCTACCATGTTACAAACATGGTAGAGAAGCCTTCTCCAAAGAACTCACCAAGTAATATGGCAATTATAGGGAGGTATATCTTAACTCCAGATATCTTTAGCATTCTTAGAAAAATTAGCCCTGATCATTCTGGCGAAATTCAAATAACTGATGCGTTACTTGCTCAAGCTAAAAGCGGCAATGTAATAGCCTACAAATTTAAAGGAAGACGTTTTGATTGTGGAAACGTTAATGGATATGTAGAGGCAACAAATTTTTTTGCTAGAAAGGAAGGTATTATTTAAAGCCTTGATTCAATAAAATTTAAATTTTTTTAATTAATATAAAGGTTATCACTAATTTCAATAACTGGCTCATACTCTGGTATTGCCTCAATCAATAACCTTCTTATTTCTATATAATCATAATTATTACTGGCTTGCTCCAACTTCAATAGAATAACCTCCAGCTTTTTCCATTCAATAAACTCTTCATTCGCAACCAAAATCATACTATGATCCGTCTTTGAAACGTTTTCACCAATCAATAATTCTTCATAAAGCTTTTCACCCGGCCTTAATCCAGTGAACTGAATTTCTATATCACCATTAGGATTATTAATATCTTTTACTTGAAGACCACTCAATTTTATTAAATTGACAGCTAAATCTAAAATTTTAACTGGCTCACCCATATCTAACACATAGATGCCGCCCTCTTTTGCCATAGACCCAGCTTGAATTAATAATTCAACTGCTTCTGGTATTGTCATAAAGTAGCGAACAACCTCAGGGTCAGTTACTGTTACAGGCCCTCCGGTTTTAATTTGTTTTTTAAATAAAGGTATAACAGAGCCAGATGAATCTAAAACATTGCCAAACCTAACCATAGTAAATCTAGTATTCTTTTGAGTTTTAGATAGGCCTTGTAAAAGCATTTCAGAAAGCCTTTTGGTTGAGCCCATTATGCTTGTTGGCCGAACAGCCTTATCAGTTGAAATTAAAATAAAAGTTTCAACACGCTCACTTATTGCTGCTTGTGCACATGCTAATGTGCCAAAAACATTGTTATCAACTCCTTCTGTAATATTAAACTCAACAATAGGTACATGCTTGTATGCTGCAGCATGATAAATAGTTTGAACACTATAAGTTTGAAAGATTTTTTGCAATCTTTTTTGGTTAGTTACTGAGCCTAAGATTTGAATTATCTTGATATTATTTTCATTATAGCTCGCTAATTTCTTATCTATTAAATATAAAGCAAACTCATTTAAATCATACAAGATGAGAATTTTTGGCTTTAAAAATAAAATTTGCTTGCACAATTCAGAGCCAATTGACCCTCCTGCACCTGTCACCATTACGACTTTATTAGATATGTTTAAACTAAGCACCTCTTTAGTTGGAGCAACACTAGAGCGACCAAGTAAATCTTTAATATTAATTTGACGTAAATCTTCTATTTGAACTTTTCCTTGAACTAATTCAGTAAGACTGGGTAATGATCGCACTTTAACAGGAAAAGAACTTAAAAATTTTATAATCTCTTTTCTTCTCAATCTTGAAATACTAGGGGTAGCTAATAATATCTCTTTAATATTTTTTTTCTTAATAACTTTATCAAGATTTTTTATAGCAATAACTTGCAAGCCATTTATTGAACTACCTTGAGTCTTATAATCATCATCAATGAAGGCAATTGGGGTATATTCTTCAGAATGTTTAAGTGCTATAGAAAGCTGCCGACCAGCTGAACCTGCTCCATAAATCAATACATTCAACCCTCTCTTTGACTGACTATAATTTAACAACCATTGAGCTAACAATCTTAATCCTCCAATTGTAAATATTGTCAACATCCAATTTATTAATATTACAGATCTTGGCAATCCCTTCATTTCTAGCATAATTGAAAATAAAGTCCAAAGCAATATATACAATGAAGCAGCCTTTACAACAACCCATATTGCTTTAAAGCCTATATATCTAATCACTGACCTATAAAGCCCAGCACTATAAAAAATTGGAATTGCAATTAAGTTACTTAAATAAAATAAAAGCACCATATCACCTTGAGGCCAATATAGATAATCAAACCTCAAGGAAAAAGATAGAATAAACGTTAGAAGTATTAAGGTAGCATCTGAGAGTACCACAAGACTTTGCTTAAAAATTCTATCAGAACTAATTAGCCAATTTATTATAATTCTCATAGCCTAGCTTCAGATAATATTGATTTAATAGAGGAACATGTTTTGCTTAACTCCTGTTTTTGCAAGGTAGGATGCACTAAAAACATTAATGAAGTTTCACCAAGCTCTTTTGCATTAGTTAAGGATTTTTTAGGTCTGAAACCTGTATTATCAAAAGCTTTTTCAAGATAGACTTCAGAGCAACTACCCGAAAAGCATGGAACTTTATATTCATTAAAGAGGTCCAATATTTTGCTTCTATCCCAATTACTTTTAAGCCCATTAAGACGAAGATAAACATAGCACTTGTACCAAGCATGTTTGATAGGAGATACTGGATTTTCAGCCCTAATAATTGTTGGAAAATCAGCACAAACCTCAAGAATTTTTTGAGCATTTTTAGTTCTTATTTGATTCCACTCTTTCATTCGACGAAGTTGAATTCTACCAATAGCAGCCTGCATTTCAGTCATGCGGAAATTTGTACCAAATGACTCATGAAGCCACTTAAATTGATTTGTAGCTTCATTTTTTGAACTCATTACAGTATTAAAATTTTTACCATGGTCCTTATAAGACCACATTTTTTTCCATAATTTATGGTTATTAGTAGTAACCATACCACCTTCGCCGCCTGTTGTCATAATTTTATCTTGACAAAATGACCAAGTACCAATATCTCCAATTGAACCTACACTCTTTCCTTTATAAGAAGCTCCATGTGCTTGTGAACAATCTTCTATTATGTAAAGCTCATGCTTTTTAGCTAGAGAAACTAGAGGGTCCATATCACAAGGCCAGCCTCCTAAATGAACACATATTATTGCTTTTGTGGATTCTGTTATAACTTGATTTACATGATCTGCAGAAATATTACCACTTATTAAGTCTACATCTGAAAAAACAGGGGTAGCCCCAACATTTATGATACAAGATATTGATGCTATAAAACTTCTAGGAGTTACAATTACTTCATCACCGGGGCCAATCTTTAAAGATCTAAGTGCTGCCTCCAGAGCAACTGTTCCATTTGACATTGCAATAGAGTATTGCACACCAGCCCAATTCGAAAATTCACTCTCAAAATCTTTACACTGAGTCCCTGTCCAATAATTTACTTTATTAGATTGAAGGACTGAGCAAACCGAATTTATTTCCTCTTCAGAGTATGATGGCCATGATGAAAAATTAGAATTTGTGATAGACTTACTCCTGAGAATTAATAACTTTAGCGGGAGCCCCAGCTGCCAACGCATTGTTATTTAAACTTTGAATCAAAACTGATCCAGCACCTAAGATAACATTATCTCCAATATCTACTCCCTGTTTGACTGAGGCACCAATTCCAATAAAACTTTTCTTACCAATTGAGACATTTCCCGCCATATTAACTCCTGGTCCAATATGAGATCCATCACTAATAACACTATCATGATCAATTGTTGCAGCAGTATTGACAATACAAGCTAATCCAATTTTTGAAAAGGGATTAATTATAGCGCCTGCCATAATAGCAGACCCAACATCAACCTCTGAAAACTCACTTATGACTGAAGATGGGTGAATAAGACTAATTAATTTAGCTGAATTGGATAAAAGTAACTCAGTTTTCTCTAAACGAATTTCATTATCACCAATTCCAACAATGCATCCATTAAAATTATTTAATGACATTAACAAATCATCTGTGTTACCAGCAATAGTCCAGCCTTCAATAGCTTTAATTTTTGGATAAAAATCATCAAAAAAGGTGATTTTATTCCAGCCACTAAGGAGTGCTATGTCTGCCAATACTTTACCATGACCACTTGCACCTAAAATTGCCAAACTAGTCATTTTCTTCCTTTGAATTTAGCCATAATTTCACCATCACTAGTATAAATACCTTCTTTGATTATAATTTTTTTTATTGAGATATATAAAATTTTCACATCTAGCCAAAATGACTGATTATCAATATACCATAGATCATATGAAAATTTTTCTTCCCAACTTATAGAGTTTCTTCCATTGATTTGAGCCCATCCTGTAATCCCTGGTAATACATCATGTCTTCTAGCCTGTTTCTTAGAATATAAAGGCAAATATTCCATTAATAATGGCCTAGGGCCAACAAGGCTCATATCACCTTTTAAGACATTCCAAAGTTCAGGTAGTTCATCAATGCTGTATTTTCTAATAAAAAGGCCAATTAGAGTATGTCTTAACTTATCTGGCAAAAATTTACCATCAGCACTTTTTAAATCCAACATTGATTTAAATTTAATCATTTTAAAAGGTTTAGATTTATGGCCAGGTCGTAACTGAATAAAAAATATTGGCCCACTCATTGAGTATTTAATAAAAATAGCAATGATTAGCAACAGAGGTAAAAAAACAATAAGTAAAGAAGCTGAGCCTAGTATATCAAAAACTCTTTTAAATAACATTTCTTAATTTATGCATTAATTGAAAAGAATAAAATTAATTTTTTGTAAATGAGATTCTATAGCTTACACCCTTATAATGACTGATATGTATATCTTTATTGTCACCTTCCACCCATCTTTCTGCTCTATTCCTATCAATAAATTGAACTTGGGGCGCATTAAGTTTATCAAATACATTCAAAACATTTCTATAAAAACTAAGTTTTCTAAAATTTTGAAAATACTCATAATAAGGTAAAAATTTTAGCTTAATAAGATATATTGTAAAAATTGGGAAATACATAAGAAAAGTTATTAACTTTGAAAGTAACAAAAGATTACTTCGAGACATTTTAGTTAAAAATAATTTTCTAATTGGCTCAACTAATGACCTAACAAGAAAATTACCCTCTTTAGAATAAACCCAAATAATAACTTTGCCACCTTTTTTCACGTGACGGATCATATTCTTCACAGCTAAATCTGGGTCATCAGTATGATGTATTACACCAATACTAAAAACCATATCAAACTTTTTATTTAAGGTCATTGACAAAATATCATCATCAATAAAAGTAATATTATCAAATTCATTATTTCTTTCTTTTGCAACTGCAATAGCGTTTAAATCAACAGATGTAATTGATTTAGCATAAGGAGCCAAGAAAGAGGTATGTTGGCCGCCTCCACAACCACACTCTAAAACACTCTTACCAGAGAAATCATTTAACGAATATGGATATATCCAATCCTGAAATAGAAATAAAGTGTCGTCTTGAACTAGACTCCACTGTTCATACCATTCAATTTGTTTTTTTTGTGATCGTTTCGCCATATTTTTATTATTATAAATTACTAACAAAGTTGAAAAAAATCTGAGCTACTATTTTAAATGAAAAAAAATGCTAACCCTTGGAGTTATCAATTATTAACCTATTATTTTAAATATCGAATTATTTACTTTATCAACTTCATATTTTTCTGTTGCAATTACTCTACTCCTCTTACCCATTATTGAACGTAAATTTGGATCTAAAATAAGTTTTTCCATAGCTATTTCTAACGAAACACTATCATAAGGATTAACAAGGAACCCATTATAGGCATCAATTACAGTCTCCCTGCAGCCTGCAACATCTGTTGTAATGATTGGTCTTCCCATTGACATCGCCTCTAATACTGATCGCGGAGTCCCCTCTCTATATGATGGCAGTACATAAACACTAGCATCAATTATATTTTTTCTTACGTCCTTAATTGCACCCAAAAAATTTATACCTGAATTTTGTGACATATCATCTATCTCTTCTTTCGTTAAAGAAGCAGGATGATTGTCAAACCAACCAACTAAATTAAATTGAGTATTAGGATATTTAATTTTTAACCTGCCTGAAGCAAGCGCATACTCCCTTATCCCCTTTTCTTTAATTAACCTTGCAATTAATAAAAAAATAGGATGGTCAGGCAGAGGGGCATCATAATAGTAATCAATATTAACTCCAGAACCATTTATTACTGTTGTTTTTACATTTTTTGATATGATCTTTAAGTCTACAAATAATTTACAATCATCTTTATTTTGAAACAAGACCGCATAATTCCTAGATAGAGAGAGGCTATATAAAAGTCTTGCCAAAATATTTAACATCTTACCTTTTAAGGAATTAGATAAAAAGCTATGCCCTAGACCAGTAATCAATGAGCATATCTTTGGGACTTTAGCAAAATATGCTGCTATTGAACCATAGATTACTGGCTTGATTGTGTAAGAGAAAACTATATCGGGAGATTCAGATTTAATGGCGTAATAGATAGAGATAAAACTTTTGATTTCTTGAATTAAATTAGTTCCAGATCTTTTGAGCTTAATATCTTTCGTTGTGGCGCCTAGCTCGTTAATCAATTTAATAGATTTAGAATCAAAATCAGGCGCCAAAAGAACAACTTTATAACCATTAGTAATAAACATTTGAATAAGCTCTTTGCGAAAATTTAGTAGCGAAGGAGCATAGCTCGAAATCATAACAATTGTCACATTAATTTCTCATTACACAGTTAATTATCTCTAATGAGATATTTTTAATGTCACTATATTTAGCATTTGGGGAATCAAGATAGTGAAAATGAACAAACTTATACTGACTTTCAACATTTAAAAATTTCAAGCCTTTATTTGGATTTTTAGAATAATACTTTTCGAGACATGAGGATATTAAAGACTGATCATGATAAAGAAAGCCATATGGTTTAAAATTATTAATAAGAATATCATTAGGCAAGCAATGACTTTCAATTTTTGATGTATACGCATTAAAGCTGAAGACAGGCAAAAAAGGCGGGAGGTAAGAAACTAATATCCTATTGTTATATTCACAATTTTTCTCTAAAATCTCAAATTTTTTAACATCTGTGCTAAGCAAGGTTTTCATCATCAGCGAATCATTTGGCGGCATAGTGTATAAATTATCCTGAGAAGCAATAAGTTTTGAATCAGTTATAAATTTAGATAAAAACAATCCTGGACCACCATGAACTCCCTGACCCATAATATTTAATAAAAATAAATTAAAAAATAAGGCGATACCTGGAATCAATATCAATAATCTTGGAATAGGAAAATTACTGCGTCGTAAAAAAATAAAGCATAAAATCACAATTAAAAATAAAGATGTTCTTTTAAATCCTATTGATATCATCTTCGTGTAATCAAATCCAGGACGACTTAAAAAAGGTATTTGCTCGTTAAACTCATAACCTAGCATATTAAGTCTTTTTAGGTAACTATTTTCTTCCTCTACTTTTTGAATTAAAGCTATTTCATTAGCTATTTCATTAGTGATTTCATTAGTGATTTCATTAGTGATTTCATTAGTGATTTCATTAGTGATTTCATTAGTGATTTCATTAGTGATTAATTGTTCCGTAGTTTGAAAAGAATCTTTAAATAATCCATTTGATTGTATTGGAAATTGATTCATTTCTTTTTTATTTATAACAGTTGGCTTTTCTGAAAAAATTTCTCCTTTAATATCAGTTTTTTCTCCATTAATTTTGGTTACTTCATTGGTTATTTCTCCTTTAATTTCAGTTTTTTCTCCATTAATTTTGGTTACTTCATTGGTTATTTCTCCTTTAATTTCAGTTTTTTCAACAATATTTTCCCAATTAATAAAATAAAATGGGTTTTGAGTTAAAAAAGAGTAACTGCTCGCAAATCCTATAATCATAAACAACAAAAATAAAGGAATAAATGTAGAAATTTTCCATCTATTACAAATACTAATGAAAGCTAATAATGCTCCAGAAAAAAATGCCACTGGATGCATAGATGCTCCAACAAAAAACAATAAATATCTTAGATTATTTTTAATATGGAGACTTGCAAGTAAATATAAAAAACCAAGATGGTAAAAATTTGTGTAAGTATTGAAATAAGCTATGGCAATTGAGAGAAAGACTAAATAAATAGATTTGTTAGCTTTTAAAATATATTTAAATAAAATAAGATTTGGAACTATATATAGAATTAAGTAGGCCCAAAAAATAGGTAAATGAAATAAAGAACTTGTTAAGTCAACGAAGAAAAAACCTAAGATATACCTTGGAATCTGTGCTAATAAAAAAGTCTCATAAACAACCTTATAAGATGGCTCAATAAATGATTGCTTATTCCCTAAAAAAAACTCTAAGAAATATGACCATTCGTCATGCCCTACACTATGTCCCATTAATGAAGACAAAGGTAGAAATATAGCTAAAAGAATATAAGCTTTATTTTTTAATTTTAAATAGCCTAGAGTTGTCATCTAATAATAATTGAAAAATAAAAATTGACAATCCAGCGAGCATTACACAAGAAGAATCTATGTAACGAGAAGCTGGAAAAGAAATCAAAATACCTAACGAGCCCGCACTAAATGAAAAAATTATTGGTATAACTATTAAACAGATTATCTCATCTCTACTAAGAGTTAGCTTGATTATTTTTTTTGTGGAAGTTTTTACAAGCAACAAAACTATTATTCCAATAATTGAACTCATTAAAGGCAAATTCATTACTATTGATCTACCAATAAATCTTGCTGTGGCCCCAATAGTCCAGCAGAAATAATAAACAGGCTTAGACCGAATAACCTCGATTGTAAAGCTTTGCATTCTTGCATTAAATTCTACCCAGCTCTCATTTGGCATTTGTAGATCTGCCATAACTCCATATACTATTGCATCATAGTTTCGCGCGAGTATATCAAAATAGCCCAACGCAACAGAAATAAATGATACTTCACCATATGAATTGAGTGGTAAAGCCATAAGAGTTGAGTCTTCAATTAATTTATTCTTTTTATCTAAAACATTTTGCGCAATATTAATTATTTCTTCAGGCAACGATAACACTACATTGCTGTCAATCATCAAACCTGCAATCCCTGACATCTGAAAACCGCCGAATGAAACAATATTAAAGTCTCCAACAACAACATAACGCAACAGGCTTAACAATAAGAAAGGAGAAAAGCAAAGTAAGAATAAAAACAAGCCTTGCTTAAGTCTATTAATATTTTTATAGTTCAAAACTACATAAATTATAGGAGTAAAAACTATAAATGTTATAAAAGCAGGCTTAATAAGATAAGAAAATACAACACAAGATGAAGTAAAAATTAAGACAAAGACATTATTTCTTTCTGTAGATAACAATACTGCACCTGATATTGATAAAATTACCAATGATAAGGAAAGGAGCTCTGGATGAAGTATATTGCCATACAAAATTAACGAATTAGAAATAATTAGGCCAAATGTAATAGAGCTTGCCGCTTTAGTATTCAACCCATACACAGAAAAAGCATAAAAAAGGGACAAAGCTGAAATAAAATAAATTGATATTACAAATAATGGATAGTAAAAAAACCTATCATTCTCATTTTCCCAAGAAGTTCTCTCTGCACCTTCAAGTAAAGGACGTACACCTTCAAAAGTATCAAAAAAATTTAAAAAAATCCCAAAAAAAGGAGCTCTTGGAAGCCCCCAGATTTCTGGCCAGTTTGATTCAGCAGCAACAATATAACCAACCGTGTCAAAAACATTATTCGGCTCAAAACCTCCAGTAGAAAAAATTGCTACAACAACTATAGATATTGATAAAAATAAATAAAGCCATGTTCTATTCACCATATATATGTTTTATTTAAATACAAAATTTCTAGCTATATTATAATTAATTGCAAGACCAACTAGCACCCCAATAGAAAAAGCAAAAAATAAAATTACTCTTGTATTCTCAAAAGAATAAACTATTAGTGAAAAAACAGAATAATTAACAGCGGCTCCAGGAATCATTGAATAAAGATAGTCAAACCATTCTCTAATAACACTGCTTTTTTTTGTTGATGAAAATGTGTACAGGCGATTCCCAAGCCATGTCAAAGAAGCAGCGATAAAAACAGAAAAAAACCTACCTATATAAGCTGATACATCGAATAATTCTATTAAAATAAAGAATATTGAAATATCAATAAGGTAGCCAAAAGCACCAATAATTGAGAATCGTATAAATTTATTTACTAATAGCTTTTCTTTAATAATATTAAATGTCATTTTGTTAATATTTATTAATTTTTATAGCTAAGATAGCTAAGTTGTTTAATTTCCTTTCTTCCCCTTGTAACTGTATCAAGAATTAGCCCACAAGCAACACTGATAATCGACAGAATCATAATTCCCATTGATAATATCGCAGTGGGAAGTCTTGGAACAAGTCCTGAATCAATATACTCAAACAGAACGGGGATAAATATAAAAATCGAGATCAATGCTAAAAAGAAAGAAATTAATAAAAAAAATGTTAAGGGCTTTTCCTGTCTAAATAAATTAACTATAAATAAAATAATTTTCCATCCATCGGAGTATGTTTTAAGTTTGCTCTCAGAACCTTCCGGACGAGGGCGATATATACTATCAATTTCGATTATTCGCATCTTTAGTTCAAGAGCATGAATAGTTATTTCAGTTTCAACTTCAAATCCAGATGACTGCAATGGAAATGACTTAACAAACCTTCTAGATAAAGCTCTATAACCAGATAGCATATCTTTAATAGACTCTCCAAAAATCTTATTTACAGATCCAGTTAAAAACTTATTTCCAAGCTTATGGCCCATCCTATAAGCGCTAGACTCAACTTCATTTCTGAACCCTACAGACATATCGTAAGATTGATAAAGTATTGCATCTACCAATTTAGTAGCAACTGATGGATCATAGGTCAAGTCACCATCGACAAGAAGATAAACATCCGCCTCAATCTCTGCAAACATTCGCTGCAAAACAAATCCTTTTCCTTGCCTATGTTCATGCCGAACTATTGCACCTGCTTCAACAGCAACACTATAAGTCTCATCACTAGAATTATTATCATAAACATAAATTATTGCCTCTGGAATAGCATTCTTAAACTCCAGAATTACATCTTTAACAGTAGCTTCTTCGTTGTAACAAGGTATCAATATTGCAATTTTATTATTTTTCATTAATTATTCCTTATTAAGCCAAGATTGAAAAATTAAGACACTCCATAACATATACTGCCAATTCCTCTTTCCTGACAAGTGTTCATCAAACTTTTGTTTAACTACATCATAATTTATATACCCATCTGCTCTTATCTTAGATTCATTTAGTAAACTCTCAGCCCATGGTCTAAGCGGCCCCCTTAACCATGAATCAATTGGCACTCCAAAACCCATTTTAGGACGGTCAACCAATTCACGAGGCAAATAGTTATATAGAAGATTACGCAAGATCCATTTAGACTGTCCGTCTCTAATTTTATATTTCATTGGTAAAGTAGATGCGAATTCTATTAAGTTTTTATCGAGATATGGTGCACGAGTCTCCAAAGAAACACTCATTGCAGCCCTATCTACCTTACATAAAATATCATCGCTTAGATAAGTTAGTGCATCAATAATCATCATTTTATACTTTGAAGATTTAATAACACTTACTTCATTCCATTTATCACTATATTGATATACCTCTTCAGGCTTTAAGAGAAGGTTGTCCTTGATATTCCAAATTGTAGTTAATGATAAATATATATCTTTAGTGCTACTATATCTAAGAATTAATGCTAATTTATGAGCTCTATCGCCTGGCATTTTAATTTGTAGTTTTTTTGGCAGGAGCCGCCACAGATATTTAAACAAAAAATCCCACTGTGAAGGGGTCAACATTGTTAAACAATTTGAAATTGGCTTGCGGATAATACTTGGCATTGATGCAATATTATCAGCCCATAAATATCTGTTGTAACCACCAAAAATTTCATCAGCCCCATCTCCTGAAAGACTAACTGAAACATGTTCTCGTGCAAGTTTACTAACTAAATATGTTGGAATTTGAGACGAGTCAGCAAAGGGCTCATCATAAATAAAAGATAAATGATCAATTACTTCAATAGCTTCCGTTGATGAAACTATTTTTTCCGTATGCTTTGTCCCCAAATGTGTCGCAATATTTTTCGCATAAACTGCCTCATTATAATTTGCCTCATCATATCCAATTGTAAAAGTATTTATAGGTCTTTTGGAGTGTTTTTGCATAATAGATACAATAATTGAAGAGTCGATACCTCCAGAAAGAAAAGCTCCTAATGGAACATCCGAAATTTCTTGTGATTTAACAGCATTGACTAATAAATTATCAAGTGTACTAAGAGCGTCCTTATCGCTTCCAACAAAGGGTTTATTTTGACCTTCTTGTACTATTTTTTTATAGTTAAAGTATTCACTAATATTAATATTACGCTTACCATCAAGGCTAATCTCTACAATAGTTCCTGGCACAAGTTTATGAATGCCCTTATAAATTGATTGTGGATTAGGAACATAACCATAATGAAAAAAGGAAGCAAGAGCCTCACGATCAATTTCACCAGAAAAAGAAGGGTGTTTTTTTAGTGCTTTTAATTCAGAACTAAAAAGAAAAGCTTGTCCTTGATATCCATAATACAATGGTTTTTCTCCAAATCGATCTCGAGCCAAGCTTAGACATTTTCTTTTTTTGTCCCAAACCGCAATAGCAAACATGCCAACACATTTCTCTAAGGTTTGTAAAACTCCCCACTTTTCAAATCCAGCGACAAGAGTTTCGGTGTCAGAAGTTCCATTCCACTGAAAAGAAGAATTACCACTATTTATTTGTGTTCTTAAATCACCATGATTATAGATCTCTCCATTAAACACTGTAACAAATCTGTTGCTACTAGAAAACATCGGTTGAGAGCCATTTTTGGATAAATCTAATATAGATAATCTTGCATGTCCCAACCCAATACTACTTGCCTCATCTATCCAGACCCCACAAGCATCAGGACCTCGGTGCTGGATTGAATCTACCATCCCTTGAAGAATGTCTTTACTACAAGATTTTTTGTCGATTAGTCCAATAATTCCACACATAAAATTTATTTTAGGGGTTATTTAAAAGTTTTTTTTAACAAAAAAATTAAAATAAAAAAAACCAACGCCACTAGCAATGGCCAAGTTGATAAAGCATACCTAGAAAGGCCTGCTTCAAGAAGAGAAACAAGCAAATGATGAGAATTAATCATCAATGCTGGGAAAAGGCCTAGCGCATAAACTTTTTTTATAGATAAAAATTTTAACAAACTAAAAGCTATCAGAGCTAGAGAAGTCAATAAAAGTATTGTAAAAACAAAATTTTTAATAAATACAAAAGTTTCAGAAATTTGAACTCCTTGCAAAACTCCATTACAGTCTTCTTTTTCAAAAAAACCAACAAAAATATCAGAACATAAGTATTCTTTTAATTCTGTAAGCTCAACCCTTGAAGTTACTGTAGGTAAGTACCAAAGCCCTAAAAAGTTTGCAAATACAAGCTTTGAATACCCTGATGGATTGTTTAATATTGCTGTTATAGAAATATCCCAACCAATACTATTCAAGAGTTTAAGCTTTTCTATTAAACTAGCATTTTCCATACCATAAACATTAAAAATTATTGGAGTTGCATGTTCACCCAAGCCCTTATTATATGAAAAAGCAGTTAAAAAAAAGTGCTTCCTCCAAGAATATAAGTCACTAGGTAATTCATTTGTAAGGCTAGCAGTTGATTGTGAAATCTTAGTCTGAATTTTACTTTGATTGTCCTCTCCATCAACTTCAACAATAATTGGCACAACTTGACCTAATAAGTTGTAGCCACCAAAAACTTGAGTTGCAAATACACCATGTGAGTAATAATTTTTAAAACTAGCTAATAATAAAATTAACAATAATGGAATGAGAATTTGAAAAAAAGAAGATATTTTTTTTGAATCAAGAAAAAATAAGATAAATAAAACAATTGAAAAATAAGCATAACCAACAGGCTTAACTAAAATTAGTAAAGCAATTGTAACTCCTATCATAACAAGATCATTTTTATTATCTTTATTATAAATTGCATTAATAATTAACCCTAGACAAACCATGGTTAGAGACATAAATAATGATTCAGCAAGCATTTGGGAATTATAAATCCAAACAATGGGATTTAGTGAGATGACGGCAACAAAAAGGCAACAAAAAAAACGGTTATCTATAACTCTTGAATAGCTACACACAAGAAATGAAACTGAAAATGCATAAATTAAGCCTTGTATATAGGGAAGCAAAGAATAACTGTTGTTAAAAAAACCAACAATAGAAAGGAAAATTGGGTACCCTATTGTTCTGCGAATATCTCCATTTAAATAAGTAGAACTATCTGGAGCCATAAGCGATGGCGGATCAATAAAAACCCCTAGAGCTGCAAAAGATAAAGCAGATAGAAGAAAATAGGCATAAAAAAGTCTTGAGGTAAGCATAGAAATTTAATTTTTATTGGATTGTCTTACAATTAAGTCTGCTACTAATCCAAAGAAAAAAGCCTGAATAGCAATTAAAAATAATATTAAAGTCGCATTCCCAAAACTATTAGTTATATAAACATCTCTTGTGGCTCTGATAATAAAGAGAATAAAAAATACAAAGCTAAATAAAAAATAAAATCTTAGGGGTCGAAAGTATATTGTAATTCTTGTGACTAAAAGAATGAACCCAAAAAAACTACTAATTCTTGGAAGCTTACTTTTCCCAACTCTTTTAATATATACGATTGGAACAAACTTGATTTTCTTTTCCTCTATTAATGTTGCCACCGTAATTGTTGTAGTAAAAGAAAAGCCATTTGGAAAAAGATGCCAATAGCGCTCCGCTAGACTCTTATCAAAAACCCTCATTCCTGAATTAAAATCTTTAATCCAATGCCTTGATAAAATGAAAATTATGCTACGGATTATTATTTTTGCAGCCCTATTTAAGAAGGCCATCGAAAAGCGATCTACTCTTCTCTCGCCAATAACCATATTGTTTTCATCAGCATGTTTAAGAAGCTCTCCAGCCATATTCACAGGATAAGAGCCATCCGCATCAATTATCATAATCTTGTCTGCTTTAGATATTTTTATCCCTTCTTTGATCGAATATCCATAACCTTTATTTTCAACTCTATTTAGAACCTGTATATTTTCTATTTGAGACAAGACTTCAAATGTGCCATCATTAGAGCCATCATTGACGGCAATTATTTCATATGCAAAATTTGTATTATTTAACTCTATCTTAAGATTGTTGATTGTATCTTCTACAGATTCAGCCTCATTAAAAACTGGAATAATAACTGATACGTATGGAGAATGATTTGAATTCATATTAGAGCCACTTAAAGTTTTTTAAAGTTTATTGCCGATTTTTTCATAGCTTCAAAATCAATATTTTGGCATATTTAATAATGAAATTAAAATTTCACCTCTAAAACCAGTATTAAATTTAAAAACTCCAGTAATTTTAGTCCATATAAAATAAATAAAGGAGGAATCATAATAAATAAAACTTTGAACTTAGGATGTCAATTATCATCCTTATAATCAGCATATAAGTCACCAATCCTATATGAATTTGCCATAACAGTGTATGTTATTGTAGAAGCGGGAATACTTGGAAAAATAGAAGCATCCACTATATGAATTTTTTTTAAACCATACGGCCTTCCATAAATGTCACTCTGCCTTCCCTTGGGGGTTTTTGACATTGGAAATGAGCTTCCTACATGAAACCCGTAACCAAAATTTCCCATAGAATATAGAAATGGAAGAGTCAAAAATCCAATTTTTGATTTATTTTTATACAATTTGAGCAAAATTTTTCTCACTATTTTTTTTGTTGAGCGTTCGTATTTGGAATTACTAATTCTCAGTATATTTTTTTTGGTTTCTAGATCAACCGAATAATGTAAATATCTCGAACTTGTTTCATGCGAATGAAGGTAGCCCTGAAATATGACAACCCTATCTAAATATTTTTTGAAATAATTAATAATAAAACTAGGTAAAAAATTTACTTTTGTCTTAAAACTCTCAAAAAGAAAATCAGATTTAGTATACATTTGCAGATGTGCCGGATTTTTCTTTAAGAAAGAACCATAAATCTTTACAAATAATTGAGACATTGCATGATTATCGCTTGATTTATTTTTACCTAATTTTCCGGTTATAAGTCCAGGAAACAAAAAATATTGACTTGATTTTATTGATAGAGATACATTATTATTTTCAAAGGAACGCAACAAAATCTTAGCAGTCGACAGAACCCCAGATGCAAGATAAACTCTAGTTGCTTGAAATTGCCTAATTTTTTGAGATTTAAACTCTTTTGAAGAAATAGTAACGTGGCTCTTAGATTCACTCAATGAAATGACCTCTATATCATCAATATAAGTAAAATTCTTATTTTTTTTAAGGAAATTTAAAGTAGAAACCGAATTATAAAGCAACCCTTCAGGACAACCCTCTAGACACTTCCCACAAAGAGTACAGTCTGTAACACTCGAAGAATGAAAAGTAAAAGCCATTCTAGAGAAATCAACATTAATACCATTTTTATTTAAATAAGATTTGTTCCCACTCATAAAGCCATGTATTGTCATTGCTTCAATACTTGGCTTAATTTTTACTAAATTTTTATTAAAAATTTTACAAAAATTTACTTGCTCATCATTATGCCCTGCCACATTAATAATAGATGCTATGTTCTGATATGGGACACTAAGATCTTTTAAGTTTATTGGCCAATCACTAATCTCATCTTCAGTGAATGGGCTAATTGCAGCCCCCCACACATTACTTAGCCCCCCTTTAGCATATGAAGAAGAAAACTCTTTAATACCCTCTTCTTTATAAGCAAATGTCGAGCCATAAGCAAGTTTTCTATTAAATTTATTCTTAGTTGGCTCTTTTTTACTTTTTTTAAATATTAGGCCAACATCTAAGATAGTTACCTCCAGTCCTTGATTAAGCAAAGACTTCGAAATCGAAACGCCTGATGGTCCAGAGCCTATTACATAAATCATAGTTAGTATTTGGTTATTTAGTAGATATTAATTATAAATAGTGCATTCTTAATTCTAAAAAAATATGTGGATTAATTTATTAAAATTTTGAAATAAAGCAACTATTTTAAAGATTATGCTCCCATCCAAGCAGCATATGAAGTTAAGCAAGAAATCTTAAAACTATTATCCTGTTTCTTTTTGATATGATTATCAATTAAAATCTCAACCTCTTCGTTATCAAACAACTCACTATTAACCAAGAAGTCTTTAAATTCTATATGGTGATAGCTAATCCATCTTGACATCGGCGCATTAAAACCTTTCTTTTTTTGTGAAGAATAATTTATACCATAAAAGTTTTTCGCGATGTGCAGTAATAGCTTCTTAGAGTTAAAAATATCTTTCTTAAATTTAACAGGTAAAGATGCTGCAAACTCAACAATTCGATGATCTAAAAATGGAGCCCTCACTTCTAAAGAGTTCGCCATGGACATTCTATCAACTTTATATAAAATATCATCAATTAGCCAGGTTTTTATATCAACATACATTGACTGATCAAGATAATGACAAGATTCAACGTCTTTCCAAAATTTACTTTCATCAGATGCTTGATTAGACTTAAACCTCTCTTTAAAAACATCATTGATAATTAGCTTTTCTATTTCATCATCAAAAAATAGCCTCCTCCAAGACTCATGGGCCTTAGGATATGAAAATTGTAATCCTTTTATCAAGGCTTTGATTTTATAATCGAAACCAATTTTTTTATGTGAGCTTGGAATATATACAATAATTTTTTCTAAAAATTGAAAAAAAATACGGGGCAAAAACCTTGTCATTTTATAAATAATATCTGCTGTATATGTTGGGTAACCTCCAAATAACTCATCTCCTCCATCACCACTTAAAGCAACAGTCACATGTTCTTTTGTATATTTTGATAAAAAATAAGTTGGTATCATTGATGTGTCACAAAATGGCTCATCACATTTTCTCATTGGCTCAATTATTTGCTCAAATGAAGGCATACTAATCTTAAATGAGTGATGTTTAGTGCCTATTCTATTAGCTACTAAATGAGCATCATTAGATTCATCAAAATCTTGTTCTGAAAATCCTGCACAAAAAGAATTAGTTTTACTATTTTGTTCCATCATTGCAGAAACTACTATACCTGAATCCACACCTCCACTTAAAAAGCCACCTAGACTAACATCTGAAATTAATTGACCTTGAACAGCATTCTTTAGTAAGTCCATAAAAGTATCTGAAGCATCATCAATAGACTTGTATGATTTTTTATTATTAAAAAATTCACTAAGCTTCCAATATTCAACTTCTTCTTGAACTTTACCATTTTTTACTATCATATAGTGAGCTGGTTTTAATTTTTTAACACTCTTAAAAATACATTTATTTGTTGGAATATATCCATATGAAAAATAATCATTTAAACAATTAAAATCCATTTTATCTATAAAACCATCCATTAATTTTAGGGGCGTTAGTTCCGATGAAAAGGCAAAATCACCATTAGCAAGCTCAGTATAGTAAAAAGGTTTTTCACCTAGGCGATCTCTAGCTATAAAAAGTAATTTTTCCTTTGCATCCCAGATAACAAAAGAGTACATGCCAACAAGATGATCGAGAATAGAGTTCCCCCAAAAACCATATCCCTTGAGTAATACTTCAGTGTCGCTATTTCCCTCAAAAGACACTCCTTGATTAAGTAATTCCCTACGTAAATACTTAAAATTATAAATTTCTCCATTAAAAACTATCACATTTTGACTGTGAATATCAGTCATTGGCTGACTCCCCAATTTAGAAAGATCGTTTATTGCCAATCGAGAATGCCCAAGAACAACATTAGGGTTGAGGTAGGCCACATTGAAATCATCAGGTCCACGATGATATAAATTTTCCTTAAAGGGCTCTATAGAGTAATCTTCATTTTGATTTGAAACCCAGCCGAAAATCCCACACATAATTATTTTCCAGTATTCAATATTAAATTTAAAATTCGAAAGGTTTGGTTATTTATTCTGAAGGGCATCATTCCAAACAACTTGATAATTATTCACCATCTTATCTAAACTGAAATTCTCAAATATCCTTTTCCTACAGTTAGATTTTCTGATATTCCAAGTTTTTTTATCAAAAGAAAACTCATTAATCGCTAAAGAAAGTGCTCTCTTTAAATCTCTTGGATCTTTAGTTCTTACCAGCCAACCAGTTTCCCCAATAATTAATGATGAGTCCCCTGCATCAGTCGCAACACAGGGGACTTCACAAGACATTGATTCAGCAATGACATTTGGAAATGCTTCTCCTGAGCTAGATAAAATATGTAAATCTAATGCATTATATACAACCTCAATATCAGACCTTTGTTCTAAGATAATTACCTTATTAATAAGATTAAATTTTTTTAATAATGAAACTAATTCAAAATTTGATTCATTAATATCATGGCCAATAATTATCATTCTCCATTCTTCCGGTAAGGTTTTATCTAGTAAGCTTAGAGCTTCAAATAAATTTTGATGGTCTTTATGTTTATGCCATCTTGCGACCATTCCCATCAAGAAAAATTCCCCATCAATATTCAAATTATCTCTTAACAATAGATCAATCTCACTCTCTGGTTTGAATCTATCTAAATCATATCCATTAGGTATTACAATCATTTTTTCATAATCAAAACCTAATTTCTGATGGACTATCTTAGCAAAAATTGAGCAGCTAATTATCTTACAGGGAATATAACTAGAAAGAAAACCATTTAATTTTGCTATCATACGAGTAGAAAATGGTACTTTACCTTTATCTAAATTTGAGTTTCTAATTCCCCAAACTATTGCATTAACTTTTAGAAGTTTAGCAATAATTCCTCCAATTAAATCTGAATGATACATCCAGGTTTGTATCAAATCTGGATTGATTTTTTTAGTAATTCTATAGATTAAGAGTAATTGATTTAGAATCTTTAAGTTTCTTGATAAATTTATTTGATTTACACTAATCCCTATTTTGTTTAGCTTATCCCCATAAATTCCAAAATCAGTAAGCGATATAACATAATGTTCATTTGTATTGTCTGCAGCAATGAGTCGATACAAAACTCCCTCTGTACCACCATTTGAAAGTCCATTGATAATATGTAAAATTTTCAATTCTATTCCTTTTAAGATTCTAATTTTTTACAAATCAATTATTTTTCGGAGCTTCAGTTTTTGAAGTAAGCACCTTTAAATAACTATTTGTATTATTTTCAACTCCATATAAGTCTATTAACTCATTAATTGGTGGAGTAACTACTTTCCCATTTATAACTTTAATAATAGCTCTTGACATGGATAAAAAATCTCCCACTTGAACTAACTCTCCCCACAATCCACCTTTAAGAATTTCACTAGGGCCACTCGGACAATTTGTTGAAACAACTGGGACGCCAACTGCCAAAGCTTCAACAATTACATTACCAAAACCTTCTGAAATTGAAGATAGGCATAGTACATCACATTTATAAATATATGCAGAGGGTATTTCAACAAAACCAAGTAATGTTACATAGTTTGTAAGGTTAAGGCTTCTAATAAAACTTTCAATTTTAGATCTTTCATCACCTTCACCTAAAATCAATAAATGTGCATTATATGATTTTTTAATGACTTCAAATGCTTTAAGCAAAGTATAGTAATCTTTTTCAGGTGAAAGCCTACCAACGGCAATAATTTTAAAATTTGAATTATTGAAATTTGAATTAATATTTACTTCATTATGGTGTTGTATTTGATGCTCATAAATAATTGGATTATAAATAGTTGTGATTTTATTAGGTGAAATTGAAGAAGTATCTAAAACACTTTCTGCAACTCCATTTGAAACTGCTATTACATGATCTGAAAAGCGATATAGAAGCCACATGAAAAATGGAATAATTTTTTCCCTTAGCTTATGAGAGTTTTTAGCAAGGAGAGATTGAATTGCATGCTCACTAATTACAAGTCGAAATTTCACCCTTGAAAAAATCTTGGCAATAATAGCCAAAATATTAATATGCCCAAGCGCAGAAAGCATTACATCAGGTTTATGGCTTTTTAAATACTTTAATATTGAAAATAGAGAGAATAAAGCCCTACTAGAAGATAGATTAATTACCTCAATATTTTTTGGGACACTTTTCAAATAGCTTCCATCTAAATTTAGGACGATAATCTCAACATGGTAACCTTTAAGCGAGAAATTTTCTGCTAAAGTCAGCATTACTCTCTCAGCACCACCTAAAGCAAGATTAGGCAAAAATATTGCAATATTAATCTAAAAATCTCCTATTAATTACAAATAAC
>Ga0209482_1000758_pt1 | contig 26104 bp, 21 predicted proteins | sample CoawatmetaG10DNA_FD_187512 | JGI IMG/M metagenome (GOLD analysis project Ga0209482, IMG submission 187512) | Marine microbial communities from the West Antarctic Peninsula - Coastal water metaG104-DNA (SPAdes) (version 2) | ecosystem: Environmental > Aquatic > Marine > Coastal ...
CACGCCGCTGGATCGGGCAGCACGAACCACAAAGCGATCCCCGCGCCCAAGGCGACCGGCACCCACAAGGCCAGTTGGTCGCGCTCCGCCTCCAGCCACCGCTCGAGTCGGGCATTGACGGCGGCAAACCCCCGAAGCACGCCGATTTGAAGCGCGGGAAGGTGCGTGCTAGGGGCGCTCAAGGCTGAACCGGCCATCCATCCTTAAGTCTGGGAGTATGCGCGATTGAGCGCAATATCTGATCCCGCCACGGCCCCCGCCGTCGGCGCCACCACCACCCCCAATGACGCCACGGTCGTCACCCGGTTCGCACCGTCGCCGACCGGCTTCCTGCACATTGGCGGGGCGCGTACCGCCTTGTTCAACTGGCTCTACGCGCGCCACCATGGCGGCAAGTTCCTGCTGCGCATCGAAGATACCGATCGTGCGCGCTCGACCCAGCCCGCGATCGACGCGATCCTGACCTCGATGCGCTGGCTCGGGCTCGACTGGGACGGCGAGGAAGTCTTCCAGTTCTCGCGCGCTGCGCGTCATGCCGAAGTCGCCTATCAATTGCTGGCGGCAGGCCAGGCATATAAATGTTTCGCCACCGCCGACGAGCTGACCGAAATGCGTGAGGCGCAAAAGGCGGCGGGCAAGCCGATGCGCTATGACGGCCGCTGGCGCGACCGCTCGCCCGAGGAAGCGCCCGAGGGCGCGCCGTTCGTCGTGCGGCTGAAGGCCCCGCGCGAGGGTGCCACCACGATCGAGGACCGTGTCCAGGGCAGCGTTACCGTGCAGAATGCCGAGCTCGACGATTTCGTCCTGCTGCGCTCGGACGGCACGCCGACCTATATGCTGGCAGTGGTGGTGGACGATCACGACATGGGCGTGACGCACATCATCCGCGGCGACGACCATCTCAACAACGCCTTCCGCCAGCTTCCCATCCTGCGCGCGATGAACGCGATCGAGGGCGGCTGGCCCGACCCGGTCTATGCGCACATCCCGCTGATCCACGGGTCGGACGGTGCCAAGATGTCCAAGCGCCACGGTGCCGTCGGCGTCGAATTCTATCGCGACGAACTCGGCATCCTGCCCGAAGCGCTGGAGAATTATCTGCTGCGGCTCGGCTGGGGGCATGGCGATGACGAGGTCATCAGCCGCGACCAGGCGATCGAGTGGTTCGATCTCGACGGCGTTGGCAAATCGCCCGCGCGCTTCGATTTGAAGAAACTCGAAAATTTGAACGGTCAGTATATTCGACAGGCCGACGATGCGCGCCTGGCCGAGTTGGTGGCACCGCGACTCGATATCACGCCGAACGCCGAACAGCTCGATCTTCTGCGTCGCAGCATGGCCTCGCTGAAACCGCGCGCAGCCAATCTCAATGAATTGGCCAGCGGTGCTGCCTTTCTTTTTCGCAAGCGCCCGCTTGCGATGGACCATGATGCGACAGCGCTGCTGTCGGGTTCTGCCCCAGCATTGCTCGCGCAGGTGCACGCGGCGCTTGACGCGGTCGAAGACTGGGATACGGAGGCGCTCGAAGCTGCGGTTCGGCAGGTCGCCGACGATGCAGGGGTCAAGCTCGGTCAAGTCGCGCAACCGCTGCGCGCCGCACTGACCGGACGCAAGACCTCGCCTGGGATCTTCGACGTGCTCGACTTGCTCGGGCGCGACGAGAGCCTGGGGCGTATCGCCGACCAGATGGCCGCATAGACGTCACGAAAGGACGACCGATGACTGACACTGTCAAGCTGAACGCCGCGGACAAGGATCTCGATTTGAAGGTCCTGCACGGTAGCGTGGGTCCAGACGTGATCGATATTCGAAAGCTGTATGCCCAGACCGGCATGTTCACCTACGATCCGGGCTTCACCTCGACCGCAAGCTGCGATTCGGCGATCACCTATATCGACGGCGACGAAGGCGTGCTGCTGCACCGCGGTTACCCGATCGGGCAGTTGGCCGAACAGTCGAGCTTCATGGAGGTGTGCCATCTCCTGCTGAACGGCGAGCTGCCGACCAAGGACGAGCTCGACAAGTTCACCTACACGATCAGCCGCCACACGATGCTGCACGAACAACTCGCAACCTTCTATCGCGGTTTCCGTCGCGATGCGCATCCGATGGCGATCATGTGCGGTGTCGTCGGCGCGCTGTCGGCCTTCTATCAGGACTCGGCCGACATCACCGATCCGCAGCAGCGCATGATCGCGAGCCATCGCCTGATTGCCAAGATGCCGACGATCGCGGCGATGGCGTATAAATATTCGATCGGCCAGCCGTTCATGCACCCCAAGAACGAGCTGAGCTACACCGGCAACTTCCTGCGCATGACCTTCGGCGTTCCGGCCGAGGAATATGTCGTCGATCCGGTGATCGAAAAGGCGATGGACCGCATCTTCATCCTCCATGCCGACCATGAGCAGAACGCCTCGACTTCGACCGTGCGCCTTGCCGGCTCGTCGGGTGCCAATCCGTTCGCGTGCATCGCAGCGGGCATCGCCTGCCTGTGGGGCCCCGCGCATGGCGGTGCCAATGAAGCCGCGCTCAACATGCTGCGCGAAATCGGCACGGTCGACCGCATCCCCGAATATATCGCGCGCGCCAAGGACAAGAACGATCCGTTCCGCCTGATGGGGTTCGGCCACCGCGTGTACAAGAATTACGATCCGCGCGCGACCGTGATGCAGCAGACCGTGCGCGAAGTGTTCGCCGCGATGAAGGTGTCGGACCCCGTGTTCGACGTCGCGCTGAAGCTCGAAGAAATGGCGCTGAGCGACCCGTATTTCATCGAGAAGAAGCTGTTCCCGAACGTTGACTTCTATTCGGGCGTCATTCTCTCGGCGATCGGCTTCCCGACGACGATGTTCACCGCCCTGTTCGCGCTCGCCCGCACCGTCGGCTGGGTCGCGCAGTGGAATGAAATGATCGCCGATCCGGAGCAGAAGATCGGCCGTCCGCGTCAGCTCTACACCGGCCCGACGCAGCGCGATTACGTCGCGCTCGACGCCCGTTCGTGAACCCGGTGAAGGCGCTCGCCCTTGTGGCGGGCGTCATCCTGCTGGCCTTTGGGGTGCTGTTCGCGGGCCAGGGCCTCGGCCTTATCATGTGGCCCGCATCGAGCCCAATGCTCGCCAAGGGCGAATGGGCGGTTTATGGTACGCTGATCGGGCTGGCGGGCGGCGCGCTGCTGTGGTGGTCGCGGCGCTGAGCGCCCGACCACCCGCGGACCGCTGCGGTGGTTACTGAACCGACGCGCTACCGGCAGCATTGACCGCACGGCCATTGGCGCGCGCCGAACGCCGAGGCGCGGCGGACCCAGCCGGAGCAGCGGCGCTTCCCGTCTTGAACCGCTCGGTCTGCTGCGCCAGCGATCCAACTTCGCTGGTAAGATTGCGCGCGGCGGCCGACGTTTGTTCGACCATCGCGGCGTTCTGCTGCGTCGTGCGGTCCATCGAACTGATCGCCGCCGAGATTTCGCTCAGAGCCGAGGATTGCGCCACGGCATCGTCGGCCATCGAGCCCAGCAGATCGTGGACCTTCGCCACATCGCCGGAGATGTCGGTCAGCGACGTGTCGACGTTTTTCACGGCATTGACGGCGGTGCCAATGTCGGCCTGCGTCACGGTCAACTGATCGCGCGCGCGCTTGGCCTCTTCCTCGGCGCGCATCGCCAGCGCGGACACCAGATCAGCCACGACCGCGAAGCCACGCCCCGAATCGCCCGCGCGTCCCGCTTCGACGGCGGCGTTCATCGCGAGAACGCGCGTTTGAAACGCGATCTTGTCGAGACCTTCGATCACCGAATCGATGCCCTTGGCACTCTCACCGACGCGGATCATGGCTTGGACCGCCTGATCTGCGGTCGCGCGGCCATTGGCCACGGTGTCGGTCGCCTGTTGCGCGCGGTTGACCGTCTCGGCGGTCGCTGCGGCGGTTGCCTTCAGCCTGGAATCGATCTGCACCAGCGATGCCGACGTTTCCTCAAGGCTGGCGGCGGTGCCCTCGGTCCGGCGCGCCAGATCTTCCGAAGCGTGGGCAATTTCCGAGGAACCGGTCCGGATGCCGGCGCTGCTCGCCATCACGCTGCCGATCAAACCGCGCAGCGAGGTAAGCGCTTGATTAAAGCTGGTTTCGATTGCAGCAAAGGCAGGCGGCATGTTCGCAACGTCGCGGCTCAAATCGCCATCGGCCAGCGCCGACAGGGCCTGCGACAGGCTTTCGATCGCCTTGTTGCGTTCGACTTGTGCCTCTTCGAAATAGATCGAGACCGACAATTCCATGTCGAGCAAGGCCGCTTTGACGATCGCGCTGCTCGCATCGGCGGCGCTCGGCCCGCGGAAGAACGACAACAGGCGCCGCCACGGCGACAGATGCCGCGCAATGCCACGGATCAAATTTTCGAGGACCAGCCCGTAAGCCCCGATATACCAGCGCGGTTCGAGGCCGATATGGGCGTGGATCGCGCCGATCCGGCGAACGCTGGCATGAAATTCCTGATCGAACGCGCCCGTCGCAATACGAAGCCAGTGGCTTTCCTGCGCACGCTTGGCGTGCGCCATATGCTGATCGTCGCGGAAGAAGGCGGCGGTTTCCGGGGTTCTGCGCGCGCTGTGATAGAAGCGGTCCAGTGCAGGGCTAAGTAAAGTCCGAACTAACGGCTGAAGCTCCGCCAGAACAGCACGTTGGGTTTCATCGATCGCCATGAAATCCAGGCGCGTTTGAACTTCCTTGTCGATCATACGTCACTATCCCGATGTCTTGGAGCGTCCGCCCCCCATCGCTTTATAGACTGTGAGGTTGCTGCAGCGGCTCCGCCACGGGCATTTTTTCGACGATCTTATGCGCCGACGATCGTGGCGCTTGGACAGCGGCCGAAGACTTAGACGCGCTCCGGCAATGTAAACACAAACCGCGCGCCTTGCCCGGGGGCGGAATCCACGGTCACGTCGCCACCCATCGCGCGCGCCAGACGCCGCGCGATGTAGAGCCCGAGCCCGCTGCCGCCAACCTCGCGTGGATCGACCCGTTCGAACTTTTCGAAAATGCGCGCCTGATCCTCCAGCGCGATGCCCTTCCCCTGATCGGCGACGATCACCGCCGCGACCGTTCCTTCCCGTTCGGCGCGCACCCAGACCATGCCATCGGGCGGCGAATAACGAACCGCATTGCCGATCAGATTGACCAGCACTTGTAGCGCACGACGAAATTCGCCGGTTGCCGCCAGCGTCTCGCCCAGCGACGGGCGGTCGATCCGCACCTTCGCCTCGGATGCCCGGACCTGGAGCAACCCCGCCGCGCGGCGCGCGACATCCGCCAGATCAATGGCTTCCTTGGCCACCACAAAATCGGGCCGTTCGATCGCCTGGAGATCCACCAGATCGTCGACCAGCCCCATCAAATGCCGCCCGGCGCTGGCAATGTCGGCGGCGTAATCGGCGTAATCCTGCCGCAACGGGCCTTCCGACTGGGCATGAATGCTGTCGGCATTGGCGATGATACGGTCGAGCGGCCCACGCAGCGCCTGATCCAGCCGCATCGCAAAGGCGGTGGTCACCGCATCCGGAGCAACAGGCGGCGCGGGCGCGGTTATTGTTGTCGCCGGGTCGCCGTCCAGCGCATAGGCCGCGCCGACAAAGCCCGAAAAAGCGCCATTGGCGTCGGTCCGCGGCGTGGCGGCAAGGCGCACGCGGTGCCCGCTGGCGCGGATCGTCGCGACTTGATCGTCGAAGCGCTGTTGCAGCGCCAACCCGCCCAAAATCGGGAAGACCCCACCATCGCCCTCCCCCAACACGAACAATCGCGTCAGCGGCTGGCCCAGCATGGCCGCACCATCGAAACCATAGCGTGCCCCGGCGGAGAGCGAGAGGAAGGTCAGCCGCAGTGCGCTGTCGGTTTCCCACAGCCAATCACTCTCGCTGCGCAGAAAGTCGGTCGCGCGCTCCTCTGCCGCCGCCGCCGGATGCCACGCCGCACGGCTGCGCCAGCCGGTAATGTGCAGCCGGACATTGCCCGAGCCGGCAACCGAATCGGGCTCAGCGCGCACCCATAATTCCAGGTCGTCCGGCCCATCCGCAGCAACCACGGCGCGGGACACCAGAATACCAAGCCGCTGCGCCAAGCGTGCGAGCGCCGCGATTTGCGGCACGGCCAGCGGCTGCCCGATATCGCCACCGGCGCGGGCGTTGAGGTCATGGAGTCGCTGATCCGCCTCGACCAGACGCCCGTCTCGGTCGACCATGCCGCGCACCGGCGGCAACATTGGCTCGCTCACATTCATTGGTGCGTCCCCCGCCCCAGTGCCACCAAGGCCGCGCGATAATCGCGATGCAGCAGCAATGGGGCAAGGGCGTGACGCGCGGTCGAGGGGGATATTGCCAGAATGTCGTTAATTCCGTCCGCGAAACGATCGAGGTTTCGTACTGGCTCGGCTTCGCACAGCGCAAGTCCGATCCGCGCGATTGCGGCACGATCCAGTTCAAGCGCGCGCAACACCAGCCACAAGCGGCTGCCGTCACGGTCGAGAACGATTTCGCGCGCATCGGCATAATCCAGCCCCAGCGCACGCGCGAGCAACGCGATGAACACTGCCAGCCGCCGGTCGGCCAGTGCCTCGACCAGGAGGATGGCGAGTTCGCTCGCTTGCGGGTCGAGCGCGCTGGCCAGGCGCAGCGCCGTCGCTTCCAACCGGTCGCCCTCATCATGCGCGGCGATACTGCGTAGCGCCGCGTCGACCAGCGCGCGGTCGAGCAGCATGCGGGATTCGCCGTCCTGCGCCTCCAGACTTTCGCGGATTGCGGCGGCAACCCACCAAATCACGCGGTGGTGCAACTCGGCGGGAAGATCGGTGACGGCAGGCTGGCCGGGGGCCGGAGACCCGCGGCGACGGCTCTCCGCCGTCATCAACGCCACCGCGCTCGCTGAAATCACACGATCGGGCGCACTGGCGAGGCGCGGCAACAGGCTTGGACGATCGGGATCATCGGGCGATTCTCCCGGCAGCGCATCGGTCAGCAGATCCTGTTGGACGCGGCCAAGCAGCTCCCGCATCAGTTCGGCATCGCGCAGCACGCCCGCTTGCGCCAGCCGGTCAAAAATCGAGGTGCCCTCCGCCTCGACGGCGGCAGAGAGCAAAGCGGCATCGCGCGCCAGCAGCAATCGGGCAGCGTGGTGGCGCAACGCCGCTTCTACCGACTGGACCAAATCGCCGAGCGTCGCCGCCATGGCGATTCGCGTGCGGTCGTCGAGCCGTGCAGCCTCAGCCAGGAAAAAGTCGGCGATGGCGATGCGCAGCCGATCGTCGGCGCGCGCGTCCGCCGCCGCTGCCCGGTTGAGCAGTGCGGTAACGGCCCCATTGGCCTCAGCATCCTTGTCGCCACATTCATTCGACATGATCTCGGCAATAAGGGGTTGTCGTTAAAGCGAGACTAAGGCTTTTCGAGAAAGCCCTCAATGGCGACGGCAAGCGTGACGACCGCATAGAGCGCGGCCAAGCCAAGCGCGAACAGCGGCTGGCCCAGCGCGAGCAGCGGCAGCATAACCAGCGGATAGGCTGCGGGGCTGGCCCATAAACGCCGGGCGTGCGCCGATCCCACAACCCGTTCGAGCAAGGCCGCGATGATGATCAAAGTGGTCGCGAGGATCAATCCGGCCGGCCGATCCGCGCCATAGCCGACCAGCAGCGCCGCCCCCGCCACGATCGCCGGGGTCAGATGCTCGGCAATGCGCGCGACCGATCCTTCGTCGCGAACCCAGGCCAGCGCCGCCGCGACCCCGGTGGCCCCGACGGCAAGATAGGTTACCGCCATGCCGACGGCCGGGTGCCCGATAAAAATCGTCAGCCACGCGCCAAGCGCGACTGCAATGCCCCCCGCCAGCACCGTGATTGTCCCGACCCCACGCGTCATCAGCGGCGGCAAAATCAGGCGAATGAGCGGCGACAGCAGATAGCGCTCGGCCCAGCGCGCCGGTCTGGCCACCAGTGCCGCAACCGTGCCGTTGCCGCGCGCGGCCAGTGCCTGGGTGCTCCGCTCGATCGTGTGGCCGGGGGCCATATGCGCGTCGAGCCGGACCTGATCGGCCGCGGCCTGCGCGGCCACCCGCAACAAGGTCGACTGAAAATCATAATCGCGCGGCAAGGCGGCGACTTCGGCAATGCGCTTGCAATCCAGCAAGGCGAGGCCAGCCCATGCGACGTTTGCGCCAACACGTTCATAATGCGAATCCATCTGGTCGGTCACCAGCAGCGTGTCATGCGGCGCGGCGGCGATTGCCTGAACGACCTCGCTTGTGGTCACCACGCCGTCCGCAACGACCAACACGCGCGCGAGCGGATGGAGTTTTTCCAGCACTTCGCCCGCGCTGCGCACCGCATCGACCGACACGCCGCGTCGCCCGATGCGGCTGATTGCGCCCAGCAATTCCGGGGTCATGCGTGCGACGACCAGGATGATGTGGGTCGCGCCGGCCGCCACCAGCAATCGCGCCTGAAACTCGATCAGCGTCAACCCGCCAAACGGCAAGGTCGCCGCGAGCACGCCTACGCGGTCATCGGCATCTTCGGTCGCAAAAATCAATCCAGCCAGCATCGCCTAGCTGTTAGGGGCTCGGCTCGATTAAGGCAAAGCCCGCAAAACGATCAGAGCCGCTCCACCGCGCGGCGCAAGCGCCGCATCAGCGCGGGGTCATGCGCCATCGCCTCGGCCGCTTCGGTGGCGATGGCCATCAGGCGGATTGCCCCGAAACTGGCGGCGAGGCCGCGCATCCGCCATGCGGCTGCACGCCATGCCTCATCGCCCTGCGCCGTCTCGAGCGCGCTCAAGCCCCGCTCCACGCTCTCGAGAAATGCGCCGCGCAGTTCCGCGATCAGGGCGGGCTCATCGCCCACTGCTGCCGCCAAGGTCGCGTCAATTGCACCGGGATCATAGGCCATTGCGCCCGTCTAGCGCCTCATCCGTTAAGACAAGGTTTCGCTATTCGCTTTGAACTGGCGACTTTCGTGATAAACAAGCATGATGAACGGGGGTTCTCGCATCATAGACCTGCGGCCGCACAGCGCCGCGCCACCCGCCCAAGCCGACGCGGAAGAGGGTGTGCCGATGGCGGAGGTTGCGCCCGTGCCGGAGGATCCCATCGAACTGACCGACGTGATTGACGATCGACTGCCGTCGCGGCCGGTGCCGTGGCTCTCCATCCTGGGGACGCTCGCATCGTTGGGGTGGATCGGCGCGATGCTGTGGCTGTCGCGGGACAGCTTGGCCACGCTGACGCCGCCTGCGCTGGTCAATTTCGTGGCCGGGCTGTGCGTGCCGCCAGCCTTGATCGCGATTTTGCTGGTGTTGGCGCTGCGCACCAGCACGGCGGAGGCGCGTCGCTTCGGACAGACGGCACAGGCGATGCGCGCCGAAGCCGCCAGCCTTGAACGCACCGTCGCGGCCCTCGCCCACAGTATCGAAAGCAATCGCGCCAACCTGGCCGAGCAGACCAATGCCTTGATGGCGCTGGGCGATGGCGCGGTTGCGCGAATGGCCTCGATCGGGTCGGGGCTGACCACGCAAATCACGACCGCCGATGCCCATGCGGCAACCCTGGCGACGGCAGCGGACCAGGCGCATACTCGGCTGGAAGTGCTGCTGGCGCTGTTGCCGCGCGCGCATAACGAGACCGACGGGCTGGCGCAGTTGCTCAAGACGACCGGCGTTACCGCGAGCGAACATGCCGCAGCGCTCGATGCGCAACTCACCGCGCTGGCCGAGCGTGGGCGCGAAGCCGATGCGGTCGCCAACGGTGCCGCGCAGAAGCTCGCCGCGCACATCACCCGCATGGAAGTGACCAGCGAGACAGCGGGCGCGCGGCTGGAACAGGTCACGGGCGACATGTCGCAGGCGGTCGATGGCTTGCTCGGCCGCACCGCCGACGCCGTCGACGAAGCGCGCAAGGGCATCGCCGCGCAGGGCGAGGCGATGCTGGCGATGCTCGGCACCAACCAGGCAGCACTCGAGCGCGCCGCGCGCGACAGCGCCGAAGGCCTGGCCGCGCGCATCGCCGAGATCGAAACCCTGATCGACCGCGTCGCCGCCCGCCTTGCCGATCAACGCGCGGCCAGCGACACGATCGTCGAAGAAATCGACCAGGGGCTTGTGCGGGTCTCCGACACGTTCGAAACGCTGCATAACCAGGGCGTGCAACGCACCCAGGCGCTGGCAGCGTCGATCAGTGCGCTCGGCGGATCCGCCGATGCGATGACCGAGGCGCTGAAGACCGGCGACGAAATGGCGACGCATGCCATCGCCTCGACCGAACATTTGCTGATGGCGCTCGATTCCGCCGCGCGCGAGATTGACGAAACTCTGCCCGAGGCGCTGACCCGCCTCGATGATCGGCTCGGCGTCAGCCGCAAGATCGTTGGGCAGGCCAAGCCCGAATTGCTGTCGCTGGTGACGGCCGCGGAAAGCACGCACGATGCGATCGAATCGATCGCCCATGTCATCGCGATCCAGCGCGACACCGTCAACGAACTGGCGAGCACGCTGCTCGAGACGCTGTCCGACGGCAAGATCAAGGCCGATGCGCTGGGCGAAATGGTCGACGATACGATCGGGCGCACGCATCGCTTCGCCGAAGATGCCGCTCCCCGGCTGGTCGAGGCGCTGCTGCGCGTGCGCGACACCGCCAGTGCCGCCGCCGACCGCGCGCGCGAAACCCTGGCGACGGTCATCCCCGAGGCGGCGCACGCTTTGGAACAGCAAAGCGCCGCCGCGATGGAACGCGCGACGCGCGTCGCGGTCGAACGGCAGCTCGCCAGCATCGGGCAAGCGGGCGAAGCCGCCGCCGATGCCGCCGCGCGCGCGTCCGAACGGCTGACCCAGCAGATGCTCGCCATCGCCGATTCAACCGCTTTGGTCGAAAGCCGCCTGCAGGATGCGCGCGCCGAGCGCGAAAACGCCGATCAGGAAACGCTGGCACGGCGTGTCTCGTTGCTGATCGAATCGCTCAATTCCGCCTCGATCGACATCGCCAAGACCTTCTCCACCGACGTGTCGGACAGCGCCTGGTCAGCCTATCTCAAGGGCGATCGCGGGGTGTTTACCCGGCGCGCGGTACGCTTGCTCGATAGCGCCGAGGCGCGCGAAATTGCGCGCCTGCACGAAGAGGACCCCGCCTTCCGGGAGCAGGTCAATCGCTACATTCATGATTTCGAGGCGATGCTCCGCACGATCCTGTCGCAGCGCGACGGCTCTCCGCTTGGGGTAACCATCCTGTCCTCCGACATGGGCAAGCTCTATGTCGCGCTGGCGCAGGCGATCGAACGCCTGCGCGCCTGACCTACGCCGCGCGGGGCCGCCGGGTTGGGTAGGCCGGGTTGGTTAGATCGTCCGGCGACCGAAAGCCGGACGCCGCTCCACCAATGGGTTGGATTCGCGCTCCAGCATCGCCAGCGTCTTTTCGAACAGCGGGCGCAGCGCGACGATATCGCTCAACGCCTCATCAGGAGTATCGCGGTTTTCGACACAGTCGCGCGCGATCGATTCGATCCGCTCCGCAATCTCGCCCAGCGGCTCGGCACCGAACTGACGCGCTTCGCCTTTCAGGGTATGCGCAGGGATCACCATTGCCGCCGCATTGCGCGCGCGCATCGCCGTTTCGATCGCGGCGACCGATTTGACGCCGTCCTCCCGGAAATAGCCCAGAATGCGGACGAAGCCCGCCCCGAGTTCGGCACGGGCACGCGTAAAAACGTTCCAGTCGATCAGGCTGTTCTCGTCGAGCGTCACCGTCATTTCCTCCAACCCGCACTCTCACCCGAAAGTACAGCTTGCTTCTACCTGCGCGAAGTAAACGAGCGGTTGACGCAGACACGAATCATTTCGGGTGCGTGACTATCAAGTTGCTGGTGTGACGCGATAACTCCGACGTAGCGCGCCGAGCGGACCTAGCGGTCGAACGGGTTCTTCGGTGCCCGCAAGGTCAGCCGCACCGGCACCGCGCCAAAGCCCAGATCGCGGCGAATGCCGTTGATGAGATAGCGCTGATAGCTGGTCGGCAATTGGTCCACCCGCGTGCCGAACAGCACGAAGCCGGGCGGACGCGTCTTGGCTTGCGTAAGATAGCGCAGCTTGATGCGCTTGCCGCCCGGTGCGGGGGGCGGATTGGCCTCAACCGCTTTTTCGAACCAGCGGTTGAGTTCGCCGGTGCCGACGCGGCGCGACCAGGCGTCGCGCGTCTCGAACGCGACTTTCAGCAGCACGTCGATGCCCTTGCCCGTCGCCCCCGACACGGTGAGCACGGGCATGCCCTTGATCTGGCTGAGCCCGTCTTCCAGTGCGCCGCGAATGCCGTTGAACAGGCTGGAGCCGTTTTCGGCGATATCCCATTTGTTGATCGCGACGATCAGCGCGCGGCCTTCCTGCAGCGCGGCATCGGCGATGCGCAGATCCTGCGATTCGAGCCCGCGCGTGGCATCGAGCAGCAGCACGACGACTTCGGCGAAATCGATCGCGTGCAGTGCATCGGCGACCGACAGCTTTTCGAGCTTGTCCTGCACATTGGCGCGCTTGCGCATACCAGCGGTGTCGATCAGGCGGACCTTGCGGGCATTTTCACCGGGCTCGCGTTCAGGATCGTGCCACACCCAATCGACCGCGATCGAATCGCGCGTGATCCCGGCTTCGGGGCCGGTGATCAGGCGGTCCTCGCCGAGAATGCGGTTGATCAGCGTCGATTTCCCGGCATTGGGGCGGCCGATGATGGCGAGCTTGAGTGGCGCTTCCGGGCTATACTCGCCCTCGTCATCCGCATTGGGGATATCGGCACCATATTCGTCCTTGTCGGGCTCGATATAAGGCAGCAGCGCGTCGAACAGTTCGACCAGCCCCTCGCCATGTTCGGCCGACAATTCAACGGGATCGCCAAAGCCAAGCGACAGCGATTCGAGGATGCCGTCGGCCCCTGCCTTGCCCTCGGCCTTGTTGGCGACGAGGATGACGGGCGTGGTCGATCCGCGCAGCCAGCGCGCGATTTCCTCGTCGAGCGGGACGATGCCAGCGCGCGAATCGAACAGGAACAAGGCGACATCGGCTTGCGCCACCGCAGCCTCGGTCTGCGCGCGCATCCGGCCGGGCAGCGACGCAGCGTCCTGATCCTCATAACCGGCGGTATCGATGATGCGGAAATCGAGGCCGACCAACGTCGCATCGCCTTCGCGCCGGTCGCGCGTCACGCCGGGGCGATCATCGACAAGCGCCAGCTTTTTGCCGACGAGACGGTTGAACAGGGTCGATTTGCCGACATTGGGCCGGCCGATAATCGCGACCACGGGAAGATTGGGCATGGTGGCTCCATACGCCAGACGGGCGCTTTCGTCACCCCCGCGCGATTCGGGGACGGAAACGGGGTCCTAGCCGCGCATCACGTCGCCAATCGGCTCGGAGGTTATCGGATAGCCAAGGTCGTCGGGAATGCAGAGATGCTCCTCCCCGTCGCGCTGTTCCACCCACGGGGTCACGGCGCGGATCTCGTGCGCGGCGGCATGGGCGGCGGCGGCGGCAAAGCTCTCGAATTGCGCCAGCCGCTCCAGATTGCGCCGCGTAGGGAAAATGATGCGCACCCGCCCCGCATCGGCATCGTCCAGCACGCCTTGCGCGCTCGACCAGAAAACGCGGACATTCTCGGTATCGTCGACCACCGCCTCGGGGCCATCGAGCGACGCCTGCGCCAGATAAAAGCGCGTATCGAAAATGCGCGCAGGTGCGTGCGATGGCAGCCAGCGCGCGAACGGCACGAGCTGCGCGGGGTCGAGCGCAAGATCGAGATCGCGCAGCGCCGCGCCGATCGCCTCGCCGCGGTGGAGCGCCGCGCGCAATTCGGCGAAGGTCGCATCGGGCATCGGCGGCAGGCCGATGGGCAGGCCGACCTCCTCGATCGTCTCGCGGATCGCGCCGATGCGGGCGGCCATATCCTCGGGCTCGCCCCCCAATTCCAGCGCAAGCGCGCGGTCGCCAGGGTCGATCCGCCCGCCCGGAAAGACCAACGCGCCCCCTGCAAACACCATCGCCTTGGAGCGTTCGACGAAGAGGAGTTCGGGCACCGCCCCACTGTCCCGGAACAGCACCAGCGTCGCGGCGGGAATCGCTTCGGTCATGCGCGGAACGCCCAGCGCAAGGTGCTGGCGATGCCAAAGGTGCCAGCGCGGAGCAATGGCCGACCAAGCTGCGGCTGGGCGAGCCCGTGCATGGTGCGCGCCCAGCCCGGCAGCAAATCCACCCCCGCCTGCAAGGTCATCGCCTGAAACGGCCCCGCCGCGAGCGACGGCGCTGGCTGATCGAGCAGAACATGCGCCACGTCGCGCGTCCGGGCATCCACGCGCAGTTGCGGCCGCATCGCGGCCATGATCGCCTCCGCCTCGGCGCGGCTATGCGGCATGGGCGACACGCCCAGCGGCTCGGCAATGCGGGCCATTTCGGTGACATAACGGTCCTGATCGGCGCGGCTCATCGTGGGCTCGCCATAGCGAATCCAGCCGTCCAGAAAGCACAGCACCTCGCACACATGCACCCAGGCGAGCAGATCGGGATCGCTCGCGGTGTAGGGCGTCCCGTCGGGCAAAGTACCGCCGATATTGTCATGGATTCGCCGCACCTTGGCGAGCATTGCCCGTGCGTCGTCCGGCGCGCCGAAGGTGGTAACGGCGATGAAGCGCGCGGTGCGGCGCAAGCGCCCCTGCATGTCCTCGCGAAACCCCGAATGATCCCATACGCCCGCCAGCACCTTGGGGTGGAGCATTTGCAGCAGCAGCGCGGCAATCCCGCCGACCAGCATCGACGTAACATCGCCATGCACGCGCCACGCGACCGAATCCGGCGGGAACAGTGCGTCCTGGCTGCGCTCGACCGGCGTTTCGCCGCGCGCCTTGTCGTTGAACAGAGCGCGCACTTGCCCGACGATGAGCCCTTTCAGCGGACGGGTCAGGCGATCGGTTGGCGACATAAGCGGCATCGTGCCTGAATGGTTGGGATGGCGATAGGGTCCGTGTCGATCCACAATCACCCTGCCCGCCCTCGTCCCGCAAAATCGCTTCCCCGCTTTCCCGGCGCGTGGCTATACCGTGCCATCATCCGTCATTTCGCGAGGCTCCATTGCGCATTCTTCCGCTCACGCTTGCCCTGCTTGCCACGCCCGCTTTGCTATCGGCGCAAACCGCGCCGATGACGCCCGACACCGTCGCGGTGTACCAACAGGTCCGCCCGCAAGCCGATTACATCCGCCGCGAAGTGATGGTGCCGATGCGCGACGGCACCAAGCTGTTCACCGTTATCGTGATGCGCAAGGGCACGCATGGCGGCCCGATCCTGCTCAGCCGCACGCCCTATGATGCGGGCAAGGCGACGTGGCGTAATCCGAGCCAGAAGATCGAGGAAATCCTGCCGATCGCCGATGCCGAATTCGTCAATGACGGCTATATCCGCGTCTATCAGGACGTGCGCGGACTGGGCAAATCCGAAGGCGACTATGTCACGACGCGCCCGTTGCGCGGGCCGCTCAACCCGACCAATGTCGACCACGCCACCGATGCCTATGACACGATCGACTGGCTGGTGAAGAACGTGCCCGAGAGCAACGGCAAGGTCGGCATTACCGGCTCCTCCTATCTCGGCTTCACCTCGCTGATGGCGCTGATCGACCCGCACCCGGCGCTCAAGGCGGCGGTGCCGCAAAGCCCGATGGTCGATGGCTGGGTGGGCGATGACTGGTTCCACAATGGCGCGTTCCGTCAGCCAAATTTCGATTACATCGTCGGCCAGACCGCCAAGAAGGGCGGTGCGATCGCTGACGGCACCGGTGAGGATTATGACGCCTATCTGAAGGCCGGGTCGGCAGGCGACTTCGCGCGTGCATATGGCATCGACATCTTCCCGGCGATCCGCAAGCTGATGGAACATCCCGCTTACGACCCGTTCTGGCAGGAACAGGCGGTCGACGTGCAGCTCGCCAAGCGCAAGCTGACCGTGCCGACGATGGTCGTGGTTGGCGAATGGGACCAGGAAGACAGCTATGGCGCGCCCGCTGTGTTCAAGGCGCTGAAGGACAAGGATCCGAACGCGCCGATTTCGCTGGTGATCGGGCCGTGGCGGCATAGCGGCGTCAATTATGATGGCAGCAGCCTGGGCGCATTGCAGTTCGAGGGCGATACCGGGCTGCAATTCCGGCGCAACACGATGAAGCCTTTTCTCGATCGCTATCTGAAGGACACCCCCGCCGACACCTCGCCGACCCCCGCGGCCATCACTTACGCCAGCGGGATCAACCAGTGGCAATCCTTCGCCCACTGGCCAGCGGGCAAGGCGACGCCGCTCTATCTCCAGGCGGATAATAGCCTCAGCTTCACCGTCCCGGCCACGGCTGGCCAGGAACGCTATATCTCCGATCCGGCCAAGCCCGTGCCGTTCGTCACGCAGCCGGTGCATATGAAGGATCGCGCGGTGTGGACGACGTGGCTGGTCGCCGATCAGCGCTTCGTCTCCAGCCGCTCCGACGTGCTGAGCTATCAGACGGCGGCGCTCGACAAGCCGCTGCATATTGCGGGCGCGCCGCAAGTCGATCTGTTTGCCGCCACCAGCGGCACCGACAGCGATTTCGTCGTCAAGCTGATCGACGTCTATCCGGAGGAAAACAGCGCGCATCCGGCGCTGGCGGGCTATCAATTGCCGATCGGCATCGAAATCTATCGTGGGCGCTATGTGCATGGCCGCGCCACCCCCGCCGCATTGAAGCCGGGCAAAGTCGAGAATTACAAATTCGGCCTGCCCAATGTGAACCATGTGTTCCTGCCCGGCCACCGCATCATGGTGCAGGTGCAATCGAGCCTGTTCCCGCTCTACGATCGCAACCCGCAGACCTTTGTGCCCAACATCTTCAACGCCAAGCCCGGCGACTATCGTGCGGCGACGCAGACGATCGTCCATGCGCCGGGCGCAGCGAGCGCGGTGTGGCTGCCGGTGGTGGAGTGAACGGCACCGCGTCTTTTTACCGTAGCATCATGTCGCTAGGCCACGCTCACTAGGAGACCCTGCAATGCGCCGCGCCCTGATCCTCGCCTCGACCGCCCTTGCTCTGTGGGGCGCAGGGGTTGCCACGGCGCAGGATCAGGGAACGGCGCTGCCGACCGGGCAAACGCTCACCCCGCTTGCCGCGCCGGGCGCACGCTTCGCACCGCTGGTGGCGCGCACCGGCCCCAACCCGGCATACATCGCCGATGGCGCAGCGGCGATCGCGGTCAGCCCGAATGGGCGCGAGATGCTGGTGCTCACCAGCGGTTTCAACCGCTATAACGGCCCCGACGGCAAGCTCGTCCTGGCCCAATCCGGCCAATATCTGTTCCGCTACCGCATCGACGCCAAGGGGCCGAACTGGCTCCAGACGCTGACCATGCCCAACAGCTATTCGGGCGTCGCCTGGTCGCCCGACGGCGCGCGCATTGTGGTGGGCGGCGGGGTCGATGATGTCGTCCATTTCTTCGAAAAGAGCGCCAGCGGCACCTTCGCCAGCGTCGGCAAGCCGATCCCGCTCGGCCATAACAAGACCGGCAACGGGTCTGAGGTGTTGCCACAGGCGGCAGGCGTCGCGATCAGCCCTGATGGCACGCGTGCGCTGGTCGCCAATTATTACAATGATTCGGTCAGCCTAATCGATCTGAAGCGCGGCACCGTGCTGGTCGAACAGGATTTGCGCCCGGGCAAGATCGACGCCGCGCAAGCTGGGGTTGCAGGCGGCGAAAATCCGTTTGCGATCGTGTGGCGCGACGCCACCCATGCCTATGTCTCCGCCCCGCGCGACCGGCAAATCGTCGCACTGGAGGTGACCGGCGACGCGATCAAGGTTGCCACGCGCATCGCGACGCTGGGGCCGCCAACGGCACTGCTGCTCGATACCAAGGCACGGCGGCTTTATGCGACCGAGGACAATGCCGACCGGCTCGCCGTGATCGACACCGCGCAGGACCGATTGGTGATGGAACCGCGCCTCGGCCTTCCCGATGCGCTGGGTGCAACGCCGGGCAAGGGCGTAAACCCCAACGCTCTGGCGCGGCTTGCCGACGGGCGGTTGCTGGTGACCTTTGGCGGGATCAACGCATTGGCGGTGGTGGCCCCGGTCGATCAGGGAATGCAAGTCCAGGGGTTGATCCCGACTGGCTGGTATCCCAGCGCCGTCGCGGTCAGCGCGCAGGGCAATCACGTCTTCGTCGTCAACCGCAAGAGCCCGCCCGGCCCCAACCCGCTCGGCTGCGCGCCCAAGCTGGCGGTGCAAAAGGCGCAACCGACCGCGTGCGGGGCCGCCAACCAATATATCTTCCAGCTCGAAAAGGCCGGGCTGCTCGATTTCCCGCTGCCCGCCCCCAAGGCACTGGTCGCGACGACGCTGCAAGTCGCGCGGAACATCGGCCTCGATGCCGCCCCGGCGCGCGCCGCCGCCGAAGCGAAACTGGCGGCGCTGCGCGCGCACATCAAACATGTCGTGTTCATCGTGAAGGAAAACCGCACCTACGATCAGGTGTTGGGGGATCTCGAAAAGGGCAATGGCGACCCCAAATTGGCGATCCTGGGGCAGGCGCTGTCGCCCAACCATCATCAGCTTGCGCGCCAGTTCGTCACGCTCGACAATTTCTATGACAGTGGCGAGCAATCGAGCACCGGCTGGACCTGGACCACGGCAGCGCGGGTGCCCGATCTGCTCGAAAAGAACGCGCCGGTAAACTATGCGCAGCGCGGCCTGGCCTATGAAGCCGAGGAAGCCGATCGCTCGATCTACACCGCCCTGACCCCGGCCGAGCGCCGCGCGGTCAACCCCAAGGCACCGACCGACCCCGATGTGCTGCCTGGCCCCGCCTTGCTGACCGCGCCCGATGGCGATGACGATGCCAGCGCGGGCCAGGGCTTCCTGTGGAATGCGGCAATCCGCGCCGGGCTGAGCGTGCGCAATTACGGGTTTTCGGATGCGTCGATCTACGACAAGGGCGAGCCCGGCGCGAAGCCGCTGGAGCGCGAACCCGCCAAGACCGGCACGCGCATCTACACCCCGGGCGACCGCCTGCTCGCCAGCCGCAGCGACCCGTATTTTCGCGGCTTCGACCAGAAGATGCCCGATTACTGGCGGATGCTCGAATGGCAGCGTGAATTCGACGCCGCCGACATGGCGGGCACGGTGCCGGCGCTCACGCTGTTGCGGCTCAGCCATGATCATTTCGGCGACTTCAAGGACGCGATCGACGAGGTGAACACGGTCGAGACCGAGATGGCCGACAATGATTACGCCGTCGGCCGCGTGATCGAGCGGATCGCTGCCAGCAAGGTCGCCGATTCAACCGTGGTGTTCATCATCGAGGACGACGCGCAGAATGGGGCCGACCATGTCGACGCACGGCGCAGCATCGCCTTCGTCGTCGGCGCGCATGTCAAGCAGCAGGCGCTGGTGTCGACCCGTTACACCACCGTCAGCCTGTTGCGGACGATCGAGGCGCTGCTGGGGCTGAAGCCGCTTGGCCTGAACGATGCGCTGGCACTGCCGATGGCGGATGTGTTTGACCTGACTGCGACGCCCTGGAGCTACCGTGCGACGGCGGCTTCGGTATTGAAGACCACGGCCTTGCCGATCCCCGACGACCGCTATGCCGTCGCCACGCGCGCCTGCCCCACGCACACCGCGCAATATTGGGCGGATGCGATGCGGGGGCAGAATTTCGCGCAGGAGGACCGGCTGGATACCGCCGCGTTCAACACCGCTTTGTGGCGCGGGCTCGGCAGTGGACCGGAGCCGGTGGTGCGCAGCGGGGCCGATCTGCGGGTCGGTCGGAACCTTGTGGCGGCCACCGGGGGGACGTGTTCCTAAAGTCGGAAAATCGCAGCACCGCTGGCGGGCGTTTGCCCGAGCTTTGCGGCGCTACTGGACCTTGCGTGCTTGAGGCAATGCCACCGTCGCGTCCAACAGGTGATCGTCGCCTTCATTGGGATCGACACCCGGGGGAGCCAGCGCCACTCGCACCGCCGCGAGAACACTCCCTGACTTCCGGATCGCGGTAAAGAGATCCGCCCATTCGCGCCAAACCACCTTGACCGGATTGGCCTCCGCCGCGCGGCCCTTCAGACCAAACTCTACCGGCTCGTCGGCGCGCTCCGGCCGAAAGGTGCCGAACACACGATCGAAAAGGATCAGCACGCCGCCATAATTGCAATCGAGATATGCCTCATTGCGACCATGATGCGCGCGGTGATGCGATGGCGCGTTCAGTACCCATTCGAGCCGACCCAGTGACAGCGGTGCCTCTGTATGAAGAAAAAACTGGTACCGGAGATTGGCCGTCAACAACACCACGATCAGCCGTGGATCAAATCCCACGAGAATAAGCGGCACGTAAAACAGCCAGCCGCCCGAAAACACATTGGTCCAACCAAGCCGCAGCGAGGAGAGCAAGGTCATTTCTTCGGCTGAATGATGGACGGCATGGGTCGCCCACATCCAGCGGACACGATGGCTCGCTCGGTGAAACCAATAATATGCGAACTCCACGAACAGAAAGCCCGCCGCCCATGTCCGCCAGTCACCGAGCGGAAGGTGGATGGGCGCGATTTTCCACGCGACCGAATAAACAACACCAAGGACAGCGGCGTTGAGCGCTGCCGCAGGGATATTGCCGGCCACCAGGCCGATTGTCGTCATCGCGGTGCTCCTGTCGTAACCGCGCCCCGCACCGACCCGCCAGACGATCTCGGTCAACACCATCGCCACCCCGACGACGAGGATAATCGGTGACCCGGTGATCAGCGTTTCCATGTCATTGGTTCCGCATCTGTGCGAGGCCGGCCCGCAAGGTCGCCATTTCCGAGCGATCGATCACTCCGTCGTGATTGGCATCGGCCCGATCGAACACCGGCATGGGCGCGTTGGCGAGTTCTGCGCGGGTCACCACGCCATCGCCATTGGCATCGGCATTGGCGATAAAGTTTTGAAACGTTTTCTGAATGCTCGGCCGGAAGCGCGCGATCGCGGGAATGTCCGCCGCGCTGACGACACCGTCACCATTACGATCGAACCGTGCAAAATTGGCCATGCGCGCAGCGGCAAATTCCGCGCGCGTGATTTGCCCGTCGTGATTGGTGTCGATCCGATCGACATCCTGTGCGGCCGCTGCGGTAGCGAGCGAAAGCAGTCCAGCGAGCGCGATCAAAGATTTCATCTTCATATCCGTTCCTGCGAAAAAACGGGTCCGACGGCAGCCTCTCAAGGGCCGAAAGCGCCGCCGGACCCTATTCGGGTACCTTATTGGGGGATTTTGGTCACGGTACCCGAAACCGTGTGCGACTGGCCGTTGGGGCCGGTTGCCGTCGTCGAAAAGCTGCCGCTGCCGTCACCGTTGCTGGTTGCGGTGGTCGAGCGACCAAAGGTCGTGCCGTTGTTCAGCGTGGTCGCCTTGCCGCCATTATACGTGCCGTTGGACCAGGTTCCGCCGCGCGTGGTCGTCGCACCGGCACCCGAATTTGTCTGGATTCCACGCGTTACCGTGCTGCTGCCCGTTTGGCGATTGACGCTGCGCGAGGCGGTGCCGCCGTGATTGGCACCCTGGATCGAAATCGATCCGCCGCGGCGCTGTGCGTCGGCAGGGGCCGCAGCCAAGCTTGCCATCATCCCAACGCCTGCAAGAATCGTAACCATCGACTTTTTCATACAATCGGCTCCATTTTCGGTTTTACCGGACGGGGGGCTGTCCGATGACCTGCTTTTGCCGCAGTTCCGTAAGCGCGGTGCGTCGCGCAGATGATATTATGTAAAGAAACGTAATCGCGGCCTCGCCCCCGCTTTGCCAAAGCGGCAACCCAATGCATGGATACGGTATGGATACGCAGACCGTGATCGCCGTGGTTGAAGATGATGCAGAGATCGGGCCGCTGGTGGCGGGCCTGCTGCGCCGCGAGGGCTTCGACGCGGAACTTTGTGCGTCTGGCGCGGCGTTCGATCGGCTGCGGGCGCGCCGCCGCGTCGACCTGGTCGTGCTCGACCTGATGCTGCCAGGTGAGGATGGCCTTTCCATCTGCCGGCGACTTCGCGCGGAAGGCGAGGTGCCGGTGTTGATCGTAACGGCGCGGGGCGATGATATCGATCGGATCGTCGGGTTGGAAATCGGTGCGGACGATTATCTACCCAAGCCCTTCAACCCCCGCGAACTGGTTGCGCGCATCCGGGCGATTCTGCGCCGAACCCGAGACCGGCATCGGGTCATGGCGTTGCCGGTGGGCGAGCGCTGGGATGTCGGAGGTTTCATGGTCGATACGACGACACGCACGCTCACCGATCCCGAGGGCATCGACATTCCCTTGACCGGCGGCGAATTCGATTTGCTTGTCGCCTTTGTGCGCCATCCGCGACGGGTCTTGTCCCGCGATCAATTGCTGGACTGGACGCGCGGGCGTGACGCACAGCCCTTCGACCGCAGCATCGACGTGCAGGTCGGCAAGCTCCGCCGCAAACTGGCGGCGCATCCGAAGGGCGATGTCCTTATCAAGACGGTCCGCGGCGGCGGCTATTGCCTCGCCGCGCCGGTTGAGCAGCGGTAATCGATGCGATGCAACGCGGGACGCTGCCCTTTCGGATCGCGGTAGCGCTGGTCATCGGCTTCGTTGCCTTACAATTGGGCGTCTTTGTCCTCACCAGTCTTTCGGTCGGCGGAAAATCACACAGTACGATCGGGCTGCCAACCACCACGCAAACGCGAACGATGGTCGATATCATTGAGGCGGCCCCCGCCATACGGCGACCAGCTATCGCCGAAGCGTTTGATGGTGCCCTTTATCACGTCTTGGTCGAAAACGGCCCGCTGCCTCCGTCCATCGAAAGCCTGCAGGGGATAAGCATTGGGCAAAGGTACAGCGCGGCCTTGCCCGGGCACAACCTGTCCGTCACCGGGCGCGTTGCGCGGATGCCGACGATCGCTGCGCTAAACCCGTGGCCGGGATGGATCAGCGACCCACTAGCGGTGCACATCGCGCTGGCGGGCGACCAACCTACCATGCTGACCATCGTCAGCCAGCCTTCGGAGCCAATCCTGGCATTGCTGCGGCAACGCGCGGGACTACTCGGCTTTGGTGGGCTGGTGGCGCTCGCTGCCCTTGCACTGGCAGTTCGCGCGACGACCCGCCCGATCGTCCGACTTGCCCGCGACATTCGGACTTTTGCCGGCCGACCCGAAACCCCCGATTTAGTCGTTTCCGGCTCCTCCGAGCTACGCGATCTCGCCCAAGCCTATAATGACATGAAGGCCCGCATCGCTGAGCTGATGGGCGAACGGACGCGCATTCTGGCCGCGATCGCGCATGACATGCGCACTTATCTGACACGCTTGCGGCTCCGCGTGGACTTCATCGATGATCAAGAGCAGCATGATCGCGCGACCCACGATCTCGAAGAAATGTCAGCGCTACTCGACGACACGCTGCTCCTGGCGCGCCCGGAGCAGCCGCGTTTCGCCGATCCCCGCATCCTAGACCTCTCGGCTGAAATCGCCCGGATCGCGGCCATTCATAACGAACTGGGTCACGCAGTCACGGTTGGTCATTGCGTGGAATACGCTTGGGTGGAGGCGTCACCCTTGGCGCTGCGTCGAATCCTGGCCAATCTGATCGACAATGGTTTGCGGCATGGCAACAGCGTCACCCTCGCTATATGGCGCGAACCGACACAATGGCGGATCGAAGTCTCCGATGACGGCCCTGGCGTACCGTCGGCTGAGATCGGCCGTCTGGGCCGGGCATTTGGGCGGATCGACCCTTCGCGTGACCGGGCGACCGGCGGTGCCGGGCTAGGGTTGGCCATCGTCCGCGCGCTGGTGCAGGCGCAGGATGGTGAGATTGCCTTTGCCAACGCCGCGCACGGGGGCCTCGTCATCAGCATCTGGTTTAAAATCGCGAGCAAGCTGGACGATCACTAACCCGCCGCGCCCGGCGCGAAAACCTTGTCGATATGTCGCGAAAACCAAGAGGATGGCGTGGTGGAGCTGAGGGGAATCGAACCCCTGACCTCTGCAGTGCGATTGCAGCGCTCTCCCATCTGAGCTACAGCCCCGCACCACGCCCCGGCCCTCTTTTCAGGCGGGAATGACGCCTTAACGGGGCTTTTCCGCCGATGCAACATGCCGCAATCGCACCTGCGCCCTTTTTCGTTGCCAAAGCGCGTGCCACGACATACCCCGCCTTCGAAAACACGATGGAGGAATGCCGATGTCCCGCGCCTGGAGCCTGAAATCCCGTCCCAATGGTATGCCCGTGGCAAGCGATTTCGACCTGATCGATTTGCCCACGACCGCGTTGAACGACGGCGAAATGCGCATCGCCAATCGCTGGTTATCGGTCGACCCGTATATGCGCGGGCGCATGAACGACGTGAAATCCTACGTTCCGCCGTTCGCGCTCGGCGAACCGATGCAGGGCGGCGCGATCGGCGAAGTGATCGAGAGCCGTGCCGAGGGGTTTGCGGTCGGCGATGTGGTGCAGCATTTTCTGGGCTGGCGCGATGAGGCAGTACTGCCTGCGACACAGGTCCAGAAGCTGCCCGCACTCGGCGTACCGCCACAACAATTTCTGGGTTTGCTGGGAATGCCGGGGATGACCGGCTATTTCGGCCTGCTGCATGTCGCCGAGGCTAAGGCAGGCGACGTGGTGTTCGTCTCGGCGGCGGCAGGCGCGGTCGGATCGACCGTGGTCCAAGTCGCCAAGGCGAGCGGCATGACGGTGATCGGCTCCGCTGGCGGTGCCGACAAATGCGCGCTGGTAAAGGGGCTCGGTGCCGATGCGGTGATCGATTACAAGAGCGAGGGGCCGTTGCTCAAGAAGCTGCTGGCGGCGCTGCAGGGGCTCGGCAAGGACGGCATTGACGTCTATTTCGACAATGTCGGTGGCGAGCATCTCGATGCCGCGCTGGCGACGGGCAATCTGCACGCACGCTTCGCGATTTGCGGCATGATCGACATCTACAATACGTCCAAGCCAACCGAACTGCGCTATCTCGCGCGGCTGATCGGGATGCGCATCCGCATGACCGGGCTGCTGGTCAGCGACCATATGGGCAAGACGGCGGAGTTCTACCGCGTAATGGGCGGCTGGCTGGCCGAGGGCAAATTGAAGAATGAGGAAACCGTGTTCGAAGGCCTCGACGCGATGCCCGATGCGTTTTTCGGCCTGTTCACCGGCGGCAACACCGGCAAGATGCTGGTAAAGCTCTGATCCTTGGCCCTCTCCCGCGCCAGCGGGAGAGGGCTTTCGCTTCCCTCAGAGCGCGCCCGAAAAGGTGTCGCACTGATTGGGGTCACCCGTCTCCATCCCCTTGCGCAGCCACGCCATGCGCTGCGCCGAGGTGCCGTGGGTGAAGCTGTCGGGCACCACGCGCCCTTGCGATTCCTGCTGCAACGTATCGTCGCCAATTGCGTGCGCCGCAGTCAGCCCTTCCTCGAGATCGCCCGGATCGAGCCGATCCTTGTTCTGCGCGGCCCACACGCCGGCATAGCAATCCGCCTGCAATTCCAGTTTGACCGAGGCCTGATTGCCCTGAACTTCACTGCCGCGTTGCTGGATCGCCGCCACCTTGTCCGACGTGCCCAGCAAATTCTGGATGTGATGGCCGAATTCATGCGCAATCACATAATCCTGCGCGAAATCGCCCTTCGCCCCAAAGCGATTGGCGAGTTCATCGAAAAAGCTGGTGTCGAGATAGATGCCCTGGTCGCGCGGGCAATAAAACGGCCCCATCGCGCTCTGCGCAGCCCCGCAACCCGAGCGGCCATCGCGCGCATAAAAAACCAGCTTGGGCGGCTCAAAGCGCGAGCCGAGCAGCTTTGCCCAGGTCTTGTCGGCAGAACTGAAGGCATTGCAGGCAGCGAGGCTCTGCGCGTTCAGGCGGCAACTCGATGCCGTGTCGGTGCCCGCCTGCTGTTGGCCGACCTGCGCGGTCGGCGCGGACAGTTGCCCGCCGCCGCCGAGCATCCCCAGCCCACCGCCGAAAAAGAACAGCACCGCCAGCAACACGGCAACGCCGCCGCAGCCGAATCGGCTGAACACCAGCGGCAGCAAGCCGAAGATCAGCC
>Ga0209482_1000759_pt1 | contig 26092 bp, 23 predicted proteins | sample CoawatmetaG10DNA_FD_187512 | JGI IMG/M metagenome (GOLD analysis project Ga0209482, IMG submission 187512) | Marine microbial communities from the West Antarctic Peninsula - Coastal water metaG104-DNA (SPAdes) (version 2) | ecosystem: Environmental > Aquatic > Marine > Coastal ...
CACTACTAATAAAAACAAAATGTTTTACGCCTGACTTAACCGCTAATTCAGCCAATCGAATTGTTGCGCCTACATTTAGAGTGTGATATAAATTCTTAGACTTTGAGGGTTCGCGTAAATCATGGGCATAACCAGCAAGATGAAACACCGTATCTACATCATCCATAATATCATCAGGGATATTTTCACACTGCAAGTCACAAACTACCGTTTCATAAATTGGGTGAATATTACGGGAAATAATCTTAATTGAAGAAACATCACCACTATCAAATTGTTTGCTAAGATTAAGATAAGACAATAGCTGTTGCCCAATAAATCCAGTTGCGCCAGTTATTAAAATCTTCTTGTTTGGCATTATATATCTCTATACTTTGTTGTTAGGGATAGTTGTTTATATATATCCGTATGCTCTAGCACTATTTTTTTTATATCAAACAGTCTCTCTGCTCTTTCTCTCCCAGCAATGCCCATTTTTTTACAGAGACTTGGATCATTCAACAACTCAGAAACTGCTTTTGCAAGGGTTCTTGCATTACGTACAGGTACCAATAATCCTGTCACATCTTTTTCAATCGCATCACGACAGCCTGGCACATCTGTTGTAATTATTACACGGCCACATGATGCCGCTTCAACCAAAATTTTTGGAAACCCTTCTCGATACGATGGCAAAACAACAATGGTTGCATTTGATAATACATTTTCCATATCGTTCCGGTATCCCCACAATTCAACCAAACCATTTTCTTTCCACGTTGAAAACTCTTGTTCTTGTATTGAAGTAGGATTAAACTTATCAATCTCACCAACCAGAACAAAACGTGCACGCATTTTGGTTTTATTAACCAATTCTGCAGCATGGACAAATTCCCTAACCCCCTTATCAACCAGTATCCTCGCTGCGAGCAACACAATCGGCAATCCGTTAGGTGGTGGCAGTACTTTATATAGAGACAAATTTACCCCAGAGCCTTGAATTACAGTTGAATTATCAAGAGATAGGCTTGTCAATGCAGACAGTTGTTTTTTGTCATCAATGTTTTGAAAAATTACTCTCTGGTTAGAATGCCCTAGTGCTAAGCGATATATAACTGAAACCACCTTGCGTCGTAACAAAGTTGTAAATCTATTGTTCATAAAAACAAAACCAAGCCCAGAGATTGCCGATACGACCGAAGGTGTGTTTAACAGACGTGCGGCCAAACCTCCTAGTAATACTGGCTTAATAGTAACTAGGTGAACAATATCAGGTGAAATTTTACGAACCAAAGAAAAAATTTCTAAGAACTCAGATGTAATTGCAAAAACACCACTCTGACTTCTATGAAGATTTATAGGATGCACAATCAACCCTTTATCCAACAAAAAATCAAGTCTATCTGTAATTGTTGTTGCAATATGAACTTCGTACCCTTTATGAATGGCTTCAAGAGCAATAGGCAGACGGTGCGAAATAAAAAACCAATCCACATTAACAATAAAAAGTAGCTTTCTATTGTTCAACTCTACTGCTCCTCAAGCCATGCTTGAAACATTAAAATATCCCATAATTGATGTTGCCAGTTCCTTGTTCCTGATAAATGCTCTTTCCATTTTTGTCGAATTTGTTCAGGATTAAAAAAACCCTCCTGCCTCAACCTAGACTCATCTAGTAATTCTTCAGCCCACTCTCTTAATGGGCCGCGTAACCAGCTATCAATTGGGACACCAAACCCCATCTTAGGTCTTTCGATCATCTCTTTAGGAATGTATTTATACAGAATCTGTCGTAATGCCCACTTACCCTCACCATTGCGGACTTTAAAATTCATAGGCATGCGCCATGCATACTCCACAACGTTATGATTTAAAAATGGAATTCTTGTTTCCAACGACACTCCCATTGCAGCCCTGTCAACCTTAGTTAGAATATCATCAGGAAGGTATGTTAATGTATCCATTAACATCATCTTTTGAATTTGACTTAATCGTGATATATTCGAAGTAGCACTGGTTAGTTGTGTAATTGGTTCTCTACTGTTTAAAACAATAGACTCAGGATTATTCCAATGTGAAACTAATCGCAAATACAATTCATCAATTGAGGATGATTCCATAACACTTGCAGCCTTATGTATTTTTTCTCCAACTCTGTTGTAAGGTAAGAAACCAAGAAATTTATTAAAAGTTTCTGGAGAGAGTGTGGTCATCATGCCCGCCAAACCACGACGCATAGATACTGGAAGCATAGATAGCCTCCCCCATAGCTGATCAGTTAATAAGTAACGATTATAACCACCAAATAGTTCATCTCCAGCATCCCCAGATAAACTAACTGTTACATGGTCCCTAGCAAGTTGTGAAACAAGAAAAGTCGGAATTTGAGAAGAATCTGAAAAAGGCTCATCATAAATCTTAGGCAACTTTGGGATAACATTTAAAGCATCCTGATGAGATACATATAACTCAGCATGGTCAGTATTCAAATATTTTGCCACTTCCTTGGCATGCTTTGCTTCATTATACGAGTCATCAGAAAAACCGATTGTAAATGTCTTAACAGGTTGGGTCGATTGTTGTTGCATCAAAGCAACAATCAAACTTGAATCTACCCCCCCAGAGAGAAAGGCACCTAATGGCACATCTGCAACCATTTGTTGCTCAACTGATCGCTTTAAAACATCCTCTAACCCATTAATAACCTCGGCATCACTTCCACTATGTAAGTTATCCAATCCTTTCATGGCGACTTCTTTTAGAGACCAATATTCAGATATTTTAGGCTCTGTATCATTAATCGAAATCGAGAGTATAGTTCCCGGCATCAACTTCGATATGTTATTGTAGATAGAATAAGGTGCCGGTATACAATTATGTCTCAGCAATAAATTAATTGCATCACGATTAATATCAAACTTAAAAGATGGGTGTTTGCGTAATGCTTTCAATTCAGAACCAAATAAAAAAGCTGTATTGACTCCTTCACCTTGCCATCCGTAATAAAGTGGTTTCTCACCAAGCCTGTCTCTTGCCAGCATTAAGATTGATTTAGTGCGGTCCCATACAGCCAAGGCAAACATTCCTTCACATCTCTTTAAGGTAGATTCTAATCCCCATACTTCAATTGCATTTAACAAAGTTTCAGTGTCTGAATGCCCACGCCAATAACTCACTTGATCTCTCAAGTTGGAACGTATCTCTTTATGGTTATATATTTCACCATTAAAAACTATAGCATATCTACCTGACGCAGACTCCATGGGCTGATGCCCAGTAGGTGAAAGATCTATAATTGAGAGCCGTGCATGCGATAATGCAACACCTGCCGCTTTATCTGTCCACACCCCGCTATCATCAGGACCGCGACTAATAATAGCTGCAGCCATATGAGTCGCCTGTTCAGATAAATTACCACTGTAATTCGTTCTATTTTTTACTAAAAATCCAGCTATTCCACACATATATACTTAAAAAAATATTGAATTATTTTTTATTCACAAAAGTAACTGCTATTGATCGGATGATATACATCACATAATGAATAAGCATTCTAACCTTACTAAGGCCAGCCATATTAACAAAGTACAGTCTAATTTTAAAGTCCGGAACAAACTCATTTATTAAAGAAGGTATAGGGATTAAAAATGCTGTACATTTGGCATGTGTATTTACAAATAAACCCACCCCTGCCTGTCTTAATAAGAAAGAATGTATTAAGTCCTCACAATATGCTTTTCCTTTATAGGGATAGAAATCTTCCAAAACAAGATTTCCTCTTCTATGCAGTACACAGCCGCCTGGCTGCCATTCAACTTTAACCAAGTTCGATGTTACATCGCTTGGAATAACGCCAATATTGGTACCAGCAAGAGTTACCCCACCGGGTTTATACCCATTCCTGCCATTGATTAAATAATAATAAGTTGCCAATAAAGTGGTTTTGCTAATCTTAAAAAATGGCTCGCCATTGATATTAAAGAAACACGGTGAAACAGTGGATGCTTTTGGTAACCCTTTAAGAGAACTAAGAAGTTTCTCCAAACACTGATTGTCAAGTAATAGATCATCATCTACCTGACAAATATAGTCACCCTTTGCCTGATGAAACCCAACAATTCGCTGATAAACTTGACCATAGCGCCCTGCATAGATAACAGATAAATTTTCATACCTGTCAGCGTTCTTTACAGAGTGCGAATCATTTGGAAGACAAACAATAACTTCATCAGGATAAACACTGCTAGAATTAATACTATCCAAAGTATCGCAAAGATCGCCCCCTAAACTTGGAATAACAACCGATATGTTCATACAACTCTAACCCAAAAGTAAAAAAAGATGGTTAGGCTTTTTGCTATGCATTTTTTAGACTGTAAACTCATTATTACGCTTGATTTTAGCCCATAGATCGATTAAAAAATATTCTAATTTATTGATCTTGATTAAAAGACAAAATACTATTTTCTTAACAATACTATTTCATTTAATAAAGTATTAACATTCAAAGGCGTATAAAAAACCTGCTGATAATAAGCCATGCGCTATTCTATTTTTAAACCTTGATTTTTTTGCATATGAATATGTAAAACTTTTAAATCAAAATCAACGTAATATGGGCTTTTAAGATATAAAATATCAGTTGTAAAAATTATTTTTGTACTGATGAGTGAGTTTGTGTGTATATGATTCAATGTTGTTGTTGTAATTATCTTGCTTATTTAAAAAAATATTAATTATTGTTATTATATATGCCTTGATGAAATCAAATCAAAATAACCTAATCAAAACTAAGCAGCAAAAAATTTCTTTAGAAATTTTATCTTTAGGGCATATCTCATCGAATTCCAATTAAGTAATTTGAAAAAAGTCTGGATGTTTTTTTGAAAGAATTGCCGCTCTTATTAACCAATCCTCTTTATGGATTTCAAGTTTAATCCCATCAAAATATTTATTGGTCTTTTGTGAATAGTGTTTGACAGGGCCAATCTCCTTATATCCAAAAAATTTATTGTTTAATCTCATTTCAACATTTTCCTTGTGAACCATTCCGCCACATTTTTCTAACCCCAATTCCAATAAAGCAATTTTGTGTAACTCAAACATTGCCATCGAATGACACAAACCGGAAGAAAAATTTTCATCTCCAAGAAGGAAGCCTATTTCATAACTATTGTCTTGTGTATTAATATTATAGATGGAACCATTACCAATATGATGCTTTGATTCGCTAGTCATAATTGCATAATTTCTTCTACCATCTTTTGGAGAATTGAGAATATAATTTTCGAGATCATTCTTAGTTAATTTCACACCTCCAATTTCTAGATATTTTGTTAGAACTGGATTATTTACCCAACCAAGATAATTCGATGAGATATGCCCTAAAGATAAAATTTCTAAAGAAATTTTTTGCTGCTTAGTTTTTATTAATTTATTTTGATTTGATTCCATAACTGTTCCACCACAGTTGAGTAGTCTTAGAATATTTATAAAAGAATCACTAAAGTTGTCATGACCCTATTCTGATATGTCTTCTCTCAAAATTAACGTGTCCATTCTAACATCTACAGCAATTGTCTTACCAATGATTTCATTAAGTTTATCTGGCGATAATCCCGTTCCTGGTCTTTTTACATCAAGATCATTTTTATGTAATTTATGACCGGCTTTTAAATCCTTCATGACGGTAATACTTCTCCTCATTTGTTTCCTTTGATCCATTTCTGCCTGCATTACAATTCTTTCTTTACTTCCAAGGGCTTTTTGAACATTATGACAATTTGTTACCATCTGGCACATCTCATCTGGCTCCAATGCCATTTGATTATCCATTCCTATCTTAGATTTATCAAGTGTAAAATGTTTTTCAATCATGCATGCACCCAATGCTACAGCTGCAGATGGTATTTCTAATCCTAAAGAGTGGTCAGAAAAACCAATTGGATAATCTGGGAATTCATCACGTAAACCCAATATATTATTTAACCGGATTGTGGATATTTCTGGTGGATAGATTGAAATACAATGGAGCAAACATATATTATTATTTCCAGCCTTTTCAATAATATCTACTGCTTTTTGTACTTCTCCTATTTCACTCATACCAGTTGATAAAACAATTGGAACACCGGTCGAAGCTATATAGCTTAAAAAATCATAATTGTTTATATCCATGGATGCTACTTTTATATAAGGGACATTTCCTTTTCCTATAAGAAAATCAACCTCTGATTGTGAATATGGGGTAGATGCAAAGTCAATTTCTATTTTTTTGCAATAATTGACCATTTCAGTTAATTCTTTCCTATCAAAGGAAAACCCCTTAACAAATCGCTTTGCGATTGGGTTAGCATCATAATATGTTTTAGAATACAATGTATCTGCAGTCCATGATTGAAATTTCACACAATCACATCCTGCTTTTTTTGCTTCATCAATCATTTTTTTAGCTGTATTTATATTACCAAAATGGCTAGTATTAACTTCTGCAACAATATATGGTTTAATATAGTCACCAAGTATTGTCGAATTTCTTAATTGAATTGTTCCCATTAGTGCTCTCTTTTCATTTTGTTTTCTACTGATCGATTGGATCGATCACCATTTCAGACAGAAACAAGTCTCTATCTAAACTAGGTGCCTGATCTTCTAAGGGTCGTGTTACTATTTTATTATTAGAATTTCGCACGTGACCAACATGGATATATTCTTGATTTTCTAAGCCCATTATTTCACATAATACTGGACCATCCATATCTATAACTGATTGAAGTTTTTCTATTAAATTTTTGCTATTATCAATCTTGACATATTTCATTCTGAAGCAATCTGCCACTTTTTTGAATTCCGGACATCCAACACCATCACTAGGGTCTACTCCAATGGTTCGTGATCTAAACATTTCGACTTGCCTCTTTCGAATTACGGCATAAAGATTATTGTTTATAACAAATATTTTTGCTGGAATATTTTTATAACTAATTGTCTCAAGTTCTTGGAGATTCATCATAATAGAGCCATCACCAATTACAGCAATAACAGGTTTACCACTCGCATAATATGCCCCAATTAAACCGGGCAAAGCAAAGCCCATGGAACCTTGTGATGCTGGATGGATACTACGTTGACCTTTATTAAATATGGTATTTGTAGGGAGGATGAGTTCAATCAAACCTGAATCAGTAAGCAGGCTCGATTCATTAGGAAATACTTCAGATAAACATTCTGCTAAATAATATAAGTCCACCTTTTCAGTTGTCCTTTGCCCTTCTTCGCACCTTGGAAAAATATTCTTCCAATGAAGACATTTGGCTCGCCATTCATTATTAGCTTCATTTAAATCTTCTTTCATAAATGAAATTAGAAATTTCTTAACATCTGCAATAATTAAGCGATCTATATTGACATTATTCTTGGAATGTTCAACGCTATCGATGTCAACAACGACAACCTTTGCTTCTCGCGCAAATTTACACGATTCACCTGTCGTCATAGATGATAGTCGACTCCCAAGCACTATTATTAGATCTGAATTTTGAACAGTAAAGTTTGCCGCTCTGGAGCAGCCCATAATACCCACACACCCTATTGAAAGGGTATTTTCTAAACCATAAATATCAACAGCAGATGCTGCATACGTTACAGGAATTTGATATTTATCTATAAAAAGTTCTAATTCATTTATAGCATCCGATGAATATATACCACTACCAATCAGTACTACCGGGCGTTTTGCTTTTTGATAAAGTTCTTTAACATATTGAATATCATCTGACAAAGGTTCAAAAAATGTTATTTCTTCATTCACCACAAATTGTTCCAATTGATCTGGCTCTATCCTCATATTTTGGATATCAAGTGGTACATCTATCCAAACAGGCCCTTTCCTCCCACTCTTTGACAAGTACAAAGCCTTTTCCATTTCATATACAATTTGCTTTGGATCTGTAATCATAACAGCATACTTTGTTATCGATTCGACAATCGGTATAATGTCTGCTTCTTGCTGTCCATAAGTTCGAAGCGGTATTCCTGTATATCGCGAAGTTTCATCTAACTTATTTTGTCCTGAAATAAACACGCAAGGGATTCCGTCTTGCCAAGCATTAAGCACACCAGTAAGTGCATTAGTCCCTGCACAGCCTGTAGAGACTAAACATGCACCAAGTTTTCCCGTATATTGAGAATAAGCAAAAGCCGCATAAGCAGCAGCCTGTTCATGATGTACAGAAATGTCGGTAATTTCTTTATGGGCAGCAACTGCATCGGATAAAAATAATGCTCCACGACCCGTCACCATAAAAATATGCTTTGCACCTTCCATGTACAAACGGTTAATTATATAGTCTGCAACTCTCATTATTTTTTCTTCATCTTGGGCTTAAACCTATCTATCTCATCTACAACAACAGCTGTGACTTCAAAAGATATAGCTTGTTCACCATTTACGTAGCTTTCAACATGCCCTTTTGCTACACCACGCGAAAAACTATCCAAAGTCGCATACATTTCCAATGTTTCTCCGGGAACAATTTTACGGTTCAAATGAATGTTCATTAGCAAGGGTTTATCTGTTTCACTTTTTTTATACTCATCTAAGCTTAAGAATGTTAAAAGAAAACTTTGTATACAGCATTCTATTTGAATAAAACCGGGCACATTTGGGTCACCAGGAAAATGCGCAGGAAAAAAAATTTCATTATATGTAAAATTTTTAATTGCTTTAACGAATTTCCCAGGCTTTATGTCATTAACACGGTCTATATATAGCCACGGATATTTATTGAGCATACATTCCCTTATTTTTTCGATTCCGAATTCTATTTTTATCTCTTGTTTTTCTATTTGTTTTGATTCTTTATCAACTTTAGTAGGGAGAGCGTGTTGAAATTTGCCAAAAAGCTTTGGTACCACAATCGTGCACTCCATAGAACATGCTAGTAAATCATTTAAATGCCCCGTTACTTTACCGCGTGCAATACCATGCCTAAAACTATCTAACGTCGCTTCAAATTCAAGCTTATCACCCGGCACAATTTTTCTAAAAAACTGCACCTTATTAAACTTGTTGCTCATCGTCACATATCCTTGATATTCATCAACGGTGAGAAATGTCATCAAAAATATTTGAGTCATTGCTTCAATTTGTATGACATTCCAAACTTTGGGACTGGTTGTTTCAGATCCATGAAAATACCACTCATTATAAGTAAAGAGTTTATATCCCTTTGCATACTTTAGCGGTTCACATTCAGTAATTTGATCTATAAACAACATCGGGTATCGATTTTGCTGACATGACATAATTCCGGGTATGTCAAAAGATAAAACTTTATTTTCCATTGTTATTCTCTTCCTATAATCTTATAGTTAATTTTACATTCACTGACAGTTTCATTATTTACTCTAACAGGTGCACTTGCAGTTGCAATTCCCATTGCAATGCGTTCAATCTTGGCACAAATTTCAAATCTATCTCCCGAGGAAACTGATTTATAGAAGCAAACCTTATCTATACCGGCTAACAGTATTGGAATGTTCGATAGATTATCTGCATCTTCCTCAAAAAGTGATGGCAAGGCAACAGCTTGTGTAAATGCTTCTATTTGAAAAGATCCAGTTATGATAGGTTGATTGGGAAAGTGTTCAGGGAAAAACCATTCATTGTAAGTGAGATTTTTATAGCCACGTGCTTATTTCCCAGGTAGAACTTCATCTACATAATCAATCATAAGAAAAGGGTACCTATTTGGCTGATACTCTTGAAGCTCAACACTATTTAAACTAAATTTTTTATCCATTTATAAACTCCAAAAAATTAATAAATATCTATAGTTCTTGAGAGGTGATTAATTATATCGTAACCATCCCATATAACATCCATATCCAAAGATCTTCCAATTGGAACAATTCTATCAATTCCATGTAACTGATTAGAAACAATAAAATTTTTCAATTCCTTGTTATCAAACCCAAAATAAGTAAGCGTCTGACAACGATCATCTATAATTGCCGCTAGATCATTTAGATTTTTAATAGAAATTTCATGGATAGTTCCAAAATATCCTCTTTGATCTTGCTGCTTATTATTGAAATGTGAAAGTTCAATATTAAATAGTAAATTATTTTCATGTTTGATACTTTTAATATTATCGTTAGACAAGGCATTTCTGCATGCGTCTACATATTTATTCATATACTGAATCGGCTCAAGTGAATGAATTTGTCTTATATATTTTGAAAATTCAGGCCAAAGTCTATCTTTTGCTTTTTTTATTGAGGAGTCGTTACCAACCCAATTAAATAGTTGAGGTGAAGTGCATGCATTTTGATCCATAATATAGACATCATTAAATAAGTTCTGACATATTTTTTTTAGATCACTCTCTGAAACTTTAACAATTTTATTTGCATTAATTACACAAAGAGAAAATCTATCAGGGAAAACAATTTCCCGTGATCTTGGCTTACATTGAAAGGATCGCATTTTAGAAACTGTTTCATCCCCTCCCCAAATGACTCTTCCATCTGCAACTGACATCCAGAACTTATTGACCTCATCATCACGATCAAACCTAATGATTGAGATAAACTGTCTAATTTCACTATATTTATTAGTGGCAAGTAATTCAGATATTACATTTAAAATAATTAACTCAGAATCAGATCCTTTTGATGAAAGGCGGACAACATTTGTATTTCCTGAAAGAAGTCCAAATACTAATGAAAATGCAAAGTTGACTGGAACATTCGAAGGGCTATTATGATAAACCATCCCTAATCCTACTCGAAGACGACTAGTTCTATGATTTTTTATAATTTTATTTAAATTTGAACTTCTACACCAAAAAGCAAAAGTAGCAACATCTGGATATTGTCGAATACTAGAATTGCTCAATAACTCTATTGACAAATCTGAAAGAAATTTAGTACGAGATTCATCAAAAACCACAACTGGGGCATTTGATACTTGATTAGCCTTTCCAATTAAGAAGCTTATTTTTTTCTTAATATCCTCAGGAATATGTATCACTACAACCCCTTATTTCAGCACTTTTTATTCGCCCATGGACTTTAAAGTACTTACCCATTCTCCCACACTTGCAATTATCAACTCCGTAGATTGTTCCAAGATCTTCAGTTAGGATTGAATGCCCAGGATAACTTTTAGGAATAACTGAAAGCAATTGAATAAGCCCTTTGGAGCCTTGGTTTTCTGGATGATGTGTTTGATGGTTTCTAATAATCAAATCAGAAAATGATGAGGCGTGAAGGAAGCCAAATTCGCATTCTACAAATATTGATCCAGTTTGCTCAACCATTCCATAATAATTATGGATTTTGGATATACTTGATATATTTAAGACTCTATTTTTAAATTCTATATTATCAACGGATTGATTTTCTAATTGCTTCCATCCACCGCCATGTAATAAGATACTTGTTGAAAGATTCAATTTTTTACCAGCTTTTTCTAATTCTAGAACAAAATGCTTCCAAATAATAAAGGTGAAGCCAAAAATAAGAATACTTTCAGATTCATATTTTTTCAAAAAACTTTCAACCCTCTCATAGTTAAACGTCATATCATCATTCAAAGCAAACTCAACATTTCGACCAAAGATTGAGAATCCCAAAACTCCAGCAGTTCTTGCTGAAAATTTTTCGCGATTAGAGATAATTGATTTTGAATCAATAATAAGCATAGGTAATCTTTTTTTACCAATAAAATCTGCCATAATTTTTGATAGCACTTTTATTTGCAGTGAAGCTGTTTCTTTATCAAGAAAAATTTTTGATACACTCTGGCCACTTGTCCCTGAAGATGTCATAGTTTTTACGATATCTTTCTTTTCTATACTTAATAAGTTACTATATTTAAATAATCTTACGGGTATAAATGGAATATCTAATAATGAATCATAAGATTGCTTAATATTTTCAAATTTTTCCATTAAAGATTTGTATTCGAAGCAATTTTTTAAATGTAATTGAGTTAATGAATTCATGTTACGTAACATAAAATCATTTTTATCTGCATTATTCAGACTAAAAACTGGAATTGTTGATATTTCTTTCATTGGATATTTGTTAAACCATTATAGTTAATTTTTCCATTATTCAACCTTGGGAACTCTGAAACAGCATTAATTTGAATTGCAGTTTGATTAATGCCAATTTCTGCTGAAATATCTGATCTTAGTAGATCGGTTAATAAATTATTATTATGAATTACATATATTAAAAGCTTATCATCATATCCAGTTGCTGCACTTTCAAAACCTTTATTAATAATAATTTCTTCTATTGAATCAAGAGATATCCTATTTCCAAAAATCTTAACAAAACGATTAGCACTGCCCTCAATATAATAATAACCATCACTATCAAACTTAGCCAAATCACCAGTCCGAAGAATCCCTTTATTCATGTCGCCTAGCTCTAAGTCATTTATCGACTTTGCATAACCCATTGATACATTTTCACCACTATAAATAAGCTCACCAACAGAATCAATTTGGTCAATCAACTCGCCATCTTTATTCTCAATCCAAAGCTTCCCATTTGGTATAGCTTTGCCAATACTACCTGGTTTATTATTAATATCTTCTGGAGGAAGATATGAAATTCTTGCAGTGGCTTCTGTTTGACCATACATTGAATAAAATCTTATATTTTTTTTCTGTAAAGTTGTACTAATTTTTTTAATTTTATCAAAGCTAAGTTTCCCTCCTGCTTGGGTCATTTTTTTTATTGATGGTATTTCTAACCTATCAATCCCAAGTCTTAATATCATCTCATAATTGTAAGGAACTCCTGCAAGGCTAGTAACTGAGTACTTATTAATTAATTGCCAAAAATTTCCCTCCATCATCGATGCATTTGTAAGAACAAGTGAGCCGCCAGAACTTAAGTGGGTATTAATTACTGACAACCCATAGGAGTAATTATAAGGAAGCGATGTTATTGCCCTATCATCGGAATCAATATCAAGGTATTCAGATATTGATTTTGCATTTGAGATAAGGTTCTTCTTGGTTAGCCTGACAAGTTTTGGTGAGCCTGTAGAGCCTGAAGTTGTTAATAATAATGCGAGGTTTGGATGAAGCTTTATGCTTTTCGACTTGCTTCTTATGAAAAGACCATACTCTCCAAATCTTGACACTAAATTTAAATCATTAGAAGATCTAGATTCTTTTTGAAAAATATATTTGGGCTTGTATACATCTATTAAATTATTAAGCTGATTTTGGTTAATCATTGAGCCAAGCAACAAAGGAACCATCCCAGACTCAACTGCCGATAAATAACAAACTATAGTTGCAAAATTATTCTCGCCAATGATAAACACCAAATGCTTATCATCAAAAAAAGTTGTAAATTCACTGACATTTTTGTAAAGGTCTGAATAGGTTAATATAGAACCGTTGCTTTCAATTAATGCTACATCATTTAGATTATCAACATTAGATATAAACATTACTCAATTTCAATATCATAATTTTTCAACTTTTCAATACCTACTGTATATGATTCAAAATCAACAATATCATCTATATCCATCATAATATCAAAAGTCTCCTCAAGTGCAGCAATCATAACCATATGACCAACAGAATCCCATGCTTGTATACATTGATATACAAAATCTTCATTTAACATATCTTCTGTTACAGAAAAACAATCAATAAAAGCTTTATTGTACTTTTCCCTATTTGTCATAGTATTTCTCCTTTTTATTGTGCAAGTCAAGGATTTAGATTTAAGTTAAAACACTATATAGTTCAATTTAAATTCAAACCAATTATTATTGAAAAATGATACAGCAAGATACTACAAATAATATACTGTATGACTCTATTATTAAGAGAAGGTTGGATGGGGTTTAAACCCAAAGGTCCATCCTTTCAGATTCTTTGTTTCAACTATGAACAATCCAAATGAATGGGTCAATATGGCACTCTTAATCAACCATTGTGATATCTTTCTGTAACCCCACCCTTCTGTATCATGAAGATGATGAATAAGAAGATAAATGATCTGTTGTCGTTTAGTGTATTCTTTTTGGTAAATGAGTTGGTTGGATTGGAATTCCATTGTGAATTCTAGACATGGAATGACTTTTTCACTAAAGGGTCCACCCAAATTCAGTCGGTCACTAAGGAATATATTTTGAAAAATTTCTTAAAAAATACTCCATATTAATTAGCTTCCATTCAGTAGAACGATCAAGATTTAATAGTTCATTTTTAGAAATTTTAAGAATATCTGGAGTGATAAAGTATTTTTTATCTCCAAGAAAAGCTCCAGATTCATTTGGAAAGCCTGAAAAACCTTGTTTTTTAAACAAAAGATCTTTATTATATTTTTTCACAAATAATTTTTTTAAAATTTTCTTAGTTTTAAATACATCATCTGTTTCTAAATTATCTGCTTTAAACTTCATTGGTAAATTAATTCCAAATTTTATTAACTTTCTTCTCAAGAAGACACTTCGTGTCTCTATAGACCACATCATTGACATTAAATCAGCTCCACGAAGCCCAACTGCTGGAACTTGATGAACAAGATCACAGTTCATCATCGCATGAGCCGCTCTCTCACTCTCATCTTCGACAAAAGAATACGCCTGGAGTGCCTTTTGCCAAATCGTTTCAAGTTCACTTTTAATTTCATCGTGCTCATATCCATCAAATTTAATAGATGGGCTAAAAGTACTATATGGTGACATTGAAAAAGGTAAGTTTATATTTCTTCGATAACTGTCTAAGTAGCATGAATACCCACCAAATAATTCATCGGCCCCTTCACCCCCAAACATTGCCTTACATCCTAGTCCTCTTACATATTGAGACTGCAAAGCTTGACCAACAAATGAATGACTATAGATTGGCCCACTAAGCGCATTTTGGCATTTTGGTATAGAGCCTGCATAAGTAATAGCATCGACGTTTACGACATTAACTTTTTTATTTAGTATTTTTTCGAAAGCGATAAGATCATGGCTAATTTGCTCTTTACCAATATGGTTAACAGCAACTAGAGTTTTTGGATTACCAAACTCAACTGCATATGCAGAAAGTAGTGATGAATCAACTCCACCACTAAGTACTGATGCAAACTCTCTATCAGTTGGAATCATTTCTTTAAAAGACTCAGTTAAGATTGCATCTAGCTCGTCAGTTAAATCTTCTATACTTCTCTTATCATTTTGATAGTATCTGTCTGGATCAATCCAAGAATTAACTTTCAAGTGATTTGTCGTTAACCATTTAGAACTGTCTAAACTGAAGGATAGAGTTTGGCCCGGAAGAATTTGAGAAATTCCATTAAAGTGAGTACGACCTACGCTCATCATGTGGCGTGTTGAAAAGTAGTCTTTTAATTCATTTAAGTTTAATTTAATACTTGGTCTTAATGCCAGTATTGTTTTAATATCAGATGCAATTATTATATCTTTTTCATCTTCAAATAAATAGAGAGTCTTCTCGCCCTGAGGGTCTCTGCTTATTTGAACAGAACGATCTTTTTGATCATAGACAGCATAAGCATACATTCCATCTATTTCATCTGCGATTTCTTTAGAATCCAAGGTATCAAATAAATTAACCAATACTTCAGAATCAGTTAACTTGGAATCAGGCATGTTAAATAATGATGCTTGATGCTTATCTTTAATAGCACGATAATTATAAATTTCACCATTAAAGGCCAATTGGTATCTTTTAGATTTAGATATTAAGTAGTCCCCACTAGGTTTATTAAACTCACCAGTTAGAGAGAGAACTGTTTGTCCAAAGTATATTCTTTCATGAGGAAATGTTTCAACTTCATAATCTGGACCTCTAAATCTTAAATTACTTAAGGCACGGTGAAAACTAGGAGCTTCTTTCTTCAAGGAAGAATCATTTTTTCTAATAACTATTAATATTCCACACATACTAATTACTTACCTAGTTTAATATCGACTAATTCTTTCAATCCCTCTTCTAAACTATATTTAGGTTCAAAGTTTATAATTTCCTTTGATTTTGTAATATCAGCATAGTTATACATTGGGTCACCAACAGTACCCTCTTCTTCTATAATTTTAGCGTCTTCTTTACCCATGTGCTTTATTATAATTTTGATTATATTTTCAATGGTTGAAGGTGTTTCATGCGAAATATTTATAATATGACTTCGCGATTTTTCAGTCTCAAGAGCATCAACGATAGCACAAGCAGCATCGGTGACGTATACCAATCCACGAACTCTTTGAAGAGAGCCCTTAACTACAACTTTATTTCCGTTTAAAAGTTGAGTCAGCATTATATTAACAATACCTTGAAAAGTATTACCCTTATGACCCTGGCCATATGTAGCAAATAGTCTTAGAATAGTCCATTTTAGACCGTAACCTTTTTCTAATATTTTAAGATAGTTTTCACAGGCTACTTTGCAAGCAGCATAGATAGTTCCTGGATTAAGTTCATCATTTTCTTTAAGGCCGCGAGTTAACTCACTCGGGCCATAAACAGCTGATGAACTTAAATAAACTATAGGAATCTTTGCAATAGCCGCTTGATAAAATAACTTCATACTTCCAAGCACATTTACTTCAACGTCTAAAACTGGTTCCTGCAAACTTTTCCCGCCAGGGTGAGCTGCACAGTGAATAACACCAGTTGGTTTTAGTTTATTGAATATATTTGCAAAATTTGATTTAGTAATATCTTCTTTTAACCATGTCACAAGGGAATTATCATTTTCATTATGACCGTATGAAAAATTATCAACTGCAATAACTTCATACTTTCTAGATATAAGTTCTTTAACAACCTGTGAGCCAATTAATCCAGCCGCACCAGTAACGAGTATTTTCTTACTCATTTTTTTCCTGCTTAGGTATAGGACTATTAAAAGTTGGTAGATCACTACTTGCCTGTTTTTGGTACTTATTTTTATAATAAGCTAGTCTTTGCTCACAACTTTCAACTTCATGGCGAACTCGAGAAAGATTGTACTCTTTTACTTTATCATTAGCCTCAATTGGTAAATTTCCTTTCGTATTCATTTGAGAAAGAATAATCATACGTGGGTCAGGTGAAATATTATGAGAAGAACCATGAATTAAACCCGCACTAAAAAAGAGAACATCTCCGGCCTTGGCGTCAATTGCATCTAATCCAAATTCACTATGAAGTTCAGTTAATTTTTCAGGAGGAATCATAGATTTAGAAAGACCATTTATATTAATAAATCGATTATGTTCAATATATCCGATGTTATGAGTCTTTGGGATAACATGAAGACCTCCGTTATTAACAGAATGATCATCAACAAAGATCATACAGGTTAACATTTCAAGGTTGTCATACCCTCTGCCTTTCCAGTAAGCATAGTCTTGGTGATAGTACTCAACAGTTCCACACCAAGCGGCTTTTAAATTAACCTTGCTAGACCAAATATAAGTTTCATCTCCCATAAGCTCAGATGCAAATCTTAACACTCTCTCATCATTTGCTAATTTTGATATTGGAGACTCTTCGATGAGTACATTTTGATATACAGCAAGTTTTACACCAGGCTCTTGGTCTGTAAAAGTTTTAGCTAAGGATTCTTGATCTTGGTTTCTTAACCAATCACCAGCTGCTGTTGTTTGATCTGTAGTAAAAAAATCTTTAACTAAGACATAACCATTTTCTTGATAACTTTTGATTTGTTCATTTGTTAGCATTTAAATATGCTCCATTTCGTTTCAATTAAATATCACTTTATATAGGTACTGATTACAAAGTAAATAAATTCATAATCCTCAGTATAACTGCATTGCTCATAAATCTATTTCCTCTCTTCAGGTGAATGAAGGAGAATTAGGTATCCAGAATCAAGCTTCTCAATTTATGTTTGTTTACCGGAGCATATAGACTAATGGCGAAATCATGACTTTTAGTTACATGATCTTTGTATTCATTTAATGTCATAGACCCTATCTTTTTTAGCACTTCTTTAAGCTCACCTGGAGTATTTGCAGTGAATAAACTCGACACATCTCCTTTAGACTCCAAAAAATTTAGTGGGACTATATGATGCATATCTACATATACGCATATCCTTCCTAATAACATTGCTTCAATCCCAGCAGAAGTAGATGCATAAATTACTACATCACAATCATCTATTTGTTTTAATAGAAGCCCATCCAAAACCTTTACATTCGGTATCAATCGCTTCAGTCGCTTGATACCTTCATTTTGTTCTTCCTGATAATCATAAGGGTATCGCCTAATAGTAAGTTCGCAGTTTTTGAAAATAGTTGCATTCTGTTCTACATAATTTGCTAGCATTGTGATTTCGTAACCTTGCCCAGCTAGGACTAAAACCCTTAACGCTCCATTGTGAATAAACTTTGTTTTCTCTAAAATATTTGTATATCTATTTGATCCTATTGTTACAAGTCGATCAAAATTTATTTCTTTTTTATTTTCTAGCCACTGAGCTGCTGCTTTCCCTGAACACCCTATCAAATTTGGCCATTGAGGAGCTGCCTCTTCTAATTTTTTTTGTTTTAAGTATGAATGGCCAGAATTATGAATAGCATGGGCATATCCAATTGTGTATAAATTCCTGCTTTGGCTTAGAATTGCCCTCTCTATACCCTTATCTTCAAATGGATAAAATAATGAAGCAGTTGGTACTTGTGAGACTATTGCCTTAAATGCATACTTTACCTGAAATGCAAGTATAGGTGGCTTATGTTTGATTGTTTCGTTATAAAAAAATAAGCTATAAGAGGTGAATTTCATACCATCAATACTAATTATAGGAATCTTTGTTTTAAATCGTTGAGAGAAAAAATAGAATGCCCCTGTTCGAAACAATATAATTGCAGCATCAGATAAAGTTAATAAGTCTTGAAGGATGAATGCTCTATATGATTTTGACCGAACGCTACTTAATACTATTCTTTCTTCATTTCTGTTTAGTTCTGATAAAAATATCCATAATTTATTTTCATTCCTTACATCATTAATTTCATCAAACATATTTCCAAAGTAATGATCTCCAGATGATTGAAACCGATCAAAATCAATTAAATTGGAAAATATAATTAATTTAATATCAGATAGATCTTTAGCTAGTGGGCTAAATAACTTAAAAGATCTTATAAACATATTAATGATTGATTTATAAGGTGAGAGAACCTTCTTAATAACTGAGCTAATGTATTTTTTCGTATATCTACGATTCTCGCTTATAATATCCCAATCTTGATGAACATCTCGCGTAAGAATTTCAACTTCTTTTGGAGCATTCACTATATAAATTTCATCAATAGTTAGATCTTCACATATACGAATCAAGCCAACTGTAAAAAATAATGATTGATTAATATTTGGATACCACGATACCAATCTGGAAGCATCTGTAAGCCACCAATCATTGTAATTCTTCTGACCTATTTGACATACCAGTTCATGCCAAGTAGCCAACTGATTCTGCCATGACTCAATATTCTTATTTATGTATTGTTTATTCTCAATCGGAGTCCAAGAATCGCTATCTATAATTCTGTCATAGAAATGTATATAGCTTCCCTTAGTATTTTTTGGCAGATCTTTCGTAAATATTAATCTCATTTTAAAAGCTAATTTTAATCGGAAACCTTATTATTCTCTAGCCCTGCAATTGCAGCCCTACCCAGCGCTAAAATAGCCTCATTAAAACACCTTGCAATTCCAATCATTTCAGAATCAACTCCAGTAACGCTTGCTAACTAATTTCCCAAAAAGATACTTTATGTACGTTTTTGTGTAATTCCTGTTCTTCGATTTTAGATAATCTGAAAGTTTCGGCAAGATAAAGGTTGTGCCATGCTTAAACCAATGGTTCTTAAATGGCAGCTCCATGTATTTGAATGGCGTGAAGGATTCAGAATAGTAATCGATGTATAGCGTCTTTCTTTTTATATCACCGTTATCCTTAAGCCTATCCACTCCATGAAAGCTATAGGGAGTATGAAGGAATATGACTGCTCTGTTTGGTATATATTCCACTTTCGATTTTACCTCGACGCCAGTTGAATTAAAAAATATTGTAGATCCACCAAAATCGACCTTCCAATCAGATGAAAGATAAATAATAATATTTAGAACATGCGGAAAACCAAGCTCTGGTTCATAAGAGTGGTCTACATGAGAGCCAAGTAAACCACCAGATTTCATCTCATGATAATTTGCCAGCATTACATTCCCGTTACGAGTAGCGACAAGAGTTTCAATACCGGTTAGCTTTTTAAAATTATCGACCCAGTTTTGGGTATTTAATTCATCTACAATGTTCGATACCAAGTCAGGTAACTGAGAATTTGAGCTGATAGACTTATTCGACTCGACATCAGATGTGAAGTTTTTACCCATTACAATATCGTTATTTTGCAGTAATGTTTCAGTTAATGCCTCAAAATATTCCTTGTCAAGAAAATCATCAAGAATGATATGTGGAAACGGACTCGCACTAAAAAAATCATTTTTTAACTTTGAGAGTGATTTATATTTCTGATTAATAATTTCCATTTAGATATTCCTAGTATTGAAAAATCTTGAGTTTTTGTTTAAAAATTAACTAGTTAATTCTTACTTGCAAATATTACAACCGTCCCTGAATCTTTATCAAAATTAATAGACCTTACATTGTAATTGGCATTTTTAAATAAAAGTAAATAATTATGATGGTAAACGGTAAAGTTGTGTGTCTTATGTAAAACGCTATTCTCTAAATTTGCATGCTTTTTGTTAGTACTAACGGCTATTTCAACTTGGTCAAAAGTTTTATAAATCAACTCAAATATAAACTCTAATCGATCTTGCGTAAAATAATCTAGAGTGTTTTGAGATGTAAATAAAATGTTATCTCCAAGTTTTGCTTTACAAATATAATCTTCTATATCTGCATACACAAAGTCAACATATTTTCCACCTTGATATTTTTCAATGTTTTTCTTAATTTGTTTTTTATTTATATCAATTCCAATAAACTTATTACAATTGTCAATCTTTTTACTTAAGATGTTTATAAAATTTCCAGCTCCACATCCAATCTCAATAATTTCACTAAAATTATCATGTTTTATATTACCACTAACACATTCTGCAAATAGCTCAAAATCATTTTCATCTCTTTCATTGTGCCATCTCGCCCCCCATGAATTAGCCCAGAAGAACTTGGTAAACTTCTTATGCATCTTAAAATAAACAAATTTAGCGGGTTTTATTAACTTAAGAAATTTAATTAACTTAATTAGCATTATTATTTTTCTGACTCCTAATTTTTTTAAAGGTATTAAAAATTCTTCTATTTACAGTATTCAAACTTGATACATAAATATACATAAAGACTAGAAATATTTTGGAAAAGAGTAATAAATAACCATTTATATTGACTACATCCATGGCGTTTAACAATGAGAACGCCATGGAAAAAAGACATACAGTATAAGCCATGAAAATTGATTTCAAGTCCCAATATATTTTGATATATTTCTGTGCAAACAAAAAACCCATTATTGTTGATATAGCAGTAGTAATAGTTACTGCCCATGCTGCACCAAAAACACCCCAATAAGAAATAAAAATAGTGTTTAAAATGAAGCTAATAATCACTGAAAATAATGCTAAATATACAATAATAAATGCCTTTTTAGCTTGAATCAACTGAGATCCAGTGATAATTCCAAAGAATATGACAGCATAATTTATAGATAAAATAATAACAATCTCAGGCAGATTTACATACTTGTCCGAGAAAAATAAAGTCAAAATATCTGCAGAAAATAAGCCAAACAACAGTGCTACGAATATACTTAAATAAAAAAAAGGCAGAATATAATCATTTATCTCACTAGAATTATTTTGGTGTTTATTGGCAAATAATTTTCGATGAAATTCAGGCTTAAATACCATATCAAGAGCTACTATAACCTGAAAAACTAAGTAGGCAATACTTTGTGCTATATGGTACACACCGACCATGGCTGAAGAGCCAATTGCACCTAGCATTATCTTATCAAGCTTTGAACTTAGCACACCTAAAAATATTCTTGGCGTTAATGGCAATGATATTTTTAACATTTCCCTCAAAAGTTTCTTATTAAAGGAAAAATGAGATCCTTGATAGCAAACCAGAATCAATAACAACAAGATATTTGAAATCAACAAGCCGAAAGCCAATGATACTACTCTAAGTTGCATAAAATGTAGCAAGACTATAACCACAATAAAATTAGTAATTGTCCTTATTAAAGTAAATTGCACATAACGAATAGCAAGCCCTGTATTCTTTAAAAAAATAAGGTAATACTCTGATAATTCACTCAAAGCGATGCCAAGAAAAATCCATAACAATAAATGACTTTCACTTAAGTCACTTAATATTAACTGTTCTATATCTGACTCAAAAATCCATAAAAAACCAAAGATAATAATGAGATTAACTGCGACAAAAAGTAGTGCAGAATGTAAAAGTTGTGTAGATTTATCGGTTTTCTCATATGCAAAAAAGGTGCGTTCGTAGCCTGCTTTTAAGCCAAAGTTTGCTAAACTAGTCGAGAATATTACCCAAACTTGTATTAGTGCGAACTGCCCTATCTCATCGGGTGTTAGATAATGTGTGCTAAACATCAACAATACCAATCCAAATATGCTGCTGATAACAGTTTGAAACAAATATAGTGTGGTTTTTTTTATCGACTCAATCATTTTAAAAAATTTCTATCCACATATTATAAATATCCTTGTAGACCGACCGCTAATAACAATTAGATAAAGTAGTCTCTATTAATTAATTCCTTCAACCCATTGTTGCAACTCATCAATACTGACTAATATAGGTATACCATGCGCTGCTCTATCATCTGCTTGGATAGTGCCACTAGGGTCGTAATATACTGATGGCCTACCCTCGTGTTTTGCAATCAAAGCTGTAGATGTAAATGGCATCGATATACATGCCTTGGTTTTTTTAATTATCTGTGTGGCGTCTATATCAGGATTAATTTCAATATAATTTGGTTGTTTCTTTAATTTTTTTAGATTATGCATATACTCTTTATGTGCTTTTTTGTTTTTGCGCTTTATTTTATGCACCATAATCAAATCATTTTTTTTCAACACTGAGTATATGTCTCCTAGAAACTGATTTGCAATCTTTGGGATATGGTATTCATTTACCGGACCTAATGTAACAAAAACATCTTCATTAAATGGCGTTACATCAAATACAGCAATTGAGTTTAGTGAGACATCAGTCGCCCTACCACTAGATGAGAACCATATTGGCCCAACTTCTTCTATGGTTGATTTATGATGGCCAAACCTTTTTAGAAAATCTGTTTGAAATTTATCCCATACTAAATAGTGAGACCAACTCATTAAATGTCTAGGATGCTGAATAGGATAGCCTGCTTTGGTTTTAAAATTCTCAGTATTGGTAGAATAAAAATAAAATAAAATTCTTGAGCCTTTATTCTCCGCCGCATAAGTCCATATCGGTCTATAGAAAGCTCCAGAACTATGAAATAAGTAATCTCTAGCTAACTCCTTATCATTGGCTAAATTAACTCTTAATAGCTTTAATAATTCACTAAGTAATATAGCCGAATAAGGCTTAATAAAAATAAGAAGAAGACTGTAAAAAATTAAATAAACCTGCAAAAAAAAATATCTAGCAATTTGAACACCTTCGAGATTTGGCAATCCATCAATATAAAAAACTTGTAAATTATTATATTTATAGTTACTCACATTAGGCGCACTATGAGCAATTGTATCAATATTTTTTACCCCTCCTTTCCACTTTAAATACCAATTAACTATATTATGGGCTTTGCTATTAGTTGGTAAACTATCCTTTTCAATATCATTAAAAAATACATACTCTCTTAATATTTTCTTACTGTTAATTAAATAAATGATACTTTTTAACCCTTGTATTACGCCATGTGCCCAAAGTAGAAATACATATCCTTGCCATAATAAGGCACAAGACAACCTATCAACTTGAACTTCCTGTTTGATTAATGCACACCGCCACTCTTTTGGTAATGGACATCTTAATGGCTTATTTGCGCCAATACTGTAAAGTATCGCCTTGTTAAAAGAATAACCTAAAACTCTCACTGTTAAAAACTGACGAATAGATAGTTCAGTATTAAAATCATGTTTACACGGAAACCCCTTTAATGCTGACGTATTATTAAGTTTAGTTCTTGATAAGATATCTACTAATTTCAACAAAAAATCTAGCTTATTGTCATTTTTAAGTTGCTTATAGCCTTTTTTTATTAACCCTTTTCTCTTTTTATTCATCATCTAAACCACTATAGAAGCCTTAAAAATTCATTTACATTTTGTAAAACATATTATCGTTATTCACATCAGAATATATCTACATACAATCAAATTAAACATAAAGAATGGAGTGCGAAATTATTACATTCTATTAACAGTAATAGCAACTCTATGATTTTTTTGAAAATTGCAATTCTAAGTAGAATACTTTTTATAAATGGTTACAACTAGTTTCTCTATCAAACCAACTAATAATTACCAATTAAACCAAAAAATACTATTACATCTTTTTAATTAACTTTTCTCTTAATAATATTTCAATATTGTTAAATAAGCTCCACATAGGAACATTAAGTTTTTTATCATCTTAGATTAAAGTGGTTAGTTAATTTTTTTTACTCTATTAATGACCCATTGAATAAGAGGTTTATCTTCAATATTCGCCAAAACTTTATTTTTTAAACGTAAAGAATTACACCTTGCTTGCCCTATTGCTACTAGATTACTTTTCATTTTATTAAGGAATCATCTGTATTAATAAAACTAAGATTATTTATAAATTGATTAACTTTTTTAAATGAATGATATTAATACTGAGTTACTTTCTATTTTTATAATATTTCAACACCTTTAAATAATATCTTTTTTCCATCTTTAGCTACAAAGAAAGCATTTGGGTAAGGGTCTTCCAGCATTCTGATTTTATTGTATAAGTAATTTGCAGGTTTAGTAGCTAATTCATCCAATGTAACCTCACTTTGACTTTTTTCTCTTCGTTTACAATATGTGGCATCAGCATCCTTTTGTTTTACTCCTTCAATAGGATTAGCTAATAATTTCATTGTTCCTTCATACCCAAGTTTTGTTATTCTAGAAAAAATATCTATGATATGACCATCTAGTGTCATCATTTTTTGAAATAGTATAGGACCAGCATCTAAATTAGTATTCACCAGAAATAAAGTAACTGCTGATTCAATTTCACCATCAATTATTTGATTCTGTATAGGACTTCCTCCTCTGTACTTTGGTAATTTAGAAGGATGGAGCATAATACATTTATAAGTATTTACAATTGTTTCACTAATGATCCAACTCCAACCATAAAATAAAATAATATCTGGATTTAGAGTCTTAACAAATTCTTCACTATAGTCCTTTTTTCTTCTAATAATAAAAACTTCCCCGTTTTGGTAGTTTTTAAAAAGCTTATCATAAATATCCAAGGCCCAAGTTCTATAGCCAACGCATAAAACTTTCATTAGTAATAAAACCTAACTACTTCAAAGCCCTCAGCAAACGTAACACCAGATTGTGACCCTCTTATACTAGCTAGACTAGAAATGATATCATTAGATCTTGGATGAGGAGGATTTGGTTGTTCAGAAATATAACAATTCATTGCCTCGATTTTTTTAGGCAATGTGTCAGTAATATCAACAAAAAAATTAGGCTTGAAAACATCAGAATACTTCCATTCAGTTGAACTTAATATTTCAAACGAAAGAAGATTTTTTACTATATTTTTTACTGGTCTTGTAGCTTGAAGAACCGCTTGAAAAACAATCTTGTGGTCAATATGTACATCATTTCGAAAATGTGTCAAAATGGTTTTAGGTTTGTAATTTTCAATCTCTTTTTCTATAATTTTTGCTATATCAATAATAGGCTCAACATCTAATCTACCACAAGGTAAATTATAAAAATTATAATCACTCACTCCTAATATTTTTAAAGCGTTAATGCCGACTTGATTTCTAGATACAATTTCATTTTTTACC
>Ga0209482_1000761_pt1 | contig 26032 bp, 20 predicted proteins | sample CoawatmetaG10DNA_FD_187512 | JGI IMG/M metagenome (GOLD analysis project Ga0209482, IMG submission 187512) | Marine microbial communities from the West Antarctic Peninsula - Coastal water metaG104-DNA (SPAdes) (version 2) | ecosystem: Environmental > Aquatic > Marine > Coastal ...
TTTTCGTAAGGTTTAATTGCATCTTTTTTAGGTTTGGGCTTTACAGCTACTTTTGGAGTTTCTTTTTTCTTTTTCTTCCAAAATTGAGCGGAAGATTCTGTAGAAAAACCAATTATAAAAACAAGTAATAATAGTCTTGTAAGTATTTTGTTTATCATGTTAAGTTTGGTTAAAATTAGAGTTTTCGAAGTTATGAAAACAATTATTTAAGGTTTCTTAAAGATATGTTAAAGAGAAGGTGTTTTGTAGGGCAAATTTTATGCAAAAAAAGGTCCTTAAACATGTGTTTAAAGACCTTTCTTAAAGAATTTTATTTTTATAAATTAAAAGCAGCTTTTACGGCATCTACATAATCTAATTTCTCCCAAGTAAACGTTTCTACTTCTTCAGAAATTGTTTCTCCCATTGGGTTAGAAAAGGTAACTGTTTTTATTTCGGGGGTTCTTCCCATATGACCATATGCAGCAGTTTCAGAATAAATAGGAGTTCTTAATTTTAAGCGTTGTTCTATGAAATACGGACGCATATCAAAAAGAGTGGCTACCTTTTTGCTAATTTCACCATCTGTTAGATCTACGGTTGCAGTTCCATATGTTTCAACATTAATACTTGTTGGTTTTGCAACACCAATGGCATAAGAAACTTGCACTAGTACCTCTTTACAAAGACCTGCAGCAACTAAGTTTTTCGCAATATGTCTAGTTGCATATGCTCCAGATCTATCTACTTTAGAAGGATCTTTTCCTGAGAAAGCACCACCACCATGTGCACCTTTTCCGCCGTAAGTATCTACTATAATTTTTCTTCCCGTTAAACCAGTATCTCCGTGGGGTCCACCGATTACAAAAATACCTGTTGGATTGATGTGATAGGTAATATTATCTGTAAATAATTTTCGATTCTGTTCTGGTAAGTTTGCAACTACTCTTGGAATTAAAATTTCTACAATGTCTTTTTTAATTTTAGTTAACATTACTTCGTCACTTTCATCAAAATCATCGTGTTGTGTAGAAATTACAATTGCGTCAATTCTTTCAGGAACATTGTCATCAGAATACTCAATGGTAACCTGAGATTTAGCATCTGGGCGTAAATACGTAATATCGTTATTTTCTCTTCGCAATTTAGCCAATTCAATTAACAATCTATGAGACAATTCTAGTGCCAATGGCATGTAATTGTCTGTTTCATCTGTAGCGTAACCAAACATCATTCCTTGGTCTCCTGCACCTTGTTCTTCTGGGCTAGATCTATCAACTCCACGGTTAATGTCTGGTGATTGTTCATGGATTGCAGATAAAACTCCACAAGAATTTCCATCGAACATATAGGCGCTTTTAGTGTACCCAATTTTATTAATTACATCTCTGGCAATTTGCTGCACATCTAAATACGTTTTAGATTTTACTTCACCGGCTAGAATAACCTGTCCAGTAGTTACTAAAGTTTCACAAGCAACTTTGCTGTTTTTGTCAAATGCTAAAAAATTATCAATTAAAGCGTCAGAAATCTGATCTGCAACTTTGTCTGGGTGTCCTTCAGAAACACTTTCTGAGGTGAATAAATATGACATACTATTTTTTTTTATATTAAAAAATGATTTCTTAATGCTAAGCATTGAGATTTCCTTAAAATGATTATTCCCTTAAAATGGGAATCAGGCGGAAAATAAAATTGATTGCAGTCGCTGAAAGAAGTAGATAATTACTGCTTTAGCATTTTTTTAGTGAGGTTGCAATCAGTTCAAATTATTCCTCTTAATTAGTTTACAAAAGTACACTATAAAATTAAAATGATCCCTTTTATTGCTATAATTATTTATGATAGCATCATCAATAAATGAATTTAGGCGTTTTAAAAGTGATGATATTAAAGAATAAAGAGTGCAGAGATAAATAAAATGCGAAATCGATATTTTTAAAAAATAAATCACTTTTTATTTGGATACTAATTTTTTTGGAACATATATTTGCACTCATAAAGTTCAATAACTTATTGAAATGTTATCAAGAAAGGTGAAGGGATTAGACCCGACGAAGCCTTAGCAACCCTTTAGAAATAAAGAAGGTGCTAAATTCTACTCAACTAAACTATAGTTGGATAGATAACAAAAAAGAATTTTCCTTTCTGGAAAGTACTATTTTTCTTCATAACATTTTTCTAGTAATTACATCAACAGAAATTGATGCATTTGACTTTTTTGTTTATTTATTAACTCAAAAAAATAGAAAAATGAGTACATTAAAATTGGCAACCAATGCGTTGCATGCAGGACACGACGTAACCACAAACGGAGGTACAAGAGCAGTTCCTATTTACCAAACAACATCGTATGTTTTTAACAATTCAGAACATGCAGCAAACCTTTTTTCGTTAAAAGAACTAGGTTTTATCTACACCCGTTTAAACAACCCAACAAATCAAATTTTACAAGACCGTTTAGCAGCGGTAGAAGGCGGAATAGGAGCCGTAGTTTTTGCATCTGGTACAGCCGCAATTGCAACTGGTTTGCTAACACTTTTAAAAGCAGGAGATCATATTGTTGCTTCTAGCAGTTTATACGGTGGAACCTACAACTTATTAAGTGTAACCTTACCAAGATTAGGCATTACAACTACATTTGTAGATGCTTCAAATCCTGATAACTTTGATGCAGCAGTGCAAGAAAATACAAGAGCATTTTTTGCAGAATCTTTAGGGAATCCAAAGTTAGATGTATTAGATTTAGAAGCAATTTCTACGCATTCAAAAAAGGCAGAAGTTCCTTTTATTGTAGATAATACCGTGGCAACACCTGTTTTATTAAATCCTATTAAGCACGGGGCAGATATTGTAATTCACTCCTTAACAAAATATATTGGTGGCCAAGGAACTTCTTTAGGAGGTGCTATTGTAGATGCAGGTACTTTTAATTGGGCGAATGGCAAGTTTCCAGAATTTACAGAACCATCTGCTGGTTACCACGGTTTAAAATATTATGAAACTTTAGGTGCGGCATCGTTTACTTTTAAATTAATACTCGAAGGTTTACGAGATTACGGGGGCGCATTAAGTCCAACAAACGCATTTAATATCATTCAAGGTTTAGAGACTTTACCCGTTAGAATAAAACAACATTCAGAAAATGCATTAGCACTGGCAATATGGTTAGAGCAACAAGATGCCGTTGCTTGGGTAAATTATCCTGGTTTAGAAAGTAGTAAATTCAAATCTTTAGCAGATAAGTACTTACCAAAAGGACAAAGTGGTATTGTAACATTCGGTCCTAAAAAAGGCTTTGAAGCTGCAAAAGCAATTGCAGATAAAACTAAAATATTTTCTTTATTAGCGAATATTGGAGATACAAAATCACTTATTATTCATCCTGCAAGTACAACACATCAACAATTAAATACAGTAGAACAAGCAAGTGCTGGCGTTACGCAAGATTTAGTAAGATTATCTGTTGGTATTGAAGATTTAGAGGATTTAAAAGCAGATTTAAAAGCCGCTTTTTCTGAGTTATAAGAAGATAATATATACAAATAAGGGGTTAAAACCCCTTCTGTTTAAATGAAAAATCAGTTACAACATATTAAAATTAAAAACTTCACTACAGAGCTTGGTGCTGCTGTTCTTGAACTGAATTTAAGCTACCAAGTTTTTGGTAAAGAACTAGGTACCGCGCCTATAATTTTAATCAACCATGCACTAACTGGTAACAGTGAAGTTGCAGGTAAAGAGGGATGGTGGCAAGATATTGTAGGAGAAGAAAAGGTAATAGATACGGCGGTGTATACCATTTTGTCTTTTAATGTTCCTGGAAATGGTTTTGATGGTTTTTTAATTGAAAATTATAAAGATTTTATTGCAAGAGATATTGCCAACATTTTTTTAGAAGGATTACAATATTTAAAAATCTCACAACTATTTGCTTTAATAGGTGGTTCTTTGGGTGGCGGCATTGCTTGGGAAATGGTAATTTTAAATACTAAAATAACCAAACATTTTTTACCCATTGCGACCGATTGGAAATCTACAGATTGGTTAATTGCCAATTGCCAAATACAAGAACAATTTTTGGTAAACTCAAGCAACCCCGTACATGATGCAAGGATGCATGCAATGCTATGTTACAGGACGCCAACTTCTTTTAAAGAACGTTTTCAGCGTTCTAAAAAAGAAGATTCTACTGTTTTTAGCGTAGAAAGTTGGCTGTTACATCACGGTGAAAAATTACAAGAACGGTATCAATTATCCTCTTATAAATTAATGAATCAATTATTAAAAACAATTGATGTTACAAAAAATGGAGAAAAAAAGATAGAAATTTTAAATCAAATAGATGCCAATATTCACATTATTGGTGTGGACTCAGATTTGTTTTTTACTGCAGAAGAAAATAGAGAAACACATAAAAATTTAGCATTAACCAAAGAAAATGTTACCTACAACGAAATAAAATCGGTGCATGGTCATGATGCATTTCTAATGGAATATGACCAACTTCAGAAAATTATAGCACCTATATTTAATAAAGAGTACAACACAAAAAAAATGAAAGTATTAAAATTTGGAGGAAAATCTTTAGCAAACGGGAAAGGAATTGAAAGCGCTTTAGATATTATTACAGGAAAACTTTATAATAGTGAAAAAATAACAGTGGTAGTTTCTGCAAGAGGAAATACTACAGACGATTTAGAAGCTATTTTAGAAAAATCTGCACAAAAAAAAGCATACAAAATTGCGTTTGAAATATTTAAGAAATATCAATTAACACCAAATACTTCCGTTGATTTTTCTGCAGAATTTGCCAAATTAGAAACTATTTTTGAAGGCGTTTCTTTGTTGGGAGATTATAGTATTAAAATTAAAGACGAAGTGCTAGCGCAGGGTGAATTGTTATCAGCAAAACTAGTAGCTAGTTTGTTACAAAAAAAAGGAGTAGATGCGAATATAACAGATGCGAGTCAGTTAATTATTACCGATGAAAACTTCGGGAATGCACAACCCATAAACACCATTTCTTCTGCAAATGTAGTTGCATATTTTGCTGAAAACGCAAACGTATTAAATGTTGTAACTGGTTTTATTTCTTCCAATAAAAAAGGAGAAACTACAACTTTAGGAAGAAACGGTAGTAATTATACAGCAGCTTTACTAGCAAATTATTTAGATGCAGAAGAGTTGCAAAATTATACGCATGTAAGCGGAATTTTTACTGCAAATCCAGATTTGGTTGCAGACGCAAAGAAAATTGAGAAACTATCCTATTCCGAGGCAAATGAATTGGCTAATTTTGGAGCTACCATTTTACATGCAAAAACTATTATTCCTTTATTAGAAAAGAATATTAATTTAAGAATTTTAAACAGCTTTAATAAGGAAGATAAAGGAACTTTAATAACTGCAGCGTCTTCACAAAAAGGAATTAAATCTATTTCTACCATTAATAATGTTTCTTTATTGAATTTTGAAGGAAGAGGTTTGTTAGGAAAAGTGGGAGTAGATGCACGTATTTTTAGAGCATTAAGTGAGCGGAATATTAATGTTAGTATTATTTCTCAAGGCTCTTCAGAGAGAGGAATTGGATTAATTATCGATACGGATAGGGCTTCTGAAGCTGTTTTAGCTTTAGAAACTGCCTTTGAAAGCGATTTTTACGCTCAAGATGTGCATCAGATTTCAATAACCGAGAGCGTGGCGGTAATTTCTATTATTGGTCAAGATTTAAGTGAATTTCACCTTCCTTACAATGCCTTAATTAAAAATCAAATTGTCCCATTATTATTTAATAATACAGTTACAGGTAAAAACGTGAGTTTGGTAGTTAAAAAAGACCAATTGCACAAGGCTGTAAATGTAATTCACGGACAAGTTTTCGGAATTGCAAAGAAAATAAATATTGCTGTTTTTGGAAAAGGTTTGGTTGGTGGAACTTTAATTAATCAGATTTTAGAGAATGCAGCTTCTGTATTAGAGCGAAGAAAAATTCAATTAAATGTTTTTGCAGTGGCAAGTTCCAAAAAGGTATTGCTTCAAAAAACAGGAGTTTCAAAAAACTGGGAGCAAGATTTAGAGAACACAGGACACGAAAATATTGAAATACAAGACATAATTGACTTTGCAAACACACATCATTTTGAAAATTTAATTGCAGTAGATAACACGGCGAGTATCTCGTTTGTAGAAAATTATATTCCGTTAATTGCTGCAGGTTTCGATTTAGTTTCTTGTAATAAAATAGCAAATACTTTATCTTTTGATTTTTATAAAGAATTAAGAATAAAACTAAAAGAACATAAAAAGCAGTATTTATACGAAACCAATGTAGGTGCTGGCCTGCCTTTAATTGATACTATAAGACTTTTACATGAATCTGGAGAGAATATTACTAAGATTAAAGGGGTCTTTTCTGGAAGCTTAAGTTATTTATTTAATACTTTTTCTGAGGGAAACAGACCTTTTTCAGAAGTTTTAAAAGATGCCATAGCGCAAGGATTTACAGAGCCAGACCCAAGAGAAGATTTGGTTGGAAATGATGTAGCTAGAAAATTATTGATTTTAGCAAGGGAATTAGATTTAGAAAATGAGTTTGTAGATACAAATATTCAGAATTTAATTCCAGCCAATTTAAGAGGGGGTACTGTAACTGATTTTCTATCGAATTTAGAAGTCATGAATGCAGAGTATCAACAAATAAAAGCTGCACAAAAAGAAAATTCTGTTTTACGATATATTGGGGAGTTAAGCGGAGATTTATCTCAAGATACGGGTAATTTAGAAGTAAAATTAGTGTCAGTTTCTAAAGCTTCTCCTTTAGGATCTTTAAAAGGTTCTGATGCAATTTTTGAAATTTATACAGAATCATACGGAGAACAGCCCATTGTAATTCAAGGGGCAGGAGCAGGTTCTAAAGTAACGGCAAGAGGTGTTTTTGGAGATATATTAAGACTGGCAAAACATAACGATTAAAAAATTAATCAGTTTTCATTTAGCACTATTTAGCACTATTTAGTCAATAAGGAATACCTAACCATTAGTAATTATGAGTAAACACTTCGAAACAGAAGCGATTAGAAATCAAACAGAAAGAACACAATTTTCTGAACATTCTACCCCACTATATCTAACATCTAGTTTTGTTTTTGACGATGCAGAAGAGATGCGTGCTTCTTTTGCAGAAGAAAAAGAACGCAATTTATACAGTCGTTTTACAAATCCAAATACTACAGAATTTGTAAATAAAATTATAAGTATGGAGGGTGCCGAAGCAGGTTACGCTTTTGCAACAGGTATGTCTGCAATTTTCTCCACATTTGCGGCTTTGCTTAGTGCAGGAGATCATGTAGTATCTTGTAGATCTGTTTTTGGTTCTACCCATAGTATGTTCACAAAATTTTTACCAAAATGGAATATAGAAACTTCTTACTTTAAAGTAAATGAAGTCGATTTGTTAGAAAGCTTAATTCAACCACATACAAAGATTCTATATATAGAAACACCTACAAATCCAGCAGTAGATATTCTTGATTTAGAGTTGATTGGTCAAATTGCAAAAAAGCACAATCTAATTTATATTGTTGATAATTGTTTTGCAACACCATATGTGCAAAAACCCATTAAGTTTGGTGCAGATTTAGTGATTCATTCTGCCACAAAATTAATAGATGGACAAGGGAGAGTCTTGGGCGGAGTTACCGTTGGAAGTAAGGAATTAATGCGAGAAATTTATTTATTTGCAAGAAATACGGGGCCAGCAATGTCTCCTTTTAATGCATGGGTATTGTCTAAAAGTTTAGAAACTTTGGCAATTAGAGTAGAAAAACACGCGGAAAATGCATTAAAGGTTGCTGAATTTTTAGAAACGCAAGAAAACGTTATCATGGTAAAGTATCCATTTTTGAAATCGCACCCACAATATGCTATTGCTAAAAATCAAATGAAATTAGGAGGAAACATTGTTGCTTTCGAAATTAAAGGAGGTATTGCAGCGGGAAGAACATTTTTAAACACTATTAAAATGTGTTCTTTATCGGCAAATTTAGGGGATACAAGAACTATTGTTACGCACCCTTCTTCTACAACGCACGGCAGGTTATCTGAAGAGGATAGATTAGCTGTTGGTATTACAAAAGGTTTGGTAAGAGTTTCTGTAGGTTTAGAAAATGTAGCAGATATTATAGAAGATTTAGAGCAAGCTTTAAATAGTTAAACCAATTTAAAATTCCGTAATTTTGTTTTTATGCTTTCTAAAAAGACAAAATACGGAATTAAAGCACTTACTTTTTTAGGTAGGCAAGAGGACAATAACCCCGTGGCTATTGCTTCGATTTCTAAAAGCGAAAATATTTCCCTAAAATTCTTAGAAAGTATTCTATTAACACTTCGTAAAAACGGAATTTTAGCATCTAAAAAAGGGAAAGGTGGTGGTTATTATTTATTAAAATCACCTTCTGAAATACCCATGACTGATGTTATGAGAATTCTTGAAGGACCTATTTCTATGGTACCTTGTGTGAGTTTAAATTTCTATGAAAAGTGTGATGATTGTCCAGATGAAAATGCATGTGCTGTTCATAATTTAATGATGCAAGTAAGAGACAATACTTTAGATGTTTTTAGAAACACTTCTTTAGCAGATCTTTGTAATTGTTAAACTACGCTGTATTCGATGCATCTTATAACTTAAGTTTTTAATACTAATTTTTATTTCAATAGTAAGTCTCATACGATTTCATATTCGTAATTATATTCTCCTTTTTTTATTAATCTACTAAATCTATAGGGTTTGTATTTATTTTATGAATTTACTGTATTTTAATTTTAAATTTAAGTGTATGTTTGCATTATCCTACTAAGCTAATAGGGTAGTTTGATTTGAATTAATTATCTATGATTTTAAACCATTTTTTTTTTAGTGGGAAAACTCAAAGTAGGGGTTTTGAAGAAGATAAAACTTCTGAGAAACCTTTACGAAGTTTTGCAAAAGCTTTGAGTTGGAGGTTCATAGGTACGTTAGATACTTTGATAGTTTCTTACTTGATTACAGGGGCTATTGGTTTGGCTACCTCTATTGCAACCATAGATTTTTTAACAAAACTACTATTGTATTTTTTTCATGAAAGAATTTGGAATCATATAAAATGGGGTAAATAATATAGATGAACTTAGAAGAAATAAATAAAGAATTACAAAATAAAAGTCCAGAAGAAATAATTAATTGGGCTATTACTATTGCACATAAACCAATAGTGACTACTAATTTTAGGCCTTATGAAGTAGCTATTTTAAATGCAGTTACCGCGGTTAAGAAAGATGTGACGGTAGTTTGGTGTGATACTGGGTATAATACACAACAAACCTATAGGCATGCCGAGGAAGTTATTAAAAAATTGAACTTAAACATTCAATTATATGTGCCAAGGCAGACGGTTTCGCATAGAAATGTGGTATTAGGAATGCCCTCTATAGAAGATCCAAAACATGTAATTTTTACAGAACAAGTAAAGTTAGAGCCTTTTTCTAGAGCTATGAAAGAGCAACAACCAGATGTTTGGTTTACAAATTTAAGGAAAGGGCAAACCGCTTTTAGGAATAGTATAGATATTGTTTCTAAGAGCAAAGACGGTATTTTAAAGGTAAGTCCGTTTTATCATTGGACAGACAAAGAATTAGATACGTATTTAGAAGAAAAAGGTTTGTCAAATGAGTTTACCTATTTCGACCCCACAAAAGTAGAAGGCAATAGAGAGTGCGGTTTGCATATCTAAAAGACATGATTATGAATCAAAGAATAATACAAGTAGCAGCTTTAGAAAGTGAAGCAATTTATATATTTAGAGAAGTAGTTGCGCAGTTTGAAAAACCTGTGTTACTTTTTTCTGGAGGAAAAGATAGCATAACGTTGGTTCGTTTGGCGCAAAAAGCATTTTTTCCTGCTAAAATTCCGTTTCCATTAATGCATATAGATACCGGGCATAATTTTCCTGAAACGGTAGCATTTAGAGATAAAATAGTAAAAGAATTGGGAGTAGAGTTAATCGTAAGAAATGTACAAGATAATATTGATAACGGACGCGTAAAAGAGGAATCTGGCAGATATGCAAGTAGAAATATGCTGCAAACAGAAACACTTTTAGATGCTATTGAAGAATTTGGTTTTGATGCCTGTATAGGTGGTGCAAGAAGAGATGAAGAAAAGGCTAGAGCAAAAGAAAGAATTTTTTCTGTAAGAGATGATTTCGGACAATGGGATGAAAAAAATCAGCGCCCGGAAGTATTTGATATGCTAAATGGACGCATAGATCTTGGGCAAAATGTGCGTGTGTTTCCTATTTCAAATTGGACAGAGCTGGACGTTTGGTCTTACATTCAAAAAGAAAAAATAGAAATTCCGTCTATTTACTTTGCACACAAAAGAAAAACATTTATTCGAGATGGTATGATTTGGTCTGCAGCAGATGCTGTTGTTTATAGAGATGAAGAAGAAACAGTTGTAGAAAGAATGGTTCGTTTTAGAACTGTTGGCGATATGAGTTGCACCGCAGCCGTTTTATCTGATGCCGTAGATATTAAAAAAGTAGTAGAAGAAATTAGAGATTCTTCTATCTCTGAAAGAGGTGCAAGAATAGATGATAAACGTTCTGAGGCTGCTATGGAAAAAAGAAAGCAACAAGGATATTTTTAGAAATTTGCTTTAGAAAATTTCGCTTTTGGCTACTCGCCTTTTGCAAAATGATATAAATTTAATAGAAGGTAAACGGAAAAGAGCTAAAAAGCTAATTGCCAATTGCCAAGAGCTTATAAAAAAATGAACGTACTAAAAATAGCGACAGCAGGAAGTGTAGATGACGGTAAAAGCACCTTAATAGGGCGTCTTTTATATGATACAAAATCCTTAACGGATGATAAGCTTGCTGCAATAGAAGAGAAAAGTAGGCAAAGAGGATTCGATTATTTAGATTTTTCTTTAGCAACAGACGGTTTGGTTGCAGAACGTGAACAAGGCATCACCATAGATGTGGCACATATTTATTTTTCAACAAGAAAAAAGAGTTTCATTATTGCAGATACTCCTGGGCATATAGAGTATACAAGAAACATGGTAACGGGCGCATCTACTGCGCAAGCTTCAATTGTGCTGATTGATGCTAGAAAAGGAGTAGTAGAACAAACATATCGTCATTTTTTTATCAATAATTTACTTCGAATTAAAGATGTTGTTATTGCGGTTAATAAAATGGATTTGGTTGACTTTTCCGAAGAGAAATACAATATTATTAAGAGAGAAATTGAGTATTTGGCAAGCAAAAGCGAATATAAAAATCAGCAATTAACCTTTATACCAATGTCTGCTTTGCAAGGAGATAATGTAGCTTCTAAATCTGAAAATATGTCTTGGTATGCAGGTGAAACCTTATTACATCATTTAGAAAAATTAGATACTGAAGCTACCGAAGAAGTAACGCAAGTTCGTTTTCCTGTACAAACTGTAATTAGACCAAAAATAGATGAATATCATGATTTTAGGGGCTACGCAGGTAAGATCTACGGAGGCGATCTAGAAATTGGAGATGAAATAATAGTCCTTCCATCGCAAACAAAATCAACAATAAAAAGTATTCATTTTTTTGATGAGGAATATGAAATTGCAAAAAACGGAAGTTCTGTTGCAATTACGTTGGTTGACAATGTAAATGTAAGTAGAGGAGACATGTTGGTAAAAGTTGCTGAAGAACCAACAATTACAAAGCAATTAGACGCAACTATTTGTTGGATGGATAAAGAACCTTTACAAGTTTTACAGAAATACCATATAAAACACGGTGTAAATGATGCACAAGCAAAAATCACACAATTGTCTAGCATTTTAAAAACAGATTTTTCTGGAAAAATTGAAAATCCGTCTGAATTAGCTTTGAATCAAATAGGAGTTATTCAAATAAAGTTAAGTAAATATTTATTGGTAGATAGCTTCAATCAGAATAAATCAAATGGCGCATTTATTTTGATCAATCCAAAAACAAACAATACCGTTGGTGTCGGTTTTATCCAATAATAAATAGAAAATCATGCAAAGTTTTAGAACAGAAATAGAGAATCCTATAGTAGAAAAAGATATTCTAGAATTAGAACGTAAAATTCAGCTATTTAAAGAAGGGAAAATAGACGAAGAGCGTTTTAGAAGTTTACGTTTGGCAAGAGGTGTATATGGTCAGCGTCAGTTTGGTGTGCAAATGATTCGTATAAAATTACCATACGGAAAAGTATCAAGCGAACAATTGCACAGAATCTCAGACGTTTCTGATGAATATTCTCGTGGGAGATTGCATATTACAACACGCCAAGATATTCAAATTCACCATGTAAGTTTAGATAGAACGCCAGAGTTATGGGCACAACTAGAAAAGGATGATATTACATTGCGTGAAGCATGTGGAAATGCCGTTAGAAATATCACAGCTTCTGAAACTGCGGGAATCGATACTGCCGAACCTTTTGATGTTTCTCCGTATGCAGATGCAACGTTTAAATTCTTTTTAAGAAACCCAATTTGTCAAGAAATGGGGCGTAAATTTAAAATGTCTTTTTCTGGTACAGATGATGATACCGCTATTAGTTTTATTCATGATTTAGGTTTTATTGCGAAGATTAAAATAGAAGATGGAGTTGCTAAAAAAGGTTTTAAAGTTTTATTAGGTGGTGGTTTGGGTTCACAACCAAGGCATGCAGATGTAATCTATGAATTTTTAGAAGAAGATGTTTTAATACCAACTATAGAGAGTGTTTTAAGAATTTTTGATCGTTTTGGAGAACGAACAAAAAGAGCAAAGGCAAGATTAAAATTTTTAGTAAAAGAAATAGGAACAGCTGTTTTTTTAGAATTAGTATCTAAAGAAATAAGTGCCTTAGAGAACAAAACGTTTAAAATTAACACCACTGCTTTTGAGCAACCCATTTCTTTTCAAGAAGTAGCAATTCCTGTAATAAAAATTAAAGATGAAGTTGCTTTTCAAAATTGGAAAGAAACAAATGTTATCAAACAAAAGCAAGAAGGTTTATTTGCTATTGGAATTAAAGTGCATTTAGGAGATTTCTATACGCAAAAAGCAAGATTATTAGCAGATTTAGTAAAAAAATATGGGGCTAATGAAATCCGATTGACTTTGCGTCAGAATATTTTAATTCGCCATATTAGGGCAGATCTAATTCCTTTTTTCTATGTTGAATTGCAAAAATTAGGTTTTGCAAATGCTGGATATAATTCTACTTCAGATATTACTGCTTGCCCAGGAACGGATACTTGTAATTTAGGAATTTCTAGTAGTACAGGAATTGCAGTGGTGTTAGAAAAAGTATTGGAAGAAGAATACCCTTCCTATATAAATAACAAAGAAATTGCCATTAAAATTAGTGGTTGCATGAACGCTTGTGGGCAACACAATATGGCACATATTGGTTTTCAAGGAATGTCTATTAAAGTTGGTAATTTGCAAGCACCTGGGTTACAGGTTTTAATTGGTGGTGGAATTTTAGGAGACGGAAATGGTCGTTTTTCAGATAAATTAGTCAAAATTCCAAGTAAAAGAGGAACAGACGCTTTACGTATTTTATTGAATGATATTGAGAGATATCAACAGAAAAAAGAATCGTTTTTAGAATATTATGACAGACAAGGGAAAATTTATTTCTATAATTTGTTAAAAGGATTGTCCGATACAACTAATTTATTGCCAGATGATTTTATTGATTGGGGGTACTCAGAAAAATACGTAAAAGCAATCGGAGTTGGAGAATGTGCTGGAGTTGTGATTGATTTGATTGCGACTTTATTATTTGAAAGCGAAGAAAAAATTACAAATTCACAAGAAGCTTTCAAAGAAAATCAGTTTTCAGATAGTATTTATTATGCATACACTGCCATTGTAAATACTGCAAAAGCATTGTTAATTTCAGAGGGTATAAAAACAAACACGCAGGCAGGGATTATAAGTAGTTTTCAAGAGCAATTTGTTGCCACTCATAAAATTGAATTGGAAGGCTCTTTTGATGATTTGGTGTATCAAATTAAAAATAAAAAACCTACAAAAAAATTTGCAGCAAGTTACTTAAAGGATGCAAAATTGTTCTATTCAAAGATTGATGCATATAGAAAAACAGCAGTTAGCTATGTATAAAATACCAAAATTAACAGTTGTAGGTGCGGGTCCTGGCGATGTAGATTTAATTACTTTAAAAGCGATTAAAGTTTTAAAAACTGCAGATGTTGTTTTATATGACGCTCTGGTAAATGAAGAATTGTTAGGCTTCATAAATCCGAATGCAGAAATAATTTTTGTGGGAAAACGCAGCGGTTGCTATACCTATCAACAAGATCAAATTAACGATTTAATTGTTGCAAGGGCAGAGACACACGGGCATGTAGTTCGCCTAAAAGGAGGAGATCCTTTTATTTTTGGCAGAGGTGCAGAAGAAATGGAATTTGCAACAAGTTTTGGCATAGCAACAGCTATGGTTCCTGGAATTTCGTCTTCGTTGGCGGTTCCCGCATCTCAAAACATACCAGTAACAAAACGTGGAAGTGCAGAAAGTTTTTGGGTAATTACAGGAACTACAAAAGAACATAAATTATCAAAAGACATTGCGCTTGCAGCAAAATCTAATGCAACAGTAGTTGTGTTAATGGGAATGGGAAAATTACCTGAAATTATAAAGTTGTTTCAATTAGAAAATAAAAATGATTTACCGGTTGCTATTATTCAAAACGGAACAAGAAGTAATGAAAAAGTAGGTATTGGAACGGTAGATACAATTTTAGAGGTTGTAAAAGAAAATGAGTTAAGCAATCCTGCAATTATTATTCTAGGCGAAGTTGTAAAGCATAGAGCAGTATTAGTAAATATTCAAGCCACATATTCAGAAACATTAATTGCATAACGGTGTTTTATGGAAAGAAATAATTTATATCCTATTTTTCTAAAGACAAAAAGTTTAAATATACTTATTGTGGGTGGTGGGAATGTTGCGGAAGAGAAATTAACATTTTTGTTAAAATCGAGTCCAGATGCACATGTAACCATCGTTTCGCCAATGTTTAGAAAAGATACCATAACACTTGCCAAAAAAGGATGTGTCACTTTAATTAAAGATAGTTACAATAAACGGTATTTAACGGGTAAGCATATGGTGGTTGCAACAACAGATGTTCCAGAAATTAACGTACAAGTTTGGCAAGATTGCAGAGCTGTTTATAAATTAGTAAATGTAGCTGATAATCCGCCATATTGCGATTTTTATATGGGCGGAATTGTAACCAAAGGAAATGTAAAAATAGCCATTTCTACGAATGGAAAATCGCCAACAACAGCAAAAAGATTGCGACAGTTTTTTGAAGATGTAATTCCAGAAAATATAGATGATTTCGTAAAGAATTTAAACGAGTATAGAAAAACGATCAAAGGAAACTTTGAGGAAAAAGTAGAAAAACTAAACGAGTTTACAAAAAGTTTGGTCGAGAAATAAGATTAGAAAGTTGTCTTATCGAGCGCAGTCGAGATACAATTAGAAATAGATTTAAATGAGTTCTCGACTGTGCTGGAAAGGGCTTAAATATTGGAAATAAAAAAATTATGATTACAACAGATATATTAATTATTGGTGCAGGGCCCACAGGACTATTTACAGTGTTTGAAGCAGGTTTATTAAAATTAAAATGTCATTTAATTGATGCTTTACCTCAGCCTGGTGGACAATGTTCTGAGATTTACCCGAAGAAACCAATTTATGATATTCCGGCATATCCAGAGATTTTAGCAGGAGATTTAACACAAAAACTAATAGAACAAAGTAAGCAATTTGAACCAGGTTTTACCTTAGGTGAAAGAGCAGAAACTATTGAGAAGCAAGAAAACGAGACGTTTATTGTAACCACTAATAAAGGGACGAAACACCAAACGAAAATTGTAGCTATTGCTGGTGGTTTAGGAAGTTTTGAACCAAGAAAACCCTTGATACCCAATATTGCAGATTTTGAAGATAAAGGTGTAGAATATATTATTAAAGAACCAGAATTATATCGAGATAAAAAAGTAGTGATTTCTGGTGGTGGAGACTCTGCCTTAGATTGGGCAATTTTTTTATCTAATATTGCTTCAGAAGTAACTTTAATTCATAGAAGAAATGAGTTTAGAGGCGCTTTAGACTCTGTAGAAAAAGTACAAGAATTAAAGAACTTAGGGAAAATTAGATTAATTACACCTGCAGAGGTGAGAGGAGTTTTAGGAACCGATAAGGTTACAGGAGTTGCAGTAGAAAAGATAGGGGAGGATTCGTTCATTGTAGATGCAGATCATTTTATTCCGTTGTTTGGTTTGTCGCCTAAGTTGGGTCCAATAGGTAATTGGGGATTGAGTATTGAGAAGAATGCCATTAAGGTAGACACGTTCGATTATCAAACAAACATACCAGGAGTATATGCTATTGGAGATGTAAATACGTATCCTGGGAAATTAAAATTAATTCTTTGTGGTTTTCATGAGGCAACATTAATGTGTCAGAGTGCTTATAAAAGAATCTTCCCAAATAAAAAATATGTTATGAAGTATACAACAGTGGGAGGTGTAGATGGTTTTGATGGTACACGTAAAGAAGCGCCAAAGGCAGTTGTTAAAGCGATAGAATAGCTTGTTTTTTAGATGGTTTACGTAACTTTGCAAACAATAGGACTAAAAGAAAAATAGATGCAAGACATCAACATAAAAATAACAGATAGAAATGGCGCAACACATGATGTAGTTGCACCAACAGATATGGCAATGAACCTAATGGAAATTGTGCGTTCATATGAATTAGCCGAAGAAGGAACTATTGGTATTTGTGGCGGAATGGCAATGTGTGCTTCTTGCCAATGTTATGTAACATCAGATCATAGTTTACCTGAAATATCAGATGATGAGGATGCAATGTTAGCAGAAGCTTTTCATGTAGAAGACAATAGCAGATTGGGTTGTCAAATACAAATGACCCCAGAAATTAACGGTTTAGAAGTAATATTGGCTCCAGAATCATAAACAATTAGATGGAAGAAGTAGCACACAAAAATAAATTCACAAATTACAGCATGTGTTTAAGAGATGCTGTAGAAACTTTTACAAAAGAGTTGATTAATTGTTTATTTGATACCAATTATGAACAGAAAAATGGTGTTCAAACAAAACAGTTATTCTTTAAGATTTTAGAACGATTATCCATTGAAAATAAAGATTGCTTTTGGTTAGATTTTCAAAAATCTTTCATAGAGATAAGAAGAAAGTTAGACTTAGATGCTTTGGCATTTTTAAATAGCGATCCTGCAGCAAAAAGTTTAAGAGAAGTGTATTTAGCGTATCCCGGTTTTTATGCGATTGCGGTCTACAGATTAAGCAATCAATTATTAAAACAAGAAATTAATATTCTACCAAGAATGATGAGTGAGTTTGCCCATAGTGCAACAGGAACAGATATTCATCCAGGAGCAGAAATTGGAGATTCTTTTTTTATTGATCATGCCACAGGAATTGTAATTGGAGAAACTACTATTATAAAAAATAATGTTACTATTTTTCAAGGAGTCACTTTGGGTGGTCTGCAAGTAAAGAAAAATATGGCTTCTGTAAAAAGACACCCTACCATAGAGAATAATGTTATTATTTATGCAAATGCTACTATTCTAGGAGGTGACGTGGTCATTGGTAAAAACTCTGTTATTGGTGCAAATGTTTGTATTACAGAGTCTACCCTAGAAAACTCAGTAGTTGCTGTGCAATTAGAAAATAAAATATTTCAAAGAAATTAATTATCAAAGGTTAGGTATCACCAATAAAAAAAACAAGCATATGAAAACAAAAAGTATCATAGACTTCGTAGGAAATACACCTTTGGTGGAAGCGCAACATATTTTTAAAAAAGAAGGAGTTACACTATTATTAAAACTAGAAGGGAATAATCCAGGGGGAAGCGTTAAGGATAGAGCTGCTTATAATATGATTTCTCAAGCGTTAAAAAGAAATAATATTAAGAAAGGAGATACTTTAGTCGAGGCAACCAGCGGAAATACAGGAATTGCATTAGCTTTAATGGCTAAAGTATTAGGTGTAAATATGGTGTTGGTTTTGCCAGAGAATTCAACTATAGAAAGAATAAAAACTATGCGTGCATATGGGGCAGAGGTTATTTTAACTCCTGCAGCATTAGGAATTGAGGGTTCTAGAGATCATGCTTTAGATTTAAAATATAAAAAAGGATATTTTAGATTAAATCAGTTTGATAATACAGACAATTCGAAAGCACACTATAAAACTACAGGACCAGAAATCTGGAGAGACACGGAAGGGCAAGTAACTCATTTTATTGCTGCAATGGGCACTACAGGAACTATCATGGGAGTTTCAGATTTCTTAAAACAACAGAATAAAAATATTAAAATAATAGGTGCACAACCAAAAGAAGGTGCTAAGATTCCTGGAATTAGAAAATGGCCTCAAGAGTATTTACCAGCAATTTATAATGCAACTAAGGTAGACCAAGTAATAGAAGTTAGTGAAGAGGAAGCCAAAGCAATGACACAAAGATTAGCCTCGGAAGAAGGAATTTTTGCAGGAATGAGTAGTGGAGGTTCGGTGTTAGCTGCTATAAAAGTAGCAGAAAAATTAGAGAAAGGTGTTGTTGTTGCAATTGTTTGTGACAGAGGAGATCGTTATTTGTCTTCTGCACTATTTGAGTGCTAATAGATTTTAAAAGCCTATAATTATGCAAATAAAGAAATAATCCGTTTCTTTGTTGCTCAGTTCATAAACTTATTGATTACGTTATCACGAAAGGCAGAGGGATTAGACCCATTGAAGCCTTGGCAACCTCTCATTTTTTGAGAAAGGTGCTACATTCTACAAGTTTTTAACTTGACAGATAACAGAGAAAAAAACACCTTTCCTGATGACATATATTGATAAAAATATCAAAAAATGTCAGAAATTACAAAAGAAATAAAAAACAGAATATTAGTGCTCGATGGCGCCATGGGCACCATGCTGCAGGCATATAAATTTACCGAAGAAGATTTTAGAGGAGAACGTTTTAAAGACTATCCAACTCCGCTTCAGGGCAATAATGATTTATTGACTTTAACGCAGCCTGAAGCGATCAAAACAATTCACGCAAAATATTTTGAGGCGGGTGCAGATATTGTGGAAACCAATACCTTTTCGGGAACTACCATTGCCATGGCAGACTATCAACTAGAAGATTTGGTTTATGAGCTAAACTATCAATCTGCTAAAATTGCCAAAGAAGTTGCTACTGAATTTACAGCAAAAGAACCCCATAAACCCAGATTTGTAGCCGGTGCAATTGGGCCAACAAATAGAACGGCAAGCATGTCTCCAGATGTAAATGACCCAGGTTATAGAGCCGTTACTTTTAACGATTTAAGAATTGCTTATAAACAACAGGTAGAGGCCTTAATAGATGGTGGTGTAGATGTATTATTGGTAGAAACTGTTTTTGATACCTTAAATGCGAAGGCAGCTTTGTTTGCGATTGAAGAAGTAAAAGACGAAAGAGATATTGAGATTCCGATTATGTTAAGCGGCACTATTACAGATGCATCTGGTAGAACATTATCTGGTCAAACAGCAGAAGCATTTTTAATTTCTGTTTCCCACATTCAATTATTTTCGATAGGATTTAATTGCGCCTTGGGCGCCAATTTATTACAACCCCATTTAGAGGCAATTGCTCATAAAACGGACTTTGCAATCTCTGCACATCCAAACGCAGGTCTGCCAAATGCTTTTGGAGAATATGACGAAACACCAGAGGAAATGGGTGAGCAGATCGAAGAATATTTAAAGAAAGATTTGATAAATATTATTGGGGGTTGCTGTGGTACCTCTCCAGAACATATTAGAGTAATAGCAGGTATTGCTAGCAAATATAAACCTAGAAACTGCTAACTAATGAAAGTAAAACAAACAAAGTACATGCATTTGTCAGGTTTAGAGCCGCTAGTTCTGAATGAAAACAGCAATTTCACTAATATTGGAGAACGTACAAATGTTGCAGGTTCAAGAAAATTTTTACGCTTAATTAAAGAAGAAAGATTCGATGAAGCTTTAGACGTTGCAAGACATCAAGTAGATGGAGGCGCACAAATTATTGATATTAATTTTGACGACGGTTTAATTGACGGAAAACAAGCGATGGTTCGTTTTTTAAATTTGATTGCTGCAGAGCCAGATATTTGTAGAGTTCCTATTATGATAGATAGTTCTAAATGGGAAATTATAGAAGCAGGTTTGCAGGTTGTTCAAGGAAAATCTGTTGTAAACTCTATTTCTTTAAAGGAAGGTGAAGAGAAGTTTATTTGGGAAGCAAAACAAATAAAAAGATATGGAGCAGCAGTAATTATTATGGCCTTTGATGAAACTGGGCAAGCAGATAATTATGAGCGAAGAATAGAAATAGCGCAACGCTCGTATACTATATTGGTGGACATTGTCCACTTTCCTTCTGAAGATATCATTTTCGATTTAAATATATTTCCTGTTGCTACAGGAATGGACGAGCACAAACGAAATGCCATCGATTTTATTGAAGCTACCCGTTGGGTAAGACAAAATTTACCAAATGTTTCGGTAAGTGGAGGTGTAAGTAATGTATCGTTTTCTTTTAGAGGAAATGACGGTGTTCGTGAAGCAATGCATTCTGTGTTCTTGTATCATGCAATTCAGGCAGGTATGAATATGGGAATTGTAAACCCTGCTTTATTGGAGATTTATGATGATATTCCAAAGGATTTATTAGAACGTGTAGAAGATGTTATTTTAAATAGAAGAGAAGATGCTACAGAACGGTTATTAGATTTTGCCGAGACGGTAAAAGGTTCTAAAGTGGAAAAAGGGTTGGATTTATCGTGGCGAGAAAACCCTATTCAAGATAGAATTACGCATGCTCTGGTAAAAGGAATTGATGCTTTTATTATTGAAGATGTAGAAACAGCTAGACAAGAATCAGAAAAGCCAATTGAAGTTATTGAAGGGCATTTAATGATTGGAATGAATGTAGTAGGAGATTTATTCGGAGCAGGAAAAATGTTTTTGCCACAAGTAGTAAAATCTGCTCGTGTAATGAAGAAGGCTGTTGGGTATTTGAATCCATTTATTGAAAAAGACAAAGGAGAGGAGCAAAAAGCATTAGGTAAAATTTTAATGGCAACGGTAAAAGGAGACGTACATGATATTGGTAAAAATATTGTGAGTGTTGTTTTGGGTTGTAATAATTATGAGATTGTAGATTTAGGAGTCATGGTTGCTCCAGAAAAAATTATTGAAGTTGCTAAAAAAGAGAACGTAGATATTATTGGCTTAAGTGGCTTGATAACCCCTTCGTTAGATGAAATGGTGTATTTGGCAAAAGAAATGGAACGTCAAGATTTTAAAGTTCCGTTGTTAATTGGTGGGGCTACTACTTCAAAAGCACACACTGCTGTAAAGATAGATACACAATACACAAATGCGGTAGTGCACGTAAATGACGCTTCGAGAGCGGTTACTGTTGTGGGAGATTTATTAAATCCAAAAACAAGCCATTTATATACAGCAAAGCTAAAAAAGGACTATGATGAATTTAGAATTAAGTTTTTAAAACGAGGGAAAGAAAAGTCATATATATCTATAAAAGAAGCGCGCAAGAGGAAGTATAAAATAGCTTGGGAAACTTCTCAAATATGCAAACCAAAAGAGTTAGGTATTCAAGTTTTAGAACAACTAAGCTTAAAAGAATTGCTTCCGTATATAGATTGGAGTCCATTTTTTAGAAGCTGGGATCTGCATGGGAAATTTCCAGATATTTTAACAGACGAGGTGGTTGGTGAGCAAGCAACGATTATGTATGCTGAAGCACGAGCAATGATTAAAGAAATTATTGCAAAACAATTATTAAAGCCAAAAGCAATTTTTGGTTTGTTTGAAGCAAATACGATACGTGAAGATGATATTTCTATTCAGAAAAAAGGAAAAGAAATAGGGGTTTTTAGAACTTTACGTCAGCAATTAAAAAAGCGAGAAGGAATTCCCAATATTGCATTAGCAGATTTTATAGCACCAAAAGAAACCAATAAAACTGATTATATGGGTGCTTTTTGCGTGGCTATTTATGGTGCACAAGAATTAGCAGACAGTTACAAGTTAAAAGAAGACGATTACAATGCAATTATGGCGCAAGCAATTGCAGACCGTTTTGCAGAAGCATTGGCAGAATATTTACACAAACAAGTTAGAACGAGGCATTGGGGTTATGATGGAGATGAAGGTTTAACAAATGACGATTTAATTAAAGAAAGCTATAAAGGAATTCGTCCTGCGCCAGGATATCCTGCATGTCCGGATCATTTAGAAAAGGAAACTATTTGGGACGTCTTAAAAGTTGAAGAAAATATTGGTGTTACGCTTACAGAAAGTTTAGCCATGTGGCCAGCCGCCGCAGTTTCTGGATATTATTTTGCAAATAAAGAAGCAAAATATTTTGGTTTAGGAAAAATCACAGATGATCAGTTAACCGATTTTGCGACAAGAAAAGGAATTACAAAAGATAAAGCTGAAAAATGGTTGTACCCAAATTTAGCTGAAGAATAAATAAAATACAGATGCACTGAAAAATAGCAGTGCAAGTAAATTTACGAGTCATGAAGATCACAGAACACATTAAAAAAGCAAAAGGTAAAACATTATTTTCTTTTGAAATTATTCCGCCAAAAAAGGGAAACAATATTCAAGAATTATATAATAATATAAACCCTTTGATGGAGTTTAATCCACCATTTATAGACGTAACTACTTCTAGGGAGGAATATGTGTACTTAGAAAAAGAAGGATTATTAGATCGAAAAATAACTAGAATGCGGCCAGGAACGGTTGGTATTTGTGCTGCAATAAAGCATAAATATGATGTAGATACAGTACCACATGTTTTATGTGGAGGTTTTTCTAAGGAAGAAACAGAGTATTTACTGGTAGATTGTCATTATTTAGGAATAGACAATGTAATGGCATTGCGTGGAGATGCTATGAGTCATCAAAAATATTTTGAAGCTTCTAAAGATGGTCACAAATACGCAACGCAGTTGGTTCATCAGGTAAAGAACTTAAACAAAGGCAAGTATTTACACGATGTAATAGAAGCAGTTGATACGTCTGATTTTTGTATTGGAGTTGCTGGGTATCCAGAGAAACACTTAGAATCACCCTCTTTGCAAACAGATTTAAAACGCTTGAAAGAAAAGGTAGATGCAGGTGCAGATTATATAGTTACGCAGATGTTTTTTGATAATCAGAAATATTTTGAATTTGTAAAAGCGGCAAGAGAAATGAACATTAATGTACCCATTATACCAGGAATTAAGCCATTAGCAGTAAAACGTCATTTACAAATATTGCCACAAGTATTTAGAATAGATTTGCCTGAGCACTTAATAAGAGAAGTAGAAAAATGTGAGACAAATTTAGACGTAAGAAAAGTGGGTGTAGAATTTGCAATTCAGCAATCTAAAGAGTTATTGACAGCAGGAGTACCTGTTTTACATTATTATTCAATGGGAAAAAGTGATAATATTCATGCAATAGCATCCGAATTATTTTAAATTATATGTAAACTCCTTATTGCCAAGCATAAAGTCTATTTATAGAGAAATAAGAAAAAGTAATTTTTTGAAAACTAGAACGTAAATAAAATGATTACTTTTGTATTGCAAAATTGACATAATAATTAAAAAAAATATAAAGAATGGCATTAGAAATTACAGACGCAAATTTTGAAGAATTAGTATTAAAATCTGACAAACCAGTATTGGTAGATTTTTGGGCAGCCTGGTGTGGACCTTGTAGAATGGTTGGACCAATTGTTGATGAAATTCATGCTGAATATGATGGGAAAGCTATTGTTGGTAAAGTAGATGTTGATGCAAATCAAGAATTTGCTGCCAAATACGGAGTACGTAATATACCAACTGTTCTAATATTTAAAAACGGAGAAGTTGTAGATAAGCAAGTAGGTGTTGCACCTAAAAATGTGTACACAGGTAAAATTGATGCTGCTATATAAGTAGTTTTAACTTTTTATAATATAGAAAAGGTTTGGCTAACGTCAAACCTTTTTTTATTTTTAGAATCTAAAATTATTAAATGAAAAATTACTTTTTAATCTTTTTAAGTTTTTTGTTTTTTATTTCTTGTTCTCAAAATCAAGAAGATAAAATTATTCTTGAAAAAGGAATTTCTTTTGAACTAGCTAAATATAGGAAAAAACAAATTTCTGAAGTTGTCTATACCTTGCATTTTAAAATCCCGAAGGAGAAAAAACTTCCTATATATTCTCGATTAGAAATTGATTTTATAGTAAACGATTTAAAGAACAATGTCTTTTTAGATTTTAACGAGGCAACTTCAAATTTAAAATCTATACAGGTTAATGGTGAATATTCTAAGATTTATCATCAAAAAGAGCATATTATACTTGATAAAAAATTATTGACTTTAGGAAGTAATTCCGTAGAATTATTTTTTATTGCAGGAGAGAAATCTCTGAATAGAAATGAAGATTTTTTATATACACTATTGGTTCCAGACAGAGCAAGTACCTTATTTCCTTGTTTTGATCAACCAGACATAAAAGCTAGGTATAATTTAAAAATAACAGCACCAAAAGATTGGAAAATTATGTCTGGTGCTTTTGAAGAAAATACTAGAAAAATAAGAAACCTTACAGAGCATACATTTGCAACTTCAGATTTAATGAGTACGTATCTATTTTCTTTTATAGCAGGAAAGTTTACAGAAGAAATAAAAAATCCTGGAGCATTTGATATGCGCTTCTTGTATAGAGAAAATAATAAAGAAAAGATAGATGAAAGTGTAGATGCCGTTTTTAAAATTCATCAAAATTCAATAAATTTTTTAGAGTCCTATACGGCATTTAAATTCCCTTTTCAAAAAATGGATTTTGCTGCAATTCCACCATTTCAATATGGAGGAATGGAGCATGTGGGTGCAATTCAATACAGACAATCATCTTTGTTTTTAGATAAAAATGCAACACAAAACAGAAAGCTGGGTAGGGCAAAGTTAATAGCACACGAAACTTCACACATGTGGTTTGGAGATTTGGTTACTATGAAATGGTTTAATGATGTTTGGATGAAAGAAGTTTTTGCTAATTTCATGGCAGATAAGATTATGAATCCTGTTTTTCCAAACATAAATCATCGTTTAAACTTTATGATGTCTCATTATCCCAGAGCATATTCGGAAGACAGAACAAAAGGCACCAATGCAATTCGACAATATCTAGGGAACCTGAAAAATGCAGGTTCTTTGTATGGAAGAATTATTTACAACAAAGCACCAATTATGATGCGCCAATTAGAGTATTTATTGGGTGAGGAGGCTTTTAAGGCGGGCATTCAAGAATATATAAAAACCTATGCAAACTCAAATGCAGATTGGGGTGAGTTGGTTTCAATTTTAGACGCTGCATCTACAAGCGATATTAAAAGTTGGAGCAATGTTTGGGTGAACTCTTCTGGAAGACCATTGTTTTCTGAGGAAAAAGAACTAGATAAAGAAGGGAATATAACTAAGTTTATGATTCATCAAAAGGCAGAAGATGGTTCTAAAAAAGTATGGAAGCAATCTTTTGAAATTCAATTAAAAGATAAAAGTGGCAATAAGAAGCATCTCAATATAAAAAATATGGGTAAATCTTTTGATATTTCTCAAGCTGTTAAAGATTTTAAACCGAGTGAGGTTTTATACAATACCAACGGCTTAGGTTATGGTGTTTTTCCCATTTATAAAAAGGAAATAAATTCTTACAAGAATATTAAAGATGAAGTTTCAAGAGGGTATCAATTTATTAATTTATATGAAAATATGTTGCTTGGAGAGGTTGATCCTTTAACAATATATAAGATATTATTTTCTGCAATTTTAGAAGAAAAAAATGAGTTGATTACTAATTACTT
>Ga0209482_1000762_pt1 | contig 26004 bp, 19 predicted proteins | sample CoawatmetaG10DNA_FD_187512 | JGI IMG/M metagenome (GOLD analysis project Ga0209482, IMG submission 187512) | Marine microbial communities from the West Antarctic Peninsula - Coastal water metaG104-DNA (SPAdes) (version 2) | ecosystem: Environmental > Aquatic > Marine > Coastal ...
GATCATGATTGATCAGTTTCTTGCCGCAGCAGAAGACAAATGGAAAGTCCAGAATGGATTGGTATTACTGCTTCCGCATGGTTATGAAGGTCAAGGTGCTGAACACAGTTCAGCAAGACTAGAACGTTTTTTGCAGCTTTGCGCACAGGAAAACATGACCGTGGCAAACTGTACCACGCCTGCGAATTTTTATCACCTGTTAAGAAGACAGCAAAAGCGTCATTTCCGCCGTCCATTGGTAGTCATGTCCCCAAAGAGTCTGTTGCGCCACCCAAGGGTTAAAAGCACTATGGAAGAGCTGGCACACGGATATTTTCAGCCTATCATTCCAGACTTTGATGTGGTGCCAGTAGAAGTTACTAAAGTGGTCTTGTGTTCAGGAAAACTGTACTACGAGCTCTTAGAGGAAAGAGAAAAAATAGAGGCCAATGATGTTGCCATTGTGCGCATAGAGCAGCTTTACCCTCTTGACGATATAGCAATCAAAGATGAAATAGCAAAATATGCGAATGCGACTCAATATGTCTGGGCACAAGAAGAGCCAGCCAACATGGGCGCATGGACCTACATGCTGTGGCAGATGCATCAGAAGTTGACCCTAGTGTCACCCGTACCTAGTGCATCTACAGCAAGTGGTTCTAATCAAGTAGCCCTTCAGCGTCAGCGCGAAACAATTGAACGAGTATTTAGCATCTAAGCCATAGAGATATGTTAGAAATGAAAGTGCCTTCACCAGGCGAGTCCATTACAGAAGTTGAAATAGCTACATGGTTAGTCAGTGATGGCGACTACGTGGAAAAAGACCAAGCCGTCGCAGAAGTTGATTCTGACAAGGCTACTCTTGAACTTCCCGCAGAAGAAGCAGGTATTATTACCTTAAAAGCTGAGGAAGGCGATGTCGTTGAAGTAGGACAAGTAGTATGCTTGATCGACACAAGCGCTCCTCGCCCAGACGGTTCAGCCGCTCCAGCCGCAGCACCAAACCCTGCTCCGACACCTGAAAAGCAAGTATCCAAAGTGGCACAGGCAGATACCTATGCAACAGGTACAGCCTCTCCAGCTGCGAAGAAAATGATGGCAGAGTCAGGGGCTAAAGTCTCTAACGGAACTGGAAAAGACGGACGTGTAACTAAGGCAGACGTGATAGAGGCCATTGCTTCCATGGGGTCTGTAGGATCAGGCGAACGTAATTCTGAGCGTAAGAAAATGAGTAGTCTGCGTCGCAAGCTTGCCAGCAGATTAGTGAGCGTCAAGAACGAAACGGCAATGTTGACCACCTTTAATGAGGTGGACATGAAGCCAATTTTTGATGTTCGTAATAAATATAAAGACGAGTTTTTTGCTAAACATGGTGTGAAGCTCGGTTTTATGAGCTTCTTTACGCTAGCTACGACGCGCGCGTTGCAAATGTATCCAACTACAAACAGCATGATAGACGGCAATGAATTAATCAGCTATGATTTTGTAGATATCAGTATTGCGGTTAGTGGCCCTAAAGGCTTGATGGTACCAGTTCTTCGTAATGCAGAGACCATGGATTTTGCTGGAGTTGAAAAGGAAATTGGCCGATTAGCTTCAAAAGTACGTGATGGTAAAATCACCTTGGATGAGATGACAGGCGGAACATTTACCATTACAAATGGTGGAGTTTTTGGCTCTATGTTATCCACGCCTATCATCAATCCACCTCAAAGTGCAATTCTAGGGATGCACAACATTATCCAGCGTCCTATTGCCGTGAATGGTGAGGTGGTGATACGCCCCATGATGTACGTGGCCCTAAGCTATGATCACCGCGTGATTGATGGACGTGAAAGTGTAGGTACGTTAGTCGCTATGAAAGAAGCGTTAGAGAACCCTGAAGAATTTTTAATGGGAGGTAATCCAATGAAAGCTCTAGGTCTATAAATCAATACATCCAATGTGTTTTGACCATTTGAAGTGGAGTTAACGCATTGAAAATCCTTATATTTGAAGGCCCTGTTTGGAAAAACGGGGCCTTTTTTCTTGATAACCGAAACTAAAAAGCATGAGAAAAATCACAGCGGGCTTATTGACCCTAGCCCTTTTATTCAGCAGTCTAATCACATCAGCCCACGAAGGTATGTGGTTACCTATGTTAGTAAAACGTTTGAACCACGCGGAAATGCAGGCAAACGGATTAAACCTTACTGCGGAAGAATTATATGACATCAACAATGCCTCCGTGAAGGATGCTATTGTATCTCTTGGAGGATTTTGTACGGGTGAATTGATCTCCAACCAGGGATTAATGATGACGAACCACCACTGTGGTTATGATGCTATCCGAACACACTCTACCGTAGAAAATGATTATTTAACGGATGGATTCTGGTCCATGACTCGTGAAGAGGAGCGCACTAATCCTGGTCTTACCGCCGCTATTCTGGTGCGTATGGAAGATGTGACGGATAAAGTAATGTCTGAGCTTACGGATGACATGACGGAGTCGCAGCGTGCCGCTAAAGCAAAAGAAGTGGGTAGTGCATTAGCAAAAGAGGCTACTGAAGGAACCGTGCAGAATGCATATGTTCGCAGCTTTTTTCATAACAACGAATATTATTTATTTGTATTCAACACTTACAAGGACGTTCGCTTGGTAGGCGCACCACCTAGTAGTGTTGGGAAATACGGTGGCGACACAGATAACTGGATGTGGCCACGACACACAGGAGACTTTTCTCTATTCCGCATCTACTCGGATGCTGAGGGTAATCCATCAGAAATTAGTGAAGACAACGTACCGTTAACCCCTAAGCATCACTTGCCAGTGAGTTTGAATGGTGTTAAAGAAGGTGACTTCTCTATGGTCTTTGGTTTCCCAGGGTCTACAGACAGGTTCTTGACCTCTACAGGTATTGATCAAGCAGTTAGTTTGTACAACCCAAGTGTTGTTGAGATCCGTGCTCAGAAACTAGCGATCATGAAAGAAGCTATGGATGCAGATGATGCAGTTCGTATCGCTCTAGCCTCTAATTACGCCTCTACAGCCAATTATTGGAAATACTTTATTGGTCAAACAGAGCAGCTAAAGAAAAACAGGGTTAAAGCAAAGAAAGAGGCTATTGAAGCCCGCTATCTTGAATGGGCAAATGCGGATGCGAGTCGCTCGGAGTATGCAAATGCTCTAGAGCTATTGAATGAAGCCTATGCATCAACAGACGCAACAGTGAAAAACGGCGTGTACTTGATGGAAGCAGGTATTCGTGGCGCATCTATGCCTTTGTATGCCTTTCGATTAGCACGTATGCTGGGTGCATTATCTAGTTCAGAGGATCTAGATGGAGATAAAGCTGCGGTGGTTGTCTATGCGGAAAGCCACTTTGCGGAATATCAAGCAGAGGTTGACCGTAATCTTGCACAGGCACTCTGGAGTATGTGGATGAAAAATACACCAGCAGATCAGCAGCCAAGTATTTTTGCTGAGGTTCGCGACAGTATGGGTGGAGACGTGAGTGTCTTGGTCAAGGATGTTTATGAGAACTCCATCTACGCATCTCAAGAAGCACTAGAAGCTTGGCTAGTGGAAATGGATAAAGATGTTCTTGCTGCAGATGCTGGAGGAAGAGTTTCAAGTAGCTTCCTTGCGGCATATTTTGGTGCGCAAAGTGGTAATGCAGAGGTATCCGAGAAAATGAACAAAGGCTATCGTTTGTTTACAGACGGATTACGTAAGGCGATGCCTGAGAAAACATTTGCACCTGACGCAAACTCTACACTACGTATGTCATGGGGCGTTGTAGGCGCTTATGATCCGCAAGATGCTGTTCATTATGACTACATCACAACCATTGAGGGTGTGATGCAAAAAGAAGACCCTACGAATGATGAATTCGTGGTTCCTGCGAAATTGAAAGAATTGTATACTGCTAAGGATTATGGTCAATATGCAGACGAAAATGGAGATTTAGTAGTAAACTTCATCTCCAATAATGATATTACCGGTGGTAATTCAGGTTCTCCTGTAATCAATGGCGATGGTCATTTGATCGGTACAGCTTTTGATGGTAACTGGGAAGCGATGTCAGGTGACATCTTCTTTGAAGATCAATTACAGCGTACGATCTCTGTGGACATTCGATACACACTGTTCATTATCGATAAGTATGCCGGTGCATCTCACTTGATTGATGAAATGACTGTTGTAAAAGGAAAGGTTAAGAAGAAGCGTAGAAATCGCAAGTAGGAGTACTACGATTTTAGATAAACATTAAAAACCCGCGTTCCTATCAGGAGCGCGGGTTTTTTGTTGTACTCATTTAACACTTACTCCTGTAAGGCTTCATCAACGTAATTGAGCACCTTAGTCATCAAATGTAACCGGTCCTTACCACGTACGTTATGTGGATGCATGGGATAAGGGAAGAAGTCCATCTGAATCCCCTTACTCACAAACTCTTGGACTAAACTCAAGTTGTGTTGCATGACTACGACGTCATCTATAGTGCCGTGAATGAGAAGTAGGTTGCCTGTAAGTTTGTCTGCATGATTGTGTAAGCGGCTTAGGGCATAACCCTCTATGTTTTCCTCTGGTCTATCCATGTAACGTTCTCCGTACATGGCTTCGTAGTATTTCCAATCGGTAACGGGGCCTCCTGCAACGCCGGCTTTAAAAGTTCCAGGCTTACGCAACATTAATGACGTAGTCATGAATCCACCATAGCTCCAGCCATGTACGGCCATATTTTCTCCGTCTACGTAGGTAAGAGATTTGAGGTACGCTATTCCCGCTAGTTGGTCTTCCATTTCTAAAGTTCCCAGTTGTCGGTGAATTTGCTGCTCAAAATCAGTACCACGGTGTGCAGATCCACGGTTGTCCAGGGTGAAGACGAGATAGCCTCTATTTGCAAATTCATTCATCCAAAGTGGGCCTCCGCCATTCCAGCTGTTGGTCACCATTTGAGCATGGGGACCCCCGTAGACGTATACCAATACTGGGTATTTCATTGTAGGGTCAAAATCAAATGGCTTATACATTCTGGTGTACAGTGTAGATCCGTCGGGACCAGTGATGGAACCTAATTCTGGAGCGGATATGTTAGATTCCTTCCAAGGATCTGATGCCTCAAGTAATGTTTGTCGAGTTTGACCTTTAAAAGAGGCCATTTGGATGACCCTGGGAGTATTCACATTCTGGTAGCTGTCTATAAACCATCGTCCATTCTCTTGAACGGTTGTTCTGTGGTAGCCACTTTCTGTTGTCAATTGCTTTTGTCGTCCTCGTAGGTCAACACTAAATAAATGATTTTCCCGAGGGTCAGATCCGGTAGCGGTGAATAGAATACCCCCCTTTGCCGTACGTCCGGTTATTCCGGTAGCAACAAATTGATTTTTAGTCAACTGGCGAATGAGTCTTCCGCTGCTGTGGTAGAGATAGAGGTTCATAAAACCGTCACGTTCACTCAACCAAATGAATTGGTCGTTGGATATCCAGTAGGCAGGGAATTCGGGTTCGGCCCATTGTTCATCATCCTCACTGAAAAGAACGCCTAGTCTAGCGCCTGTTTGCGCATTGAAGGCCACCAAATCAAAGTGGTTTTGTGCTCTATTAATAATGGCTAGGGTAATTATGGAACCATCAGGTGACCAGCTTAAGTTGGTAAGGTATTGGTCACGCTCTAAATCATCTGTGTCTAAGTAAATTGGTGATGTCAGGCCCCTGCGGAAAACACCCACTCGAGCATATTCTGAAGGCTGCCCAGCCATTGGGTATTTGATTTCCCTGAGAGAACCCGGTGTTGATGCGAGCTCTAAAAGCGGATAGTCCGAGACTAAACGCTCGTCTTTTTGATAAAAAGCTATGGCAGCGCCATCGGGACTCCAAAACAAACCATTTGTGATACCAAATTCGCTACGCGCTATAGCTTGCCCAGAAACAATATTGAGGTCCTCTAAAGTTGTTGCGTGTTCCGTAACATTATCCTTCTCCCAGCTTACAACGACATTGTTGTCTATGGTATAGGCTGCGTTAAGTGAGGTAGGTGCAATCGTAATATTTGAAGCTCCTTTTACCAATTCCTGATGAAGCGTCAGTGTTCCGTTTAGTCCGTAGGTAAATAATTTCCCACCACTTTGGAAGTACAGTGTTTTTGAATCTAACCAATTAAGAACATACGCACCACCAATTTTAGTTTGATGTTCTGCTAACGCCTCGTTAATATCTGAGGTACTGATGGCGGGGTAGACCTCCAGTCCATCCACTTGTTCAATCGCTAAGGTCTGGTATCCATCTTTGAGATAGGAATAGGCATCCTCCTCGGGTACCCATTTCATCATGGGTAAATCTTGGGGACTGTAGGCAGATCGGGCTCTTAATACCGCGCCTTCAAGCGTAAGTATGTTTTGCCCTACAGCGCTAAATGTTAAGAGCGTTGCTAAAAGACTCCATCTAATTGAATTCATACGCGTTTGATTATTTCGTAATATCAGAGTCTATATTTCCATCTACCAAGCGAATAATGCGCTTCGCATACTGGGCAATGGCTTCCTCGTGCGTCACTAGGATAACCGTATTGCCAGCGGCTTGAATGTCATCAAAGAGTTTCATGATTTCAACCGAAGTTTTGGAGTCTAAGTTCCCCGTAGGCTCATCTGCTAGTATTAAAGCAGGTCTATTGACTAGCGCTCTTGCGATTGCAACGCGTTGACGCTGCCCACCTGAGAGTTGGTTGGGCTTATGGTCTATGCGGTCAGCAAGTCCTACTTGCTTAAGTACTTCAGACGCACGTTCTAGCCTTTCCTGTTTGCCCATACCTGCATAGACAAGAGGAAGTGCTACATTTTCTAAGGCTGTTGAACGCGGTAAAAGATTAAAGGTTTGAAAGACAAATCCTATTTCCTTATTGCGAATTTCTGCCAGCTGGTTGTCGTTCAGTGAGCTAACATCAGTGCCATTAAGCTTATAGGATCCGTAGGTCGGAGTATCCAAACATCCGAGCAAATTCATGAGGGTTGATTTTCCTGATCCTGATGGACCCATTAAAGCAAGATATTGATTCTTCTCAATATCAAGGTTTATCCCCTTGAGTACATGTACCGTTTGAGCACCTAGCTTGAAGTCGCGCTTGATATCACGAAGTTGGAGTATGGCTTTGTTTTCAGTCAAAATGGCTGTCTTGCTTGGGTTAGGATCTTAAAAATAACTATTCGCTCTCAAATTCGCTCAGTTCTAGCCATCTCATTTCCTTCTGGTCTAGTTCTGCAATGATCCGCTCAATCTCTTCCGAGGCCTTAACCAATTGATCGGCATCCTGCTGATTACTCTCAAAAACATCATTGAGCTCTTTGCGTCGGACTTCTAGGGCTTTGATTTGGTTAGGAAGGTCCTCCCATTCTCGTTTTTCGGAGAAACTAAGCTTTGTTTTTTTTGGTACTTTTTTTCCCTTGGGAGGATCTATAGTTTTCCCTTTAGGAGTTTTGATGGCATCTACTCTTTTTTGATCCTCACGCCATTCATAATACCTACCGTTAAAGTCTTTTATTCGTCCACCACCTTCAAAAATAAACAGGTGGTCACACAGTTTATCTAGAAAGTACCTATCGTGACTAACGACAAGCAAACAACCTTGAAACTCCTCTAAAAATTCTTCTAAGGCTTGAAGCGTGAGTATATCTAAATCATTTGTGGGCTCATCTAATATGAGAAAATTAGGGTTTTTCATTAAAATGGTTAACAAAAACAACCTTCTTTTTTCTCCACCACTTAAGGTGCTCACATAGCTATACTGTTGATGTCCATCAAAGAGAAAGCGCTCACATAACTGAGAAGCGGTAAGTTTCTGCCCTTTATTTAACGTGATGTATTCTCCAATCTCCTGAACGACCTCAATCACCTTGAGCTCATTCTTATCGATCATTCCGTCTTGGGTATAATGCCCGAAAACCACAGTTTCACCTGTAATTATCTTTCCCATGTCAGGAGTCTCTTGCTCCATGATGAGTTTTAATAAGGTAGACTTGCCACATCCATTAGGTCCCACAATTCCCACGCGCTCTCCTTTCTTAAAAACATAACTGAATTGTTCGATCAGTAATTTGTCAGGGTAACTTTTAGCCACTTTGTGCAACTCTAATATTTTACCCCCCAACCGTTGAGAATTCAAAGCAAGCGTAACTTCTGTGTCATCGATACGCTGGCTGGCCACTTTTTTGACGTCTTTGAATCGGTCTATTCTGTCTTTAGACTTACCGGTTCTGGCGCTGGGCGATTTGCGCATCCAGTCCAACTCCTTTTTGAAGAGTTGCTTAGCTTTATGCAAATGTGCCGCTTCATTAGCTTCACGAAGCTCCTTTTGCTCGAGGTAATAGCTATAGTTTCCTTCGTACTTATAAAACTGGAGGTTTTCTAATTCGAACATCGTTCCACATACGCGTTCTAGGAAATATCTATCGTGGGTAATCATCAAGAGTGCACCCTTGTAATTGATTAAATATTCCTCAAGCCACTCAATGATATCTAAATCTAAGTGGTTGGTGGGCTCATCCATTAAAATGAGATCTGGCTCTTCAATAAAGAGTTGGGCTAGGGCTAGTCGCTTTATTTCACCTCCGGAGAAGCGATCCACTTTACGCTCCATATCGGGAAGATTCATTCTGCTGTGCATTTCCTGAATGCGACCTTCTATAGTCCATCCACCAGTGATTTCCACACGGTCTAAGGCTGCCTGCATAGCATCTGTATCACCTTCACCCATGAGTACCTCTTCGTAGGCTCTCAGTGCATCTAAGCCAGGATGATCACTCTGGTATAGCACTTCTCTCACCGTTAAACCGTCTGCATAGGCAGGCTGTTGCGACAAGTAACGAATCTTAATGCCGTTTCTGAAAACCACATCTCCAGTATCAGCATTACTCGGATCTATGAGTGTGCGCATGAGTGTGGTTTTGCCAGCACCATTTTTTGCGATGATGGCAATTTTTTCACCTTCATGAATACCGAAGGTGATGTCTTTGTACAACGTTTTAATCCCGAAAGATTTACTGATTTTATGTACAGAAAGAAGATTTTTTGATTCCAATTGAGGCCATTTTTATTCGTTCACTTCTAATGAAGCGATCCAGTCTGCAATAGTAGCCAATTCCTCGCCATTCACCCACTGCATTGGAGCCATAGGTGGATAATCGGGCCAGTTTTTTGGTTCAGGTTGTTTGATCAGGTCGATCAACTCCGCTTTGGTGTATTTCCGTTTCGCTATTTCTAAATAGGAGGGGCCTATTAACTTCTTGTCAACCCTATGACACCCAAGGCAAGTATTCTTTGCCAAGAGACCATTGAGTTCCTGTGAAACCTCGGAAGTTGAACTATTTTCTAGGGAAGATTCGGTATCATCTTGACTGCCACAAGAAAAGGCCATAGCAGTGAAAAATAGAATAAAAAAAGCAGGGCAAGACGTGGGGCGATTGGCCATAAGATGCAGTAATTTTGAATGGTATGATAAAGATAAAACTCAAAACAACAGAGTGGCTGAAAATATTAGTATTGCTTTTAGTTTTCGTTGTCGGCTCCACCGCTTCGTATCAAATCCTAAAACGCCCAGCTAGGCTTCCCATATTTAATCCCGCAGATATTAATCCCGCAGTGGTTGATGATGATCTTGAGCGAATAGGTAGAGGTCATCGCGTGGGAGACTTCTCACTTATCGATCAGTGGGGTGAGCCCGCGGACAGCTCCGTGCTTTCCGGGAAAATTTATGTTGCCGATTTCTTTTTCACTACATGTCCCACCATTTGTATTGAAATGGGAAAAAATTTCCAAAAAATTCAAGCCGCTTATATAGACCAGCCTAAACTGAACTTAGTGAGTCATACCGTAATGCCAGAGGTAGATAGCGTTGAAGTTATGCGGGCTTATGGTGACAGAATAGGCGCGGTAAAAGGCAAGTGGCACTTACTTACCGGTGAGAAAGAGGAACTCTACCGACTAGCAAGGAGGCAGTATTTTGCGGTAATGGAGCAAGGCGCTAGCTTTGATGAGCACGATTTTATCCATACGGAAAACGTCATATTAATAGACGAGAAAAAGCGCATCAGAGGCTTTTATGACGGCACAGATGACGTTCAGATGGAACAACTGATCCTGGATATTCAAATCCTCCTCGATACTAAATAGTATCCCGTTTAACATCTAGAACTGGTATAGTATAGATAACGGGCTCTTTTTTCACGGGGCGCTCCTGAAAAGGGGTTTCGTTGCTGCGGAAAAGGGAGTCTGAGGTATTTCCTGTTGAGGGGATAAATTCCGAAGAGTCGGTTACTGTGTTTTCTTCCATCACAAAAGAAAGACTGCTGTCGGGCGTTTCTAGTAATTGTATAAAACCACTATAACTGGTGTCGGAGACGACTGCTGTGAAATGAGCATCTCCACGATGGAAATCCCAAAATAGGGCAGTACTGTCTTTAGAATCTCGGACTAGACCTGCCCAATGTTTTCCTAAAATGACTCCTGATGAACTGATGTAAAACCGGGTGTACTTCGTGTTTCCAAATAGATGAGGTCTAAAAGTTCTGTAGTCCTCCACGGTGCCATTCGTGCGTATATATTCTCCTACTTTAATACGCCCCTTTTTATACAAATCAAGTGGCAGTTTGTTCGTGTTATACCTCGATTGTAAGTCATTTTCTGCCCACTGACCTAGACTATCTGAACCCTGCAAACGGTATAAAGAGAGTCTATTAATAAGATACGGCACCTTATCTGGCTTGTAGCTTAGTAGGGATTCCTGGGCCTTAAGCGCTACGGAATAGTCTTTAAAAACGTGCCATTCTATGCGGACTTGCTGTTCTGCAGTAAGGCGCCAAAAGTCCTGACCTCTCTCAAACCTCAGCATATTATCCTCTATCTGTTGACGAGCCTTGTTGTACATTTCTCGCTCAAGATTAATAACAACCAGCATGAAGAAAGGTGTTTGCTTGTCATAAAGCTCACAGAGATTAAAATAGGTTTTGTAGGCAGCATCTTTAGCCCCCATTTCATATTGAATAGAGGCTTTAAATAATAAATATTTTTGATGATCTTTTCTATACTCAAGACATTTCTCGAGATCAATTAATGCAGCATTTAACTGACCCAATTCATAATTAGACTCCGCCCGAAAGAAATAAAGGTCTTCACTGTTCATGCGCTTGGCAATAGCCAAGTCGTAATGTTGCAGTGCTTGTCCAGCTTGCACAGGCTGTAGAGACATAAACGCCCGACCTATAGTCATATTATCTCTTGCGCTTAAAGTAGATCCACTTGAAGCATACGCTGTGATTTGCTCATAGCTCTTCGTGTTCCAAAGTCGAGATATATAGCTGCCTTGTCCTGATGAAAGGTGATTGCAGAGCAATAGAAAGACAAGAACTTTAGTTTTCATTTTTTATAGGTATTACGGGCAATGCAATGGGCTGTTCTAGATCCCAATTTGCTTTTAAGTCAAAACTTTGTGGTTTAAGAATGGTCTCGCCCTTCGTTCCGTCCTTCCATGATGGGCCATCCCATACTTGGTTTTCATTGAAGTCTTGATAACCTGTTATCGTGTAGTCACCAGGTGGAAGTGTAATGGACTCCGTAGTTAAGGTGTCAGAATGCGCTCCACTGGTCATATAAAACTGATGACCAGAACTGTGCGTAAACCATAGGTGAAGGGATTTTTCATGTGGACCTAAAACGAATGAAACCGTTCCAAGAGATTCTTCGGTAGCCGTATCAATGTAATAAGTGATAGAATCCTGGATAATAGAGTCTAAAACAGGTGTTTCAAAGCCTACAGCGTAATAGTCAATGGTGGTGTGAAAAGAATCAGGAAGCGAGAAGATGTTTTTTTGAAACCCAAATGGCTCCATCTCAACATCCCATGTTTTATTGAAATTCAAGTCCTCAAAAACCAAAAGATCAAAGGTGTCGGATGGCATATAATAGAAGGAAAATGAACCGTCTTTTTTTGGAGTGGTACTGAAAACCGCTGTAGAAACAGAGTCAACTCCCAAGGGGACTAACCAAACACTCAATGCATCAAAATCCCCTTCTCCTTCTTTGTTTATCGAGCCATGGTATTGTAAACTATCAATCGTAGGGCCAGTGCTCCACACAAATTGTAAATTTTTAATACGGTTATTTTCGTTGAGGTCTCCTACTTCGTCTCCCAAGCTAATGCGATAGGTGGTGGAGTCTTTCATTTGATTTTCGTCCCAAGTGAAGCTTAGTTTCTTGCCTTTTAACTCAAACTCTAAACCCGATAATGGAGGGCTACTGACTAAAGCACTTCGTAATTTTTGCGCTTGAATATATTCGTCAAATAGTACTACAGCAGCTGACTCCGTGAAGTTTAAAGCTCCAGGAATAGGTGAAATCTCTCGAACAACCGGCGGAGATTCATCTTTTGGCCCGCCTTGCGGCGCATTTTGGACAGCACAGGCGGAACAAAAACCAATAGCAACATACTTTAGTAGTCTAAGCATTATTCAAATTTCAGCATTTAGAAGGTAGTAAGACCCTATGAAAAGGAATAATCAGATCAATATTTCAACACATTGTGAAATAATAATTTTTCCTTCATCATACTGGCAGAAGTGATTATCTTTCTAATTCTCATAATCTATTGTAGAGATAAACACCCTGAGCATGAAAAAACTTTTACTGTTACTCCTATTTGTTGCCGGGTATGGCACACAAGCACAGACTTATTGTTCACCAATTTACACCACTGGTTGTTCTGTTGGTGATGACATTAACTCAGTTTTCATTGGTAATTTTCAAGATACCAATACCGGATGTACCTCCGGTAACTATTATGTAGCCACATCTGACACCATATTTATTCAGCAAACAGCACCCACAACCGTGTCGTTTACATCAAATTATTCTACACAATACTTTGCCATTTGGGGGGATTTCAATAACGATGGCGATTTTGATGATGCCAACGAATTTCTATGGGCGTCTAGCACAAATGCTTGGAACGGAAACGTGGGCTCTATAGCTATTCCAACGTCCGTTTCGTTAGGTTCTTATAGAATGAGAATACGTTCTAATTATTCTGCGTCTATTTCCTCTACGGAAAGCTGTTCTAGTCTTGTTTACGGTGAGGTGCATGATTATACTGTGACGGTCACTGCACCACCAGTATGTCCTGCTCCAGTGTTCTCTGCTATTATCGCGTCAGACACTACAGCCTTGATTTCATGGTCCTCTCTGGATACTACCTTCTCCATTGAATATGGTGCTGCGGGTTTTGTAGCGGGTTTAGGTACCACGATTGTTGTAAATGATACCTTCGCATTGATTGGAATGCTGAGCCCTAATACGGCCTATGAGTTTTTGTTAAAAACAGATTGTACGGCAGATACAAATGGATACAGCACCGTTAGCGGACCGTTTTATACCAAGACGACTTGTTCTTCTGTTGTTACTCCTGTTTACGAAAGTTTTGAGAACGATTCTATTGGAACATCTGTCAGTCCAAATGCTCCTTCTTGTTGGTTTTATGTCGAAGAATCAGGTGCTTCAGGATATGGGTATATTACAAATACCACATGGAGCATAAGCCCTTATTACGGATCTAAGTACTACTACTTGTACAATTCATTTGACGCAAGTCAAGAGGCACTAATTAGCCCATCTATTGTTGGTTTGGACAGTGGAACCAAGCAGATGGAAATTCATTTGGCATCAACTGGATTTTCAGCTGGGGTTGATGTAGTGATAGGTACCGTGAGTAGCCCCTCAAATTTCGCGAGTTTTACTGCAATGGATACGATTAGCGTTCCTAACGGTGGAAACTGGACGGCATCTACGATCTACTTTGACGCAAGTACAGGCTATAATATGCAGCACAAGCACATCGCTATTGCATCCACCAATTCAAATACCTACACTGCAGTTTATATTGACGATATCACGATTAGTGATGCTCCACAATGTTTACCGGCAAGCGCAATAGGTGTAAATACGGTTTTGGTTGATTCTGCCCAAATTACTTACACGACGAACGGAATAGCTTCCTATTTAGAATATGGTCCTGTTGGTTTTGTGCCAGATTTTCAGCAAAGTACTGGAACGTTAACGACCGCTACAGGTTCTCCAATGTGGCTTACTGGTTTGGACACAAATACGTCTTATGATGTGTATGTCTATCAGATGTGTGCAGACAGTTCTGTTTCGCCTGCCTTTGGTCCGGTAACTTTCAAAACACTTGCTTGTACGCTCTCTAATATGTGTACGTTCAGTATTGAACTTACAGATTCTTACGGTGATGGTTGGAATGGCGCAGAGGTGCAGGTTATAAATTCTTCTGGAGGTGTAGAATTCACTTTAGGTGCAGGGTTTTTTACGGGTACCAGCTATACAGAAACTATTAATGTATGTACTGGACAAACCTTTACTATAGAAGTGAGTGATCCCGGAAGTTATGCAAGTGAGATTGGCTTAAATGTAATTTCTAATGGATCTACTATTGCCAGTTATAGTAACAGCCCAAGCACAACCACGGGTACGGTAATGGCAACTTTTGCTGCCAATTGTAACGCATCTTGTCCAACTCCTACCAATCTGGCTTATACCGCAGGTAAAAATAACGCGAGCTTTAGCTTCGATCAAAATGGAGGAACAGGTACCTATGTTTATGAGTGGGGCCCACCAGGGTTTATTCAAGCAACAGGGTCAGGTGTGGTATCCTTTATAGATTCAACAACATCAAATAACTTCAGTATCTCTGGTTTATCATCTGCTTCCTGCTACGATGTGTTTATGATTGCCTATTGTGGCGCGAATGGTACGTCAGATACCTTAGGTCCCATTACGTTTTGCACAAACCTCTGTGACTCGACTGATCTTTGTACCTATACGATGAGTATGTACGATACGTATGGTGACGGATGGAATGGCGCTGAGGTTTCGGTCTATTATAATGGTGTTTTCGGTGAAGCATTCACCTTCTTAACAGGAGACAGCTCTATTGTTGATTTCCAGGTATGTAGTGGAACTGAAATCACGGTAAATAACAGCCAGGTGGGTACTTATCCTACGGAAGTGTATTATTCATTGACGGATGCAAGTGGTTTGCAAAACGTGTCTGTAAGCGCCGGAAATTTCGCCGTGGGTTATGTGGACACCTTGATGGCCAACTGTGTTCCTGTGTCTTGCCCTATGCCCTCCAATGTAACTCTGGCAAACGTAGGGCCGAGCTTCGCTGATGTATCATGGACAGGTGGAACCGGCTCCTTCATGTACACCTATACTGCCTCAGGTTCAACCAATACTATGACGGGGTCTTCTACTTCGGCTCTGGCGTCCTTAACTGGATTAGTCCCTGCAACGTTTTACAACTTTAGCGTTTGGGAAGTGTGCACACCAGGTGATACTTCTATGATCCGTGGGTTTGCTTTTACTACAGACTCATGTGTTGCGATAACGGTAGGAACCACAAACTACAACGTAGACAGTGTCAACGCAACGACTGGTACGGTTAGCTTCGACTGGTCAGGAGCTTCGGGTTACAACAGCTATACCCTTAACTTTGGAGATGGTAGTAATTCTACGGGTACAGGGTCCTCAGATACACATGTATATGCGGCAAACGGCTCTTATTCTGCAACATTAACACTCTACGGAGATTGCGATACAGTAACACGGAATATTAATGTGCAATTGAATGGTATTGGCCTTAATGAGCGTATCGGCTTGACTTCATTACTGTTGTATCCTAATCCAACCACCGGCTTAATAACTGTTGACGGAGTAGTGGATGGCGTAGAACTTATGAAGATCCGTGTTTTAAACTACCTGGGTCAGGAAATAATTAACGATGACTTGGTGGTTAATTCAGGAGCATTCCATAAGACCTATGATTTGAGTAGTCAATCTGCAGGTGCCTATTTGATAGAAATAAAATCGGATCGCGGAATAGTACAAAAACCAATAATTATAAAATATTAAATTTCAACAGCGAGAGAGGAAAGAACAAGCACGTTCTCAGGATAGTGTTCCCTTAGGGTCTCTCCAGCATGAAATAATGACGACCCAGTAGTTACCGTGTCGTCAATCACAACTAACAGCGCATCCGCAGGGATGCGCTGTTTTTTTTTACGTACTCGTAAAGAGTTTGAGGTATTCGTCCAACGGTCCATGGCGCTAAAGTGAATCTGACTCCTTCGGTGTTTCACTTTCCTTAAAAGAGGTCGTACAACGCATTGAATTCCTGCTGATGTGATAGACTTTTTACAGCCTTCTGCAATAGAATGACATTGATTGTATCCGCGCTGAAAACGCCGTCTTTTAGATATAGGCATGGGTACCAGTATGATGCTTGACCTGGTCCAATGATTACTTTTAAAATGATCGACTAAAAACGGGCCTAAAACATGAAGTCCCATGGCTCCGCCAAGCTGAGGATGATCGCCATACTTGAGTCCATAACAAATGGTGTTAACCGGATTTGTGAAAATAAGCACGGAAAAAAAATAAGCATTAATGATCATCCCTAGTACATAGAGCTTCGTTAATTCCGTGCAATGGGCGCGTGGAAGACTTTTCAAACAAACTTGGCATATGCTTTGCTCATGAAGCTTAAGCAGGTAACTGCACACAAAGCAGCGTGATGGAAACCACGAACTTGTTAAAAAACTTAATGGATGAGAAATCATAGTTCAATAGGTTTAAGGTAGCTTCGTTATATATTAAGATAATACACAACCAAAGATGAGCTCAGAAGGAAATAAAGGAAGATTTGGCATACTTATAGGTGCTATGGCTGTTGCTGTGATCGCTTTAGGTGTAATGCTGTATTTACGCAGTGAAGAGAACCACAAGCTTGATCTTGAAAAGCAATCTTTGGCCATGGAGTTAACCATAATGAAAGAGGACTTGTTGTCTCAGGTTGGCGAGAACGACAGCTTGAATGCATTCATTCAATATGAAACTTCCCGTTTGAGTACAGTGATTGATAGTATCAATTCCGTCAATGTGCAAAACAAAAAACAACTCACAAATTACAGGTACCGATTGAGCGGAATGAAGAAGGAAAACGCTTCTTTGGTGTCTAGATTAGACAGCACAAATACTGCATATGCAATTTTGAAATTACGCGAGCAAATGGTTGCAGACAGTCTTAACAATGCCATTGCAGCAAATCAAAATTTGACCGGTAGAAACACCTCTCTTACAACTACTGTTGCGCAGGGCAAGCAATTGGTTCTTGCGTCTTCGAAGCTGACTCCTGTTCGAATTACGGGAAGCGGTAAAGAGCGCTCTACGAAAAAAGCGAAACGCACGGATCGAATTAACGTATGTGTGACTCTTGCTAAAAACAGAATTGCAGACCAAGGAGAACGTGTACTTTACGTAAAATTATTTGCGCCTAATGGTAAGCCAGTAGATGCACCAGAATCTAACAAGGCAGTTGTCGGCGGTGAGCAAAGCGGTTTCAATGGATCAGCCAAAATTACGTACACCGGAGACGCACAAGAGATTTGTATTGCAGCGAACCGCGCTACAGACGCGCCTATAAAATTAACTTCAGGAATCTATACAGCGGCTATAATGACCAATAGTTATGTGGTAGGTACCGTGGCTATTGAATTGAGATAAATACCATGAAAAAACTCTTATTATTTGCTTTACTGGGGCTTTTTAGTACTTCGTGTATCAGCACGAAAGTTCATAAAACCCTTCAAGAGAAATATGACATTTTAGCCAACGAGGCTGACCAGCTGCGACAAAAGAATGAGGTACGTGATTCAGAGAATACCGAGCTCCAACGTACGCTAACTGCTACACGTAGAGATGTATTAATTCTTCAGGAGGATACCACCAGTAAATTCGACGAATTGAGGGCGTTAACCACAAAGTATGATCGCCTTTCAAAACAATACGACTATCTACTGGACAATAACAATACATTAATCACCGCAAGCGCTCGAGAAAATAAGACGTTGATGGACCAGCTGAATACTATGCAAACTAGGCTTCAGGCTAAAGAGGACAGCTTGAACACGGAGCGTCGTCTTTTGGAAAGAGGCCAGCGTAGGGTGAACGAGCTTGAGGGTGTCATACATCGTAAAGACAGTACCGTTGCGTATGTTCGTCAAAAAGTATCAGATGCCCTGCTTGGGTTTAACGGTAATGGCCTAACCGTAAACATGAGAGACGGTAAGGTATATGTTAGTTTAGAGAACAGCTTGTTGTTTGCCCCTGGATCTTGGAATGTTGCCGCTAACGGACAGGTAGCACTTGAGAATCTAGCGAAGGTGTTGGCGGAAAATGCTGACATCACGGTATTGGTGGAGGGCCATACGGACAATGATGCCTACAGAGGACAAAGTCAAGTAAAGGACAATTGGGACCTAAGTGTTCTGCGCGCAACTAATGTCGTTAAAATCTTAACTAAGAATGCAGGAATGAATCCTGAGCGTATCACGGCTGCTGGTCGGGGAGAATTTGTTCCATTAGTAGAAAATAGCTCCCAGGAAAACAAAGCAATAAATCGAAGAACAGAGATTATACTTACTCCAGATTTAACGGAATTAGCGAATCTGTTGGAAGGTGATAAATAAGAGCATCACTTAGAATTGGGATTGTACTAATTCTTCTATCCTTTTAAGTCCCACTATGGTTATGCCGTAGTGGGATTTTTCAATTTGGTGGTGACCACTAATATAAATGCGCTCAAACCCAAGCTTTTCTGCTTCACGAATACGTTGATCTATTTTAGTGACCGGACGAATCTCTCCTGTCAGCCCGACTTCACCGGCAAAACACACTTTACCGCCTATAGCATCATCTTGATTTGAGCTTAGGATGGCTGCGATCACGGCTAAATCTAATGCGGGATCATCTACGCGAAGTCCTCCAGTGATGTTTAAGAAGACGTCCTTCTGGCCTAGTCTAAAACCACAGCGTTTCTCAAGTACAGCCAGTAGCATATTTAGTCTGCGCGTATCGAAACCCGTAGTAGATCGTTGCGGGGTTCCGTAGACAGCGGTAGAGCACAAAGCTTGTATTTCAAGGAGCATGGGACGAACCCCTTCCAGGAGCACAGCAACCGCATTTCCACTGAGTCCGTCATGCTGTTTCGTAAGCAACAGGTCGCTGGGATTTGCAACGCCTTCTAATCCAGCTTGCTCCATTGTATATAGACCAATTTCATGTGTAGAGCCAAACCTGTTTTTGTGTGCTCTGAGAATTCTATAGAGCAAATTTGGATCGCCTTCAAATTGTAAAACAACATCTACCATGTGCTCTAAAATTTTAGGCCCAGCGATGCTCCCCTCCTTATTTATGTGTCCAATAAGAAGTACAGGGGTCCCTGTTTCCTTGGCGTAACTAATAAAGCTGGCGGCACTTTCTCTAATCTGAGCAACTGATCCAGGGGTGCTCTCCACATGAGGCACATGTAAGGTTTGAATGGAATCTACAATCACCAAATGTGGACGCATGGTTTTGAGATGATTGAAAATAGCTTCCGTTTTCGTTTCACTTAGTAAATAAAGCTCGCTTTCGGCCTTCCCTATGCGCTCACCTCTTAGTTTAATCTGTGATGGACTTTCTTCTCCTGATATATAAGCGACGGTACCACTAAATTGAAGCGCCATCTGTAGCAATAAAGTACTTTTCCCAATCCCCGGCTCACCCCCTAGAAGAATGACCGAACCTGGAACAATTCCACCACCCAAAACACGAGAAAATTCCTCATCCCTTATCGGGTAGCGTTGAACAGAAGAATGCTGTACCTCCTCTATTTTCATGGGTTTCGAAGCACCAACTTCTCCGCTCCAGGCCCTAGGATCAGGCTTAGACTTCGTATGTGTCTCCTCTACCAGGGTGTTCCACTCCTTGCAGCCTTGACATTGTCCCATCCATTTCGAATGTTCGGTACCACAACTGGTGCAGACAAATATGCTTTTGCTTTTAGCCATGAGAACTTACTTCTTTTGTGCAAAGTACAGAATAACCATACCTATAGCACCGGTGATGACGAACATTAAACTTTGTCCGCTGTGAATAATGGTCGCAAATGCAGTTCCTAGCTCCGCCGTGTAGCCTAATACGACCAGCGCTTTAGAGACTAAATAATGGTAAGCGCCAAGCCCACCGGGGACCGGGACAACGAAGCCTAATGCAGCGGCGACACTGACGTAAAAGGCTTGGCCTATTCCCAGATCACCTAGTCCTTCGACAATATTAAATCCAACAACGATGGTTCCCACATAGCATACCCAAATGGCAAAACTATAGGTCCAGAAAAGCACTTTATTATCTACTTTTTGAATGCTTTTTAGGCCTTCTATAATTCCTGAAACAAACCCGAGTATTTTTTTTGTAAATCCCCAGTTTAACCAAGTGGTTTTGGTTAGAAAAAGTACTACACCAAATGAAAAAAGCAGGGTTCCAGCGATGATAAAAAAGCCAGCGTTGAGCTCAGGAAGTGATGCGCCACTTTCTTCTAAGAAAAGCAACAAATCAGGTGCTTGAGTAACGAAGGTTATTAAAACGACCAATCCAAACATCAATGTATCTACTACACGCTCAAGCACTACCGTTCCAAAGAGCTTATCAATGGGAATCTGGTCTGTTTTGTTCAAGGCAGTGCAGCGCGCTACCTCTCCTACGCGTGGGGTAACTAAATTGATCAGATAAGAAAAGGCAACTGCAGAAATAGCGCGCAACGGGGTCACACGGTATCCTAAGGAACGTAGCAATTGAACCCATCTTATTCCTCTAATGATGATGGCGATAAAACCTATGCCCAAAGCAACTAATAAGCCCATGGCATCCACGCTTTGGATGTTGGCCCAAAGCTCTGTGGGATTTACATTTTTAAAAGTCAGGTACAACAAAGCAAAGCCTATCCCCAAAAAGAGTACATATTGAAGCACTTTTTTTGAGTTAAACCTCATCATCTAATAAGATTGGTCACTTCGTTAGGAAAGATAATTTTTGGCTTAAAAGTTTGCGCTTCCTCAGGGGTCAATCTCGCATAGGCGATGATGATGATGATGTCACCTTTTTGAACTTTTCTAGCTGCGGGACCATTCAGTACTACTGCGCCAGTTCCTTTGCCACCGGAAATGGAATAGGTATCGAAGCGTTCACCATTGTTCACATTTACGATGTAAACCCGTTCCCCTGAAATAATACCAGAGGCTTCCATGAGATCATCATCTAGCGTGATAGATCCCACGTAATCTAGGTCCGCGCCTGTTACTGAAACTCTGTGAATTTTACTTTTTACGACCTCTATTTGCATCCCTTAAAAGTAGATTAAAAAAGAGGAAAGTTGTCAATTAATCGGACATTTCCACACTGAACCGCTACAAATATGCGGGTAGGAGTGTTCGCTTCAAATGAAGCGATAGGCTCAAGGCTTTTACTGTTGGCAAAGGTCACATAGTGAACAGTTAAGCTATCGTAATGGCTGATCTCATTCGCTAAAAATGCTGATGACTTTTGAGGTGTTGATGACAAAAAGTGTTTCTTGGAAATCCAATTTCTCATGATTTTATTGATGTTGCCGGCATCCGTTCTTTGAGTCTCCAAAAGGCGTAGATTTCTGCTGCTCAACGCCATGCCATCTTCCTCTCGTACGGTTTTCACAGGAACAATCACCGTAGGCAGACTGTCTTGCTCCACTACCTGTGTTATAATCGCCAATTGCTGAAAATCCTTTTCTCCGAAATAGGCAAAATCTGGTTGAATAAGCTCGAAAAACTTAGTAACCACCGTGGCCATCCCCTCAAAGTGACCGATGCGTCCTGCACCTTCCATGAATGTTGCTAAGGATCCAAAATCAAAGACTCTAGAGACGGGTCCATCTGGATAGAGGTCTGTTAAAGTAGGAAGGTAAACGGCATTTACCTTTAATTGGTTCAATTCCTCTAAATCTGATTCTAAAGTGCTGGGATACTTTAGAAGATCTTCGGGGTTATTGAATTGAGTTGGATTTACATAGATGCTCACAATCGTGAGATTCGTATGTTTCATGCTCTCTTGTACTAAACTAAAGTGACCTTTATGCAGAGCGCCCATGGTTGGAACGAATCCTATCGTTTGGCTGCTGTACTGCGCTCGCCACTCATTGAGTTCAGAAAGGTTTCTTAAAATGGTCATAAAACACTTAAAAGGCTTTCAAAACTAGGCTATTCTTTGATATAACTCTGAGAAAAAGTATCTTTGCAGCTAGTTTTAAACACTGCTCCGATTATGGAAAGCAAGAGAGTTCTATTCATTTCACAGGAAATTCATCCCTACCTGCCAGAAAACACTATCTCTAGTACCACTTTGGCACTAGCGAAGAAGACAAATGACAGCGGCCACCAGGTAAGAGTTTTTATGCCAAGGTTTGGCGTTATCAATGAACGACGTCACCAGCTTCACGAGGTGATACGCCTAAGTGGAATGAATGTCGTTATTAACGATATGGACTTGCCGTTGATCATTAAAGTGGCGTCTGTTCCAGGTGCTAGAATGCAGGTCTATTTCATAGATAACGAAGAATTTTTCAAGCGTAAGTTTACCTATACGGATGCTGAAGGTGCTCAGTTTGAGGACAACGATGAGCGGACACTATTCTTCTCTAAAGGTGCTATTGACACGGTTGAGAAACTAGGTTGGAAACCAGATATCATTCACGTTCACGGTTGGATGTCTTCATTGGTTCCCATGTATTTGAAATTATTCCAAGCAGATAATCCTATTTTCAAGGATGCTAAAATAGTATTCTCTGCCTATGATAATGGCTTTGAAGGTGGTTTAGGACCTAACCTAAAGGCTGGAATGGAGTTTGACGAAATTGACCCATCATTAACTGAGGGTTTAGAGGCACCTACCTGTGAAGACCTTCAAATGTTGGCCGCCAAATACTCAGATGTAGTTATTTTAGGTGAAGAGAATACAGACGCTGTCGCAAAGTATTGCGAAGAGAACAGCATAACGCTTATTGATGGCAAGGGATTTGCAACACAACCCGAAGATGCCATTAAAATTTATGAATCCCTACTTGTTGAATCCGACGTTGAATAACCTGCTAAGAGTTTTTACTGTTGCTTGTTTAGTGGCAGTTTTATTTATTTCATGTGAGCAAAGCAACGGTGAAATAGGATCTGGAAAGTTTAGTGATAACCGCCCTGAATTGGGAGAGAAGCTATCCTTTCCGGTGGTGAGCTATACATCGACTTGGGACAGTATTTCCACTAAAAGTCCTGCTCGAGTTATTTTGGGGAATCTTAACGACCCTATATTCGGAGCCGTTAATTCTTCGTTTACTACGAGAATTCTTCTCTCAAAAACTTCACCAGATTTTGGCGCAGGAACAGTCTGTGACTCCGTTAAAGTGAGAATCGGATATGTTGGTTATTATGGGGTAACAGGAGAAAATATTCGTTTGGAAGTTTCACCACTTTTAACACCACTAGTAGATACACTCCCGTACTACTCTAACCATGTTGTGAATATTGGGTCAGCTCTTGAAGACACCGTCTTGAAATTGGCACCCTCAGATACGGTATATAATGGGGTGGATACACTAGTAGGTTATTTAGCTTTTGATTTAGACCCTTCCTATTTTCAAACTGAAATATTTGACGCGGCTATTGCAGGAGAAGCTTATCTCGCTGACAATGTAGATTTTGTGGAGGAAGTGGCTGGTTTACATTTCAAGGACATAGGCCCAGGTTCTTCCGCAGCAGGTTATTTTGATTTAAGCGCACCCGGATCTATCATTGAGTTGTATTACCATACCGGAATTGAGGACACCATACCTAAGGTATTTAATTTGACTTTTGGTCAAAACTTTGGAGACCCTGTAGGTAGTTTTAACTCCTTCTCCCACGATTTTTCCGGTGCTGATTTCGATCTCGAAATGATGGACACACTCAACGGTGAGATAATCACTTACATTCAAGGTGGAAGTGGTGCACGCACCATGTTGGCCTTCCCCGGATTAGACACACTCATCGGAAAAGGATATTCAATTAATAGAGCGGAGTTAAACTTTAATGTGGTTCAAGGCACAGCGAGTCCATATACATTACCAGGTACTCTTTTACTTGTTCAAGATAATGACAGCGCTCAACAACTTATTAAGGACTACTCCTCTGACTTGTCTAACGTTGGTGGTTCTGTTACTCGTGCGGACATCAGGTCCTACAAGTACAGGTTTAATGTAACGAGAATGGTACATGACTTCGTGAATACCAAAGAAGAGATTCTACCGGTAATGATCGCACCTTCTGGAGCAAACGCAAACCTCCACAGAGTGGTTTTAGGTGGAGGTCTCCACCCTGTAATACCAGCTGAATTTAATGTGTATTACACGAAATCGGAATAGGTAAAACATTACTTTAGCAGGACCAAACCAAAAAATCTACTACTTATGTGCGGAATTGTTGGATATGTCGGCGATCGTAAAGCCTTCCCAATTCTAGTCAACGGTCTTAAGCGTCTTGAATATAGAGGCTATGACAGTTCAGGTGTTGCCCTTTCTCAAAATGGAGAAATCACCGTGTTTAAAAAACAGGGCATGGTTAAAGAAATGGAAGATCATGCACTGGAACATGACACTTCTGGATCATCGGGAATTGCGCATACTCGTTGGGCGACCCATGGTGAGCCATCGGATGAAAATTCACACCCCCATCTTTCTAATTCAGGAAACTTGGTGCTAGTGCATAACGGCATCATAGAAAATTATCAATCCTTAAAAGAATTATTACTAAGCAAAGGGTATACGTTTCAAAGTGAAACAGATACTGAAATTCTAGTAAACTTGATACAACACGTTCAAGAACAAGAATCCTGTGAGCTGAGAAAAGCAGTTCGCCTAGCCCTGACGCAAGTCGTAGGCGCCTACGCCATTTGTATTTACGATAAGAGTTATCCGGAGGATATTGTTGTTGCTAAACTAGGATCACCGCTTGTGATAGGTCTTGGTGTGAATGAAAAGTTTATTGGCTCTGACGCTACACCGTTCCTAGAGTACACGAAAGAAGTTATTTATCTAGAAGATGGAGAGATGGCATCCGTTTCTGCTGCTGGAGATCTTGACATCCGTCTGATTGATACAAATAAAGAGGTTGATGGAAAAATCCACCAGCTAGAAATGGATCTTGAAAGCATAGAAAAAGGGGGTTATGACTACTTCATGATGAAGGAGATCTATGAGCAACCTAGAGCAATCTATGATACTTTTCGTGGCCGATTGTTAGCGGATAAAGGCATGATTAAAATGTCCGGCCTTGAGGAGTATTCTGATAGGTTCCGTACGGCAGATAGAATCATAATTACGGCATGTGGAACCTCCTGGCACAGTGCTCTGGTAGCTGAATATTTATTCGAAGAATTTGCACGTGTCCCTGTGGAGGTAGAGTATGGGTCAGAGTTCCGTTATAGGAATCCGATTATTCGCAAAAACGACATCATTATCGCCATTTCTCAAAGTGGAGAAACCGCAGATACTTTAGCAGCTATTAAAATGGCTAAAAAGGCTGGGGCCTTAGTCTTTGGAATATGTAACGTTCCTGGCTCCACCATCTCACGAGAAGCCCATGCCGGTACCTATACGCATGCTGGTCCTGAGATAGGGGTAGCATCAACAAAGGCGTTCACGTCTCAAATCACAGTGCTCACCATGATGGCGCTTGAGCTCGGTAAGATGAGAGGGGAATTTTCTACTTCGGAATATCGTGCGCTTTTAAGAGAACTCAGTGTGATTCCTAAAAAAATCGAGACTGTTTTGGAGTCTATTGATTTGATAGAAGATATAGCCGCACAATACAAAGACGCAACGAATGCCTTATACCTAGGTAGAGGAGTTAACTTCCCAATCGCCCTAGAAGGTGCATTGAAGCTAAAAGAGATTTCTTACATCCATGCGGAAGGTTACCCTGCAGCAGAGATGAAGCACGGGCCAATCGCACTGATAGATGAAAACATGCCGGTGTTTGTGGTTGCGCCTAACAACGGACATTACGAGAAGCTGGTAAGTAACGTCCAGGAGGTAAAGGCGAGAAGCG
>Ga0209482_1000765_pt1 | contig 25959 bp, 16 predicted proteins | sample CoawatmetaG10DNA_FD_187512 | JGI IMG/M metagenome (GOLD analysis project Ga0209482, IMG submission 187512) | Marine microbial communities from the West Antarctic Peninsula - Coastal water metaG104-DNA (SPAdes) (version 2) | ecosystem: Environmental > Aquatic > Marine > Coastal ...
AAGACAAAAAAGATCTTATGAAAGTAGTCTTTGATAAAATATCAAAAAATTGGATAGGTCCATTTGTTATGGCATCTATTAATACCAAAGTGGTTAGACGAAGTAATGCATTAACTAATTTTTCATATGGAACAGATTTTAGTTATAGTGAAGCAACTCTTTCAGGAAAGGGGTTTAAAGGGAAGATAAGAGGATATTTAAGCGCTATACCATTAATTTTTGTTGCAGCTAAACCTAATTCAATGTTGAAGAAAATAGCAAATGCAATGCTACCAAACCCAGGACAGGGACCTACTAAAACACAAAGAGAAAACGGCTACTTCAATCTTAAATTTTTTATAAAAACTAAGGACGATAGACAAAGGATAGCAAGAGTTATAGGAGATATGGATCCAGGTTATGGATCAACTTCCAAAATGCTTGCCGAATCAGCAATTTGCCTAGCAAAAGATGATTTAACTGTTTATAACGGAGTAATAACCCCATCTGTGGCTATGGGTGATTCCTTACTAAAAAGACTTGAAGATAATGCAGGTTTAACTTTTACATTAAAGTAAAAGTTAAAACATTATAATTAATATTCATAATCAATAATAAAATAATTATAGAAAAATAGCAATATTAGATTGTATTTTTGAAAAAACTTAAAAAAAAACTAATATTATGAAAAACATTAAATTAGCGACAATACTAGTTATCATGGTATCTCTAAATTTCTCATGTGATACAAAACCTAATGATAGAGCGATTGGCTTTACTAGCTGGTCTGATAATGGTGAAATTTACAAATGGCACTTAGGTACCGATACAGCAGTAGATCTAGTAGTAGATTTAGACAAATTTTGGTCAAAACAAAACTACTCAGAAATGAGAAAGTTTTTTGCTGATACTGCAAAGTTTTATTTCAGAGACGGTAAATTCGTAAACAACACAACTGATTTTATCAATAAAATCAGTACTGATGAACAAAATAGCAATACTGATTGGGATTTTATTAGCGCATATTCTGTAGATCTCGATCCTAGTATGGGTGGTGAACACGTACAAGCAAGTTTCAATGTTAAATCTGGAGACAGTCTTGTAAGAGAAATACACGAGCAGTATTATATTATTGACAATAAAATTGTTTTATGGAAACAATTCTCATTGCCGGTAAAATAATAAAGTTAAAAAAAATGTAAAAAAAAAGCACCCGTAATGGGTGCTTTTTTTTTACTTAATTTTAATAATCTTAGAAAATATAACGTAATCCAAATTGCATTTGCCATCTAGACATTAAACTAGAATCATATCCAAATGTATTTTGAAGGTTTGGACTAAAAGTATAGGTTGGATCTCCAGCAGCATCAACACTTACACCGATTGGCTGAACAGCATTTGGTTGTTGAACCAGACCCCATTCAGAACTTATAAAGTTCCCAATGTTTAAGAAATCAATACTAAACTGAACTGTATTAGTTTTTCCATTACCCCTTTTGATATTATAGTCTTGAAGAAATTTAACATCCCAACGACCTCTCCAAGGAGATAAAGCACCATAACGCTCAGCATACTGTCCACGTCTATCACTTAAGTAATCATCTTGATTAATATAAGCATCAAATGCAGCAGCTTGACCAGCTCCAGTAAAACTCATTTGGTTAATTTCTGAAGATGTTGGCACATAAATTAAATCATTTAAACCTGAACCGTCAGCATTAATATCTCCACCATAAGTATAGCTAAATCTTCCTCCTCTACTATATTCAAAGAAAGTTGAAATTGTTGTACCCCACTTATCGTCATCACCATAACTCCAGTTTTTGCTAGCTACACCAATAAAACGATGTGAATCACCATACTTAGAGTATGATAAAACATCTGCATTAGCATCTCCAACTACAGGGTTAAATGCAAAGGCATCACCTGTAATCTCAGCTTCGATTGAATTAACATCTTTAGAATCTAAATAACTATAAGCGAAACTAGTGTATAAACCATTTTCAAAAGTTTTTTGAGCTTTAAAAGCTACATTCCAAATTCTACCTTTGTCCGAGTTACTAAACACATAACCATTAGCTTGAGCTCCGAAACCTAATCCATCACCGTTCACTAAAACATGATCAGCAGCAGTATAAACAGGTCTATTATCAACTCCACCTAAAGTTCCTGAAGGAGTTGTTAAACCCCAATTTTGAACATGAGCTCCATTTGTATCCTTAGAATAAGATACATCTGCAGTTAAGATTAGTCCATTATCCAACTTACGATCAAGTCCTAAATTTGTTCTCCAAACTTGTGGGTACTTATAATCAGGGTCAACCATTTGGTGGAACCACCAGTTTGGATTCCCTATTTGGTTTCCTAACCAAACAAAAGGAATACGACCAGAGAATAATCCTGATCCACCTCTTAATTGCATAGTACTATCACCACTAACATCATAGTTAAATCCAACTCTAGGAGAGATTAACCATGAACTAGATGGCATTTGAGTATTATCCAATAACTGTGTATTGCCACTGTTAGGATTGATATAAGGAGTGTTTGGTGCATAATCACCAGTCCCAGCTATAACATCTCCTGCTTTTTCAGCAGTATCAAAGTATAAAGGCTTATCAAATCTTATACCATAAGTTAATTTGAAATCTTCATTCACATCTACTTCATCTTGTAAGTAAAATGCTAATTGACCAACATTTGTTTCAGCTAATGACCAAGTATCTGCATCTGCAACTCCTTGAGCGTTCGCTAATGCTTCCGCTAATAAACCATTATTTCCAGCAGCTACAAAGTCTCCAACTGAAGCAAAAGCTCCAAATGCACCTACATAACCATTTTCATTACCATAACCGTAAGTACCTAAATTAAATGAATTATCAAATTCAAATTTTTCAAAAGAGAAACCTAGTGTATAAGTGTGGTTTGCTTTTGTATAAGTTAGATTATTTGAAAATTGGAAAACTTTCTGATCCAATACATTGTTTATTGAAAATGGCTCATGACCTGCTATAATATAGTTTGATCCTGCTCCATCTTGAATAGTAATTGCTGGCATAGGAGAAGACATTGGGTTTCTAAAGTCCTCAAAATGCGTATATCCAGCTTGAAATTTATTAGATACTGCATCAGAAATAGATGAATTTAACTCTACCTGAACAGAATTTAATTTATTATTAATTTGGTAACCAGAATTTTGAAATTGTAAAACCGAAGCATTAGGCCCTCTAAAGCCTAAAGCAGTTGGGTGAGCTGGCTTATCTTTTGAAGCATCTAACCAGTTATATATAACTGCTAATTGGTTCTTTTCATTGATATTCCAATCTAATTTAAATATTCCTTTAGTTGATTCAGTTTTATGATTAAAACCTTCATAAGCACCAGGGTCATATCCAATACCCAATAAAGTATTTTGAACTAATATTAAATCACTTTCATCAACTCTAGATTCATTAATCGCTCCAGTACCTCTATTAGGTAACCATGATTGACCTAAATCTTCTCTATCATCTTGCTCAAAATTTGTGAAGAAAAATAATTTATTTTTTATAATTGGTCCACCTACACTAAAACCTCTTTGAGATTGTGATAAGTTTGGAACAAAAACATCTTCCCCATTAATTTTAGATCCTGTGAAATTTTCATTTCTCATAAAATTATAAACAGTTCCTTTCAGTTCATTAGATCCACTTTTTGTAACAGCATTCACAGTTGCTCCTGTAAATCCAGATTGAGTAACATCATAAGGAGCTGTAGATATTTGGATTTGATCTATTGCATCCAAAGAAACTGGTTGAGCATCCGTTTGCCCACCAGGAGTTGCAGCATCTAATCCAAAAGGATTGTTAAATATTGCACCATCTAAAGAGAAATTATTAAATTGATCATTACGACCTCCAAAAGATCCATTACTAGCTGTAGGTTCAAGTCTTGTAAAATCTGCTGCAGATCTAGAAATAGAAGGAAGAGTAGTTAACTCTCTACGACCAACACTAGTTTCAGCACCAGTTCTTCCACTGCTAAACACACTTCTTGATGTATTTCCTTGAATTACTACTGCATCAAGTTGTTCCGAGTCTGGAACTAAACTTAGTGACACACTTTCTGCTTGACCTAAATTAAGAAAGACATCAGTAAAAGTTTGGTCTTTGTATCCTACATAACTAACAGTAATTGTGTAAGGTCCACCTACTCTAAGGTTTACTAAATTAAATCTTCCATCAATATTAGTAGCTGCTCCATAGGTAGTCCCTGTTGGATTGTGCACAGCTATAACATTTGCACCAGGTAATTCGGAATTCGTCTCGTCAGAGATACTTCCTTTTATACCAGATGTAGTTACTTGTGAGAATGAGATCGCACTTGTAATAAACATGAGTAAAAAAATAGTTGTTTTTTTCATTATATATGAGTTTTGATTAATGTATTTGATTAGCTAAAATAAAACCACATTTTCTATTTTAAAAAAAAAACACCAAAACTTTATTAACAATTATTTAACATTTATTAAGAAAAAATAAAGGAAACAATAAAACTATTTAACAGCTTCAACTAGCTCTAGTTTATCAATAGTTGTTTTTGTCGTGAAAAAACCATAATTAATAGTCACTTTTTGTTTGTCTATACTATCAATAGTCCCTACTGAGTCTGATTCTAAAACTCTAACACGATCATTTATTTTGTATACATATTCAGCTCTTTGTTTAATAACTTTAGCTGCAATTACTTTTTTATTTTTTCTGACCTGAACTACTTTCTTCAATACCTCTTTCTCAACTTTCTCAATAACTTGCTGCATTTGTTTTTCTACAATCTTTGCTTTCTTTTTTTGAGATTTTGAGCCTGCTTTTTCAAGGATTTTTTTGGCTCGCTTTACTTTTTCTTCTTCGATCCACTTATTAAAATTAGCTGTAAATTCTTTTTTATTATTAGTTTGAAAGTATTTATTTAATAATTCATTTAACTTCCTGCCAAGAGATAGCATTTTCTGATTACTATCATACAACTCTTGAAAACCTGCTAACTTAGCTTGTATTTTAAATTCTTTTTCTTGTAGACTATCTAAATGCTCCTGCCCTTTAGCTTTTTGTTTTTCAAGACTATCAGAGTTTTTATGTAATCTGTTTCTTTCTTTTTGCAGTTTAGAAATAGTTTTATCTAATCTAATTTTGTCTGTCTCAACACGCTTTTTAGCTTTATTTATTACACTAAAAGGAATTCCGTTTTTTTGAGCTACTTCAAAAGTAAAAGAACTACCAGCCTGACCAATAAGTAACTTATACAATGGCTCTAAAGAACCCTCATCAAACTGCATATTTGCGTTAGTAACATTATCCAACTCATTTGCTAGCACTTTCAAATTTGAATAGTGAGTAGTTATAATTCCAAAAGCTCCATTGTTATAAAATTCTTCTAAGAAAATCTCAGCTAAAGCTCCACCTAATTCTGGATCGGAACCCGTACCAAACTCATCAATTAAAAACAAAGTTTCTTCATTACACATTCTAAGAAAAGAGCGCATGTTTTTCAAACGATAGCTATAAGTACTCAATTGATTTTCAATAGATTGATTATCTCCTATATCAGTAAGTATGTTTTTGAAAATATAAGTTTCACTGTGTTCACCAACAGGAATTAGAATACCACTTTGCAACATTATTTGTAATAAACCAACAGTCTTTAAAGCTATACTCTTACCACCTGCGTTTGGCCCAGATATTACAATAATTTGCTGTTTATTATTTAGCTCTATGGTTTGCGGGATCGTTAGTAGTTTCTGTTCATTATTTTTTCTCCATAAAACAGGATGAAGAGCATTTTTAAAATAAATCCTTTTTTCTGTTGAGATCTTAGGCAAAATAGCATTTATTTCTTTTGCATATTTTGCTTTAGCACCAATTGCATCTATATGCACTAAATACTCAATATACTGCTCTAAAACAAAAACCATAGGTCGGATAATTGTTGTTAAATCACGTAAAATATTTACAATTTCTTGCTTTTCCTCGTATACTAAATTTTGATACTCCCTACTATATGAGAGTGTAGCTTGTGGGGCAATATATACAATACTACCAGACTTAGAAGAACCTAGTAAACTACCAGAAACTTTCTTTCTATACATAGCTTTTACTGCTAGAACTCTATGATTATCTACTACAGTTTCTTTAATGTCATCCAAAAACCCAGCAGCGATAGATTTAGATAAAGCACTGTTGAAGCTTGCTCCTATTCTACCCCTTACATGGTTGATGTCTTTACGAATTTGTTTTAATACTGGCGAAGCATTATTCTTAACACCAGTCCCAATTTCGACTATATTTTTTATTTCATCATTTATGTAAGTAGTGAATTCTATTTTTTGTGAAACAGTAAAAAATACTGGAAAATGAATTTTAAATTTTTTAAAAAACTTAATGTGTTGATTTACTATTAGCGATGTAGAAGCCAACTTTAAAAAGGCTTCAGGTTCAATAAAGCTATTCTCAATTTTTATTCGATTAACACTTTCAGTAATATCATCAAAGCCGTGGTTAGGGATTATGTTTTCACTCTCATAAGAAGATAAATATTCATCCACTAATTTAAGCTCCTTAAGTAGCTCCTTTTTAGAAATAATAGGGACAGTTGATAAAACACGCTTCTTACCAAGACCTGTAATACAATGTTCCGCAACTTGTTGCAAAACTGTTGTAAACTCTAAATCTTGTAATGTTTTGTTTGAAATATTAGTATTCAATTTTTTAAATTTTTTAAAATTGCATTTGCCTTAACTACCATAATTTAACAAGCGGTAAAAATAAGAAACAATGCGAAATTAGATGTGTATTTATAAGACGAATTAATAAATAGATGGAAACTAAAATAATTAGTTAAAAAAAACTGTAGAATTTCTAAATAAGCTGATTTTATGTTTTGAAGAGAAAATTAATAATTACAAGGATACAAATAGTGTTTTTAAGATATTATAATAGACGTATCCTGATGTAATGTTTACGCTTATAACTAATATCGAAATATATACCATCAACAGTTAATTTAGTACACCTATAAATAATTTTATTCCACATAAATAAAATATGATTAAATCTTTTTTTTAATATAACAATTACAAAAAATAAATATAATGATTATAAATATGAGTTAAATAGATGATACCCAAATTATGGAATTATATTTCATGTAATTTATGAAGTAGAAGATATAATACTGCTACAAAAAACAAGAGCCCTAACTGTGCATTTACTATAATCTGTAGATCTTTTTGGATGTGGGTTTTTAATTATAAAAAAAAAGACAATTATTAATTAAAGTTTATTGAAAAAAAGCTTATAAATTCAATTCTTGATATTATCTTTGCGCCCGAATTATTTTTTAATAACATTATATAATGAAAAATCAAGACAACGGAAATGCTCAAATAAATTCAGCAAGAAATGAATTTAACGACAGAATTGTAACTAAATCATATTTAGGAAGAACTAAAAGAGTTGCGTGGACGGGATTAAGGAGATTTAGAAGTATCTAAATAAATAACAATAGCATATTAATAGAATTAAAACTATGGTTGATACTCCAAGAAAAAGCATGCTCTACACTGTAATTATTATAATGGTTCAATAATTTTTAATTTTATAATCTTCGGAGTCTCTTAAACCCTAATATCTACTGGCTCTTTATATTATCAATATAAATCATTAAAAAGTTGAAAATTTATATATGCAGACAGAATAATATTCTTCTCCTGGGTTTAATTTTGTTGTAGGAAAATTTGGTTGATTTGGACTATCAGGAAAATGCTGAGTTTCTAAACAAAAAGCGGTTCTGTACTTATATTTATTTTTATGCTTTCCAATAACGCTACCATCTAAAAAATTGCCTCCATAGAACTGTAAACCCGGTTCGTTAGTATAAACTTCCATTGTTCTGCCAGAAATAGGCTCAATAACTTTTGCTGCATAATTAAGACCTTCTAAACTTTGATTGAGTACAAAATTATGATCATAACCTAACCCATGTTTTAATTGTTTATGATTATCATTAACTCTTTCTCCAATTGCTGTTAGCTTTTGAAAATTAAAGGGTGTATTTTTTACACTGGTAATTTCTCCAGTTGGGATCAAACCTTCATCAACAGGCGTATAATAAGCAGCGTTTATTTGTAATAAATGGTTGTTGACGGTTCCTTTTCCTGCTCCTTTTAAGTTAAAAAAAGAATGATGAGTTAGATTAACGACAGTTGTTTTATCTGTAGATGCTCTATATTCAATTTTCAGTTCATTTGCATCAGTTAGTTTGTATATAACCAAGATAGTAAGGTTTCCTGGATACCCTTCCTCCATATCTTTAGAAATATACCTTAATTCTAAAGTTTGATTATCAATTTGCTTTGCATCCCAAATTACAGAATCATAACCACGATTCCCTCCATGAAGATGATTGTCTCCATTGTTTCTTGCCAAAGAATATTCTTTACCTTCTAAAGAAAATTTGCCATTAGCAATTCTATTCCCATAACGTCCAATTAAAGCACCAAAATATTTTTCTTTAGAGATTAAATAATCATCAATATTTGGATGTCCTAGTACTATATCTTCATAATTACCCAATCTATCTGGCACCCACAGCGAAACAACTTTTCCTCCGTAATTAGTTATTTCTGATACCAACCCATTCTGATTACTTAGTACATATAGGCTAATATCCTTTCCGTTTATTTTTTTTTCAAACTGACTCCTATCTAATAGATTAATCTGATGCTCATTCATGCTGAAATTTTGTGCATAACTTGTACTAACTTTAAAAAATATAAGTAATAGTAAGATTAGTTTTCTTGTATGCATATTTATTTTGTGTTTATTTAAGTATTCATTTTTTATTTACAACTATTTTCTTAAAAACTGTTTTATAACTCTCGGAAGCTATCTGTATGATATACAATCCAGACTGAATATGATTAGTATTTATATTCAAGCTACTCTTATTGGTTTTATATTCACCTACTATCTTTCCTAGCATGCTTAAAATCTTAATATGTTTTTTTCCTACTGAATTGAGTCCCGAAACAGCGAATTTATTATTAGCAGGATTGGGGTAAACAATAATATCTGCATCGAAGTTTAAGGTATCAACATTTAGAGCTTCTCCAATTAGCTCAAGATTAAATTTTTGGTTATTGGAATTTTCCCAAGTACTTTGCTGTATGTTAGAGCCATTATTATCTATTCCTGCTGCAGTTACTTCCATAACTTTATCACTATTTTTATTTATAAATTTATAGTCTCCAGAGCCTAGGTCTTCTATTGCCCATAATTGACAACTAGCACCATTGGGTGTCCATATATTAATATTAGCAAATTCATTAAGCTCACAAGCTCCTACTTCCATAGCTAAACCACTTAAGTTAGATATTATGGTGTAATAACCATCTCCTGTAGATTGAATCCACCATTGCTGTTGTAATCCTCCGTTATCTTCCCACTGAACAATATCTGCTGGATTTATATTAACGGCACCACTTATTTCTACTAATTTGGTTGTGTTTTTTTGATTAATTTTATATAATCCGTTTGCAATAATTCCTGTTGACAAATTAGGCTCTCCTGCAGGAGCTTCTAAAGGCTCTCCTACAACTCTTACTTCTCCAAATTGAGGAATACCATTACTATTAAATGTTAACTTTTGTGCCCTTGTAGTTCTTGTATCGCCACATTCACCAGACGGGTTTGGAGTTGCGTGGTATGCTAGCCAAAATTCAGTTTCATTAGGAGAACTAAAAAAAGAATTGTGCCCTGGACCATAGCTATTGTTTACGGGGTTACTTACAAAAACTGGATCTGGATCTTTTGCCCAAGAATTAATATTTAATGGATCTTCAGAAATATCTAGAGACATTATACCTAACTTATATTCGCTTGTCCAACATCCATTAGCAGAGTAGGTCAGGAATATTTTATTATCTTTTATAAGAATTGATGGAGCTTCGACCACATTACCAATATTACTTCCTGATAATTCACCTGGACTTAACAATAAAGTTCTTGCTCCTGATAAAGTCCAAAGGTTACTCATTAATGATATATAGATTCGTTGTGGCTTATTATATCCTTCATAATGAGTAGTTGCACTTATACCTGACCATAAAAAATATCGATTACCTGAAAGTTCTAAAATTGTACCGTCTATAGACCAATAATCAGATCCAGGAGAAGATACTTTACCTTTAAATACCCAATTATTTGAAAGAGGATCGGGACTGGTGTTCTCTAACACATAAGTTCTTTGAGTATCTGTATTTGTTCCTGTTTGAGGGGCTGTGTAATATATATACCAATTCCCATCTAATTTAAAAAGTTCAGGAGCCCAGTAATTTCCCGCCTGGGCTCCTGTATCACCTGGTCCAAATAATCTAATTAAGCTTGTCTGCTTGAGACCTTCAAGAGTCAATGACCTTTTCATTGAAACATCATCGCCTGTTGTTCCTGTATAATAATAATATCCATCTATATAAGTAATATGCGGATCGGCCATACTGCCTATTGGATTAGTAAATGATTGGGACATTATGAGCTGCGAACAACAAATAAACACCATCAAACAAATACATCTTGTTAACTTAACTATATGTGAGGTCATATCTAATATTTTCAATAACAAATATTAATCAATTATTAATTTTTTAGTTATTATGTTGTTGTCTTCAGTTTTAATTGAAAGGATATATAAGCCAGAATTAAGAAAAGTAGCATCAACTTGAATCTCGTCTTTAATATTTTGTTGCTTTGTAACAACCCTTCCACGCATATCAGTAATTATTATCTCCGTTTTTTTTGTACCTAATCCTCTTATGGTAAAATAATCTTTGGCAGGATTAGGGAAAATTTTAATATCACTATATAAATCATAATCAGCAACACTAAATGTTGATTCTATAAATTCTAATTTGAATTTCTGAAAATCTGAACCATTAGCGGTATTTTGATATATATTATTACCTCCATTCTCTAACTCCATATCCATACCACTATTCTTGTTGGTAAGTCTATATTCATCAGAACCCAAATCAGCTATCTCCCAAATTTGGCAAGGTGCACCAGATGGATACCACATATTAATATTAGCAAAATCGTCAGTACTACAACCTCCAACCTCTATTGCTAAACCATTAAAAGCTGATATAATTATATACTCTCCTGCAACACTTGTAGCTTGTAAATACCATTTATGATGAATCTCATCTGAATCATCAAACCATTGTCCTACATTTGATCCTCCCCAAATTTCAATACCTCCTATTTCCAATGTTTCACTCCCCGATGCTGCTATTGGTCTTATTCTATAAAGACCATTTTGAACAGGAGTACCTGCAGATAATGTAGGTTCTCCACTTGGTGCTGCAATTGGTACACCTATTGCTGAAATGGTTCCAAATTGTGGAATACCACTTTCATTAAAAGTAAACTTTTGTGCCCTTGTTGACCTTTGGTTATCGCAATAAGGACCATCATCAAATCTTGTAGTAAATGAAAACCAATATTCTGTGTTATCTGGAGATTTGAAAAAAGTTTGATGATTAGGGTTATATGACGAAACATCTGGATTATCATCAAAAACAGCTGAAACTTCTTTTGTCCATGATGCTATTAATAATGGGTTATTTGTATCATCGTCCATATACATTAATCCTGTTTTACCTTCAGAAGTACCACAACCGTTTACCGTATATGTTAGAAATGCTTTACCATCTTTAACTAAGGCATTTGGTGCATCACCACTTATTGTTTCTGTTAGATCTCCAGAAGTATATATTTCAACTCTTGACCCTGATAAAGTCCATGGGTTAGTCATTTCAGAAATATATAGATTCAAAGGAGAAATTCCTGAATCTGACACACCTGCCCAAATGAAATAACGTGTGCCATTAATCTCGGTTACAGTGGGATTTGTTGCATAATGATTTGCTGAAGCATCAAAAAGTTGCCCTTTAAAAGTCCATGTTCCTGTTAATGGATTAGAATCAGAGGACTCAATAACATAGTTTCTTTGAGTATTATTATCGGTACCTTCAGAAGCGGCTGTATAATAAACGTACCATATGCCATCTAACTTATGTACTTCTGAACTCCAATAATGATCTTCCTGGGCACCTGAATCTCCAGGTTGAAAAATAGTTGTTAATCCTACATGTTTTAGACCTTCTAATGTTGTAGCTCTTTTAAGTGCTACCCTATTACCAACTGTACCAGTATAGTAATAAAACCCATCTATATATGTAATATGAGGGTCAGATAAGTCTCCAACTGGGTTCGTAAAAGATTGTGAGTTTCCACTTTGAAAATACAACAGAGCGATACAAATCGCCATAAATTTAACGGATTTTTTAGTAAATTTTTTCATGTTATTGAATTTTATAGATTAGTGTTACTTATTTTTATTTTCTAACAATGGCATTGTTTTACGACTAGTGGTTGGACCATAAACCTTCAAGGAACCATCATTTAAAATTCTCATTTCGTCAATAAATACAACTCTTTTCTCGCCAGTTTTAGAGGTTCTTCCATGGTAAACACAGAACATTTTATCAGCATTTTTTAAATGTAAAACGCTGTTATGCCCAGTCCCAGTTACATCACCTCCTTTATTAGAGTTCTTTTCTAATATAGGGTTGCTATCTGACTTTTTAAATGGTCCTAAAGGAGATTTTGAAGTGGCATAACCAATAGCATAATTTTCGCCTGCATAGTGATTGGCTGAATACATCATATAATAAAGATCGTTCTTTTTAAAAAGGTATGAGCCTTCAGTCCAACGCCTGTTAACACTATCCAAGGTAACGGAGCGGTTTTCCCACTCTGAATTTTTGTCATCTAATGTTTTAGGAGGTTGCAACAATAAGACAGGTTTTCCAATTACCGATTTAAAATCTGGGCTTAATTCAACACCATAAATCCAGCTTTCTTCTATTTCATTAAAAAGACCCTTGTCCTTAGCCCATTGAGCCAATTCGCTTTTTACGGGGTGCTTATAACAAACTCTTGAATAATATAAATAATATTTCCCGTTTTCATCTTGAAAAACATTACTATCAATAATTGGGTAACCAGGTTCAAAAAGTGGTTTATTTTTAATGTCTTCGAAAGGTCCAATTGGGCTATCTGAAACAGCAACTCCAATATGAAAGTTTTCTAATTCGTTATTTGGGTTCTCTCTCCAATTTGCGCTGTAAAATAAATAGTATTTACCATTAAATTTATAGCATTCTGGAGCCCAAAATGCACTTATACACCAGCTATCTTCTTTGTTTCCAAAATAAATTTGTTTTTCATATTTCCAATCTACAAGATTCGTTGAAGAATATGCTGAAAATCCATCTACTGCACCTCCACCTGTTCCATACAAGTAATAAGTGCCAGTTTGATCATCCAAAATATAGGGGTCACCAAACTTAACATCAAGTGGATTCTTATAGGTTAAAGTATCTTTTGTTATTATTTCAGCTTTTTCTTCACTGTTTTGCGTTTTTATATTCTTACAAGATGATGTTACTAACAACAATCCAGAAAGAACTATAAAATTGTAAAATATCTTGTACCTCATTATTATTATTTAAACTTTATTGTAACCGATTAATCTTTAGAATTCAATTTTTTAATTAAATTAACTTCATCTTGACGATAAGGAGTCCCATCTTTTCTGAAAATATCATGAAACCATTCGGTCGGTTCATCACCACTTGGAATTGGGGTGTCCCATTGATAAATTGTATTAGACTTCCCGGCAACTAAACCCCAGTTTATCGCTCCAATATTCTCATCTTTTAATAATGGAAGCGTATTTGAAAAACGATTATTTTTTGTTCTTGCCATATACTCAGTACAAATTAATGGACGTCCATGTGTTTTAAGTAAATTAATAACTTTTAAATGATCTTCAGGTTCTCCGTAATGATGGTATGTAATAACATCCGAATTGAGTGCTTGAATCTCATTAACTTCCTGAAACTTTTTACTCCATTTCCAAATTCCAGCAGTTAAAGGCTGGCTCGGATTTACCTCTCTTGCCCAAATAAATACCTTTTCCAATAAAGGAACTGATTCCTTAAACTTTCCAGAATTACCCGGTTCATTGTATAAATCCCATAATAAAACTCTTTTATCATTTTTAAATGTGTTAATAATATTTTTAACATATACTTCTAGCTCAGGGAAATTTTTCGCTTCTTTTGATGCAGGATCTCCAGGATCTTGAACCCAACCTGAGTTATGTATACCTGGTTTTGGTACTGCCTGTTTTCCTATTTTAGGTGTCGCTCCCCAAACATCGTCAAACAGTACAATAATAGTTTTGATACCGTGATTATCGGCAATTTTTAAATATGAATCTACTCTTTCTTTAAACCCTTTTGGGTCTGCTTTGTATGCAAGACTGTGAAGATAAACCCTCATGGTATTAAATCCGATAGCTTCTGCGTAACCCAATTCCCTATCAATAGTCTCAGGATCAAATGTATCTGACTGCCACATTTCTAGTTGATTTATAGCTGAACTTGGATTGAAGTTAGCGCCTGTAATCCACTTATGATTGTTATACCAATTACCTACCTTTTCTATTGACCATTTATTATTCTCTTGCGAAATACAAACATTAATTGCTAATAATATAGCAATTACCAAAAATATTTTTTTCTTCATTTTTATATTTTATTGGTTCTCAACAAAGTAATATTGTTGCCTGTTGTATACGTAACTAAATACTCATCTCCACTTTTAAAAACCCATGGGTCTGCTCCCTCATTTAATATTGGGTTCTTGAAAGTGGCCGACTCAATTGTCGTGTCAACGATGGAAGAATCTTCTGTTTCCTCATTAAGGTTGCCATTATCGCTAGACGACACACAAGAACTAATGGTTGAGCATAGAAGTAAAATGACAAAACCAACTATTCTAGTTATGTTTTTAACAACTACCATCCTGGATTTTGTTCCAAATTAGGGTTAATATCTAAATCTATTTGAGGAATAGGCAATAATTCATGTTTTCCCGTTTGAAAATTATTAAAACCTGAATCTTTAGAACTCAATGAAGAATTTAAATCACCCCATCTTTTTAAGTCATTAAAACGGTGCCCCTCTCCTGTTAATTCTAGAAGGCGTTCATGCTTAATTTGTTCTAAAAAATCCTGCTGAGACATTCCTGTAGGCAATGGTGCCAAACCTGCTCTATCTCTAACTCTATCAACATATTGATAAGCATCACCAGTAGCTCCTGTAGCATTTAAACACTCTGCATACATTAAAAGGACATCTGAATATCTTATAAACCTATAGTTATTTATACCTCTAAATCCTTCAAAGTCTCTTATATGATCATGAAGAAATTTTCTAAGAAACACACGATTGTTATTACCATATCTTTGCTGAAAAGTCTGACCATAAACCAATGTGGAAGCTGGCCCAAATTCATCTGTATAATCATAGAGAAACGTTACTGGTAATCTAGGGTCTCTTTCATTTGCTACCGTTGTTTCTATTTCAAATTCTCCAACGACCCATCTTAACGCTTCACCATCAGTAAATCCTATTCCAGGAGGCCCATAAAACTGTCCGATTGATGTTCCATAATTATGATTAGCTGTCGCAACATCATTGTCGGTAATTTCTGTAGGGTTATCAATATAGCTCCACTCAATAACTGATTCTATATTAAATTCAGATGTTATTTTAAAATTATCGTAATAATCTGGCATTAAGTCATAATTACTTGCTCCGCTTCCAACAACTATGTCATCTAATGCTAATTTTGCATTTGAGTAGTCTTGAATCTGCATGTATGCTTTACCCAACAAAGCAGAAGCTCCTCCTTTTGTAATTCTTCCTTGATCATTGTAATCATTATAACTGTAGGGTAACCTACTGGCTGCTTCAGATAAGTCACTAATAACTTGAACCCAAACATCAGCTTCAAGAGATGTTAATGGTAAATCAGTTGGGCTAGATGGCTCTAGTTGTAAAGCAACATTACCCCATAAACTTGCTAAATGATAGTAATGCATCCCTCTAAAAAAATAAGCTTCGCCTAAAATTCTTGATTTTAGTTGTTCATCCATTTCTATATCTGGTAAATTGGCAATTACTTGATTAGCCCTAAATATACCCGCATAGTTATCAAAATAAATATCTACAATTGGACCAAAGTTAGAATCTGACTGGATAAAATTATTCATAGCGTTTGCAAGATCACTCCATGGGCTAAAACTTGCCCCTACGTCAGAACGTAAGTCATAAGCCATGGGTTGCCATCTTGAAAAACCTGGTCTATGCAAAGTACTGTAACAGCTATTTATTCCCTTAATGGCGTCTGACTCATTTTGCCAAAAACTTTCGTTTGTTAATGCGTTAGGGTTTACTATATCTAACTCATCCTCGCATGAGAAAAACCCAAATGTTAGTACAATTATTATTATCAAATTTTTCATTATTATTATTTTTAAAATTCTACGTTTAACCCAATTGAAATAATTCTGCTTGAAGGCCAATTTCCATTGTCTACACCTCTTTCTAAAATTCCATTTCCTTGTACATCAGGATCTAATCCAGAATAGTCTGTTATGGTAAATAGGTTTTGTCCACTAGCGTAAATTTTTAAACCAGACACTCCAAGTTTATTTAATAAAGCATCATTATAAGAATACCCTAGTTGAATGTTTCTCAATCTTAAGTATGAGCCATCTTCTAACCATCTATCTGATGCAAATCTAGCATTGTCCACTAATCCTTGATCATTTAAAGAAACGCCGATTCTAGGGTCACTAGTATTTGTGTTAGATGGTGTCCAAGGATTAATATCACTTCTAAAGTTTGTATTTTGATAAGAATCAAGTTCTCTCCTAACACTATTAAATATTTCATTACCAAATATCCCCACAAATTGTAAACTCAAATCAAAACCTTTATAGTTAGCCCCAAATTGTAGTCCTGTTTGTAATGTTGGCCAAGGAGATGAACCGCTAAAGTCTCTATCTTCATCAGTAATACTTCCATCTCCATCAACGTCTGTAAAACGAATATCTCCTGGTTGAGCAAAAGGCTGAATAAGATTTCCATTTAAGTTATGAGCATCAATCTCTGCTTCATTTTGAAAAATGCCATCTGTTTTTAGCAGGTACCATTGCCCTAAAGGCTGCCCAACTTTTGATCTGGTTAAACCTGTTTGTATATAATCTATACCTTCTCCTCGGTTTCCTACTTCTTCAACACGGTTTTTATTAGTTGTTAAATTAAAGCCTACATTCCATTTAAAATCGTTAACTGTATTTTTATAAGAGGCTTCAAACTCAAATCCAGTATTTCTAATAGACCCTGCATTTACAGGTGGAGTTCCTCCTAAATTACCTAGATACAGTGCAATTGGCAGATTAGTTACCAACGCATCTTCTGAAAGGGTATTATAATATGCCATTGATCCCTTTAAAGAATTATCAAATAAAGAGGTTTCTAGTCCAAAGTTTTGAGTTTTTCTGTTTTCCCATCTTAAATCTGGATTAACTAGTGATGCTTGATAGGAACCTACTTGTGGTATATTTCCTAAAATAGCTATAGTGTTATTATTAATTGTTCCTTGCCAGTCAAAAGACCCTAGTGTTACAATACCTAACTCTCCATAGGATGCGTTAAATTTTAAATCATTTATCCATGGTACGTCAAAAAAATCTTCTTTAATTATTCTCCATGAACCAGCAATTGATGGGAAAAAACCAGTTCTATTATCTTTACTAAAACGACTATCGCTATCTAATCTTCCTGTTAATGTTAAATAATATTTATTATCATAATCATAATTAACTCTTCCTAAATAACCAAATGTTCTATAATGGTCTGTAATACCGCCTTCACTTGTTGATGTTCCAGTAGCTGAATTTATTTCTGTAAATATTTGACCATTAACCTCACTGATATCAGTTCTAACAGCTAAAGAAAAATCTCGCTTTGTTTGTTGGTCTGAAACACCAACTACACCATTAATATTATGTTTTCCTAAGCGCTTATTAAAATTAAGAGTATGCTCAATTAAAAAGCTTTTAAACCCAGATCTGTTATCTGCAATAAAACTTGGTCTCTGTGCTGCATTAAACTGAGTAACTCCATTGCGTCTTATTCCTTTGGAAAAATCATAACTAGCTTCAACACCTACATTAAACTTATAACTTAAGCCTTTTAGGAAGTCGACTTTTACAAATGCGTTTCCAATAATTTTTGCAAAATTTATTTTCTCTCGTAAAATATCGGCAACCGCTACTTGATTTTTGGCAAAAGTAACAGCATCATTATTCCCTATCCCCCAACCTCCTGGGTTTAAATCATTAATAAAATCATCTCCACGAACAGGAATAACTGGTAACATTACAGTCATGTCGAAAAAAGGATTTCCTGTATCAAATGACCCTAAGGGTTGTTTTGTATTGGAGTTTGATAATAATATATTTTCTCCAATAGTCACCTTACCTCTTGATAGTTCAGTATTTACCCTTAAAGTAGATCTTTTGAAAGAACGCCCAATGAGTACACCTTTATTTTCAAAATGACTTCCAGATAGAAAATAAGAGCTACTTTCCCCTCCACCAGATGCTGAGATATTAAAATCTTTTGTAAGTCCCATTCTAATAATTTCATCCTGCCAATCAGTATCAATATTTGGATTGAAATTTGCGCCAACAGAAAGCGGAGGCGTAAGCCCAGAATTAATAAAACTAGTAGTTTGCATATCGGCAAACTGTCTACTATTCATTAAGCTCCAAGTCTTAGGAATATTTTGAACCCCCGTATTAAATGAAATTGATAATTTAAGAGGACCTGCTTTCCCTGATTTAGTGGTAATAATAACAACTCCATTTGCTGCTCTAGATCCATATATAGCTGCAGCCGAAGCATCCTTTAAAATTTGTATAGATTCTATATCATTATTATTAATAGTTTGGTTGGCATCTGCAATCATCCCATCTATAACATAAAGAGGATTAGAATTAACGAAACTAGATGTTCCTCTTATTTCTATTTGAGAGTTTTGTCCAGGCTGACCACCATTTCTTACAGTAACTCCAGCAGTTAAGCCCTGTAACGATTCTGCTAAAGAGTTTGTGATGTTTTTGTTGGAGATATCAGGATCAATTAAAGATGTGGCGCCAGTTAAATCTCTCTTTTTAATGGTTTGATACCCAATAACAACTACTTCATCTAAAAAACTATTATTTAACTCCAGTAAAATATTAAATAAAACCTTACCATTTACAGAGATTACCTTATTGATGTAACCCATATAACTAACATCTAATTTTGCATTAGGCGAAACATTATTTAACTGAAAATTTCCGTCAAAATCTGTTGAAGTACCAACGCTTGAGTTAGCTATTAAAATGTTTGCTCCAGCAAGAGGAACACCTTCTGTGTCTTTCACACTACCAGAAATGGTAATTTGATTTTGCGAAAAACTATGACAGACGAAAAGCAAAAAAAATAGAAGCAAACTAGGAGCATTTATTATAAAGCTTAATGATTTTTTTTTCATGATTTTTGTTAGTTTAGTTTTTCTAATTTAGAACTTTAAATACTATATTAAAAAATGAAATATACAATTTTAAAACTAATTTACAAACCAGTACCTACCGGTTTATTTATTTAAAATTTTACCCTACATTTGCAGCATGGGAATTGTAACTATTAAAGAAAAATCTGGCATACCTAAGTACAAACAAATTGTCATTTCTATTGAAAGTGCTATAGTAAATGGTACACTAAAAAAAGGAGATAAACTACCTTCCTTGAATAGCATTAAAAACCAACATTCCCTATCTAGAGATACTGTACTTACTGCATTCAACGAATTAAAAACTCGAGGTATTGTTCAATCTATTGTTGGTAAAGGTTATTATGTATTGAGCGAAGATATTGATGTTAATCAAAAAATATTTTTACTTTTTGATGAGTTCAATTCTTTTAAAGAAGATTTATACAAATCCTTTACAACTTGTATGGGAGAGAATGTTCAAGTGAATATATTTTTCCATCATTTTAACCTAGATGTTTTTAACAAACTTATAAATGATAATGCTGGTGGTTACAGTTATTATGTTATAATGCCTGCTAATTTAAAAGGAACCGAGACTGTAATTAATAGACTCCCAGATGGTAAAGTCTATATATTAGACCAAATCCATTCAGAACTAATAGATTATCCGTCTATCTATCAAAATTTTAAGGAAGATATATATAAAGGTTTACAAGCCGGATTGAAGCAAATAAAGAAATATCAAAAAATAATTTTATTGTATAACGAAGAGCGTCAACCTAAGGGGATTTTAGACGGCTTCAATTTGTTTTGCGCTCACAATGGTATTCAAAATAAAATTATTGATACTTTAAATGATAGAGAATTGTTCAAAGGAGAATTATACATCGTTTTAGATGATAAAAATTTAATCCGAATCATAAAGAGAATTAAGGATGAGCATTTAACTCTTGCTAAAGATATTGGCATTATTTCGTACAACGATACACTTTTAAAAGAAATTGTAGAAGGCGGAATTACAACTATATCAACCGATTTTAACTTAATGGGAGAACGCTTAGCCGAAATGATTTTAAATAATGAATTCGCTCAAGTTGAAAACCCTAACAGTTTAATACTTAGAAAATCACTGTAAGGATTTGTACACACTAAAAGAAATAGAAACCGAAGGATTATACTACTTAGAACTAACCAACTAATTCATAAACTATGCAATTCTTAACATTTATTGGATTTACAGCTTTAGTAGCTATAATATCCTATTACAAAACAAGAAATACTGAAGAATCGTCTTCAGATGGTTACTTCCTTGGTGGTCGTAGCCTTACCGCTGGTGTAATTGCTGGATCACTATTATTAACTAACTTATCTACCGAGCAAATTGTTGGATTAAATGGGGCTTCTTACGCAAGTGGTTTATCTGTCATGGTTTGGGAAACTTTAGCCGCAATAGCAATGGTAGTCACTGCTATGTTTTTACTACCTAGGTATTTAAAAGGGGGATTAACAACAGTACCTGGGTTTTTAGCAAAACGTTTTGATGTTACTACAAAAACATTAACCTCTGTTTTATTTCTAACCGGTTATGTAGTGGTTTTACTTCCTGTAATTTTATATTCAGGTTCTTTAGCTATAAGCGGTATGTTTGATATTCCAGAATTACTTGGTGTTACACATACACAATCCATCTGGATATGCGTTTGGGGAATTGGAATCATTGGTTCTATTTATGCTGTTTTTGGTGGATTAAAAGCCGTTGCGGTTTCCGATTCTATTAACGCAGTTGGTTTGTTAATTGGTGGAATTTTAATTCCAATATTTGGATTAATGATGATTGGTGATGGGAGCATTTTAGATGGACTTTCTACGCTAACAACTGAAAACCCAGATAAGTTTAAATCTATGGGAGGACCAACAGATCCAGTACCATTCTATACCATATTTACTGGTATGATGTTAGTACAATTATTTTATTGGGGAACAAACCAACAAATTATTCAAAGAGCACTTGGAGCTAAGGATTTAAAAGAAGGACAAAAAGGTTTAATATTAGCATCGTTTATAAAAATATTAGGACCATTAATTGTGGTATTACCAGGTATTATTGCATATCACTTATTTCAAGGGAATTTAGAAAGTGCAGATAGTGCTTACCCAATGTTGGTGAAAAAAGTATTACCAGGTGCTTGGGTTGGTTTCTTTGCGGCTGTATTGTTTGGAGCTATTTTGAGTTCGTTTAATAGTGTTTTAAATAGCTCTGTAACCTTATTTGGAATTGACGTTTACAAAGAACACATTAATAAAAATGCAGATGAAAAAACGATTGTAAAATATGGTAAAACCTTTGGTGTTTTTTTAGCAATAGCTTCTATGTTTATAGCACCACTTATTGCAAATGCAGGAAGTCTGTTTGACTATCTACAAGAAATAAATGGTATTTACAGTATTCCTATTTTCTCTATTATTATTGTAGGTTATTTAACAAAACGAGTGCCTGCAATTGCAGCAAAAATCGGCTTAGTTTCTGGATGTTTACTATATATTGTAAGTCAATTTTTTATGAAAGACTATTTTATAAATAAAGCATTAGAAACAGCAAAAGCATCAGGAGTAACTGATCAGGCAGCTTTAGCCCTAGTAAAAGTGCAAGCTTATCCTCACTTCTTAGATGTTATGGCAATTCTATTCATCCTCAACGTAGTGATTATGCTCATTATCGGAAAAATAAAACCAAGAGAGGAGCCTTTTGTACAACAATACACAAAACAGGTAGATATTACACCTTGGAAATATGTAAAACATGCTAGTATAGTAATCTGCGTCATTGTAATAGGTATCTATGTTTATTTTACATAATAATTATGAACAAAAAATTAATTAAACAAGTAAAGCGTAGTTTTAAAGAGCAATTTAAAACAAAACCTCTTATTGTGTTTTCTCCTGGCAGAATCAACCTTATTGGTGAGCATACCGATTATAATGATGGCTTTGCATTTCCTGCTGCCATCAATAAAGGGATTGCAGTTGCTATAAGCAAAAGTGATGCTAAAACCAGTAACGTTTGTGCTTTAAATAAGAATGAAATTCACAACTTCAATACAGAAAATATAAGACCTTTAAAAGATGGAGGTTGGCGAAATTATATACTTGGTGTTGTAGCAGAATTGCAAATATTAAGAAAACAAGTTGGAAACTTTAATGCTGTTTTCGCTGGAAATATTCCAGGTGGAGCTGGCATGTCCTCTTCTGCTGCATTAGAAAATGGTTTTGTGTATGGACTTAATAAATTGTTTCATCTAGGCTTATCAAAGCACGATATGATTTTAGTCTCTCAAAAAGCCGAACATAATTTTGCTGGTGTAAGATGTGGTATAATGGATCAGTACGCAAGTATGTTTGGTCTAAAAAAGAGTGCGCTTCTATTAGATTGCAGAACTATAGAATCTCAACCTTACAAAATAGATTTTAAGGATTACAAATTGATGATTATTAATACAAACGTAAAGCACGATTTATCTGAAAGTGAATATAACGATAGACGTGAAGTCTGCGAAAGAGTATCGGGTTTATTACATCTTGATGCTTTGAGAGATGCTTCTAAAGAAGATTTAGATCGCATAAAAAATGACATTTCAGGCGAAGATTATCAAAAAGCGCTTTACGTAATTAATGAAAATAATCGTGTAAAACAGTTTTCTGAAGCTATAGAAAAAGATGATATCCAAGCTTTAGGCGTTTTGTTATACCAATCTCATGAAGGTTTAAGCACTAAGTATAAAGTCAGTTGCAGAGAATTAGATTTTCTTGTGGATAGAGCAAAAGAAAATCCTAATGTTTTAGGTTCTCGTATGATGGGAGGGGGCTTTGGTGGCTGTACTATTAACCTCGTCAAAAAAGACGCGTTTAAAACCTTTAAAAAAGAGATCTCTAAAAAATTTGAAGCAGCATTTGAATATGATTGTTCTGTGTATACTGTAAAATTATCTAGAGGAACACAAATCGTTAAAAAATAAAATAATCTAAGATGAATACAAATTTGCAAGACTATTCGCATAAGCGGTTTAATATACTAACAGGAGAATGGGTTCTAGTTTCGCCTCATAGAGCAAAAAGACCTTGGCAAGGACAAAACGAAGAAATCACTAACGAAAAACGTCCTACACATGACCCTAGTTGCTACTTATGCTCAGGTAATACCAGAATCAATGGTGAAACAAACCCAGTTTACAAGGATGTTTTTGTTTTTACTAATGATTTTGCTGCACTACAAACAACTTCGCCAACATTTAATGTATCTGAAGGTTTATTTAAAGCTGAAAGTGAACATGGTATCTGTAAGGTTATTTGTTTTAGTCCAGATCATTCTAAGAGTTTAGCGGATATGGAAGTTCTAGATATTGATAAAGTTGTTAAAACTTGGCAAAATGAATACACAGAATTAGGTGCTAATGATATGATTAATTATGTTCAGATTTTCGAAAATAAAGGATCTGTAATGGGCTGCAGTAATCCACATCCTCATGGACAAATATGGAGTCAATCTACATTACCAAATGAAGTAGATAAAAAAGATCAACAACAAAGGGCATATTTCAGTAAGAACAATAGTAGTTTATTAGGAGATTACTTAAAGCAAGAACTAGAAGCAAATGAGCGCACCATTTATCAGAATGATGATTTTGTGGTACTAACCCCTTTTTGGGCAGTTTGGCCTTTTGAAACTATGATAGTTCCTAAAAATCAATTTACAAACATCACAAAAATTTCTGAACAAGAAAGTTTAAACTTTGCTGACGCTATTTCTAAAATAACTAAAGCTTACGATAAGTTATTTGATTGTTCGTTTCCTTATTCAAGTGGAATTCATCAATCTCCTACAAATGGAAAAATTAATGATTATTGGCATTGGCACATGAGTTTTTATCCTCCATTATTAAGAAGTGCAACGGTTAAAAAATTTATGGTTGGATATGAAATGTTTGGTTCACCCCAACGAGATATTACAGCAGAACAAGCAGCCAAAAGACTACGGAACTTAATTTGATAACATTAAATAGTTCGAACCGTGAATTAAACCATCCTTATAGTTGGGTAAATTTTAATGCTATGAAAAACATCCTTTTAACTATCATTCTGATAACAATATCATTGAACCTAATGGCTCACGAAGGAGGGCACGGAGTACCTCTAAAAGATTGGACATTAGAATCAAAGAAAGAAACTTTTAAAGCGGACTTTATTAAGTATGACCAAAATGAAGTATGGTTAAATGACCAATCTCATCGATTACTCAAATTCAGCTTCTCAGGTTTTTCTGCTAAAGACCAAAAATATATACTCGATAGACACGAGGTGATTTTATCGCTGAATAACAATAAAGCGAGTGAGAGAGCTTACTTACCATTCTCAATATCAAAAATTTGGCTCATACTTTTTGGAGGTGCTCTTCTACTCTTCTCTACTTTTCAATTTATAAAACGAAAGAAAAGATTTCATTTGACTTATGGAATTTTAGGAACTATTGTAATCTTACTTGTTTCTTGTAGTAAAGATGATTCACCCGAAATAATCACTACAAGTATTCCATCAAATGATATTTCATTTATGCAGTCCATATTCGGAAGTTTTGCCACGGTATCCACTACTTCTGATGCAACTTATTTTTATGTCGCTTCAAATGGATTGCCAAGCCATAATATGATGGTAGGAATTACAAATTGGCAACAACAAGTTCCTATTGACCATAATTATACAGGAAATAATAGTTGGGCAATACCTATTCAACCTGAATTAGCAGACAACCCTCTTTCAACTCAAACAAATCTATTAAAAGGGGCGATAGCAATTGCAGCAAACGGAATACCTATTTTCAATCCGTTAAACAATAGAGGAGAAGATGCCAATGCGATTGGAGAATTAGACCAATGGGGCGGTCATTGTGGAAGGGCTGATGACTATCACTACCATTTACCGCCAACTCATTTGCAAACAACAGTTGGCTCGGGAATGCCAATTGCCTATGCAGTTGATGGATTCCCTGTTTATGGAGAAACAACTGAACAATTAGATGAATATCTTGGAAAGTTTAATTCAGATGGTTCTTATCAATACCATACGATAACTGAATATCCTTACTTTATAGCTGGAATGCGTGGTGAAGTAACATTAGATCCAAGTACAACTGCTCCAGAAAATCAAGTTATTCCGCAAGCAATGACCCAAGGAGTTAGACCCGCCTTAGAACCTTTGGCAAGTGCAGAAATAATTGCATTTCAATCAACAGGTGCGAATTCCTATTCATTAACTTATACACACAATTCAGAGAATTACACGATTAATTACAGTTGGGATAGTAATGACCTTTACACTTATGAATTTGTTAATCCTAATGGAACAACTGTTGAAACATTTCAGAGGTAGA